>Ga0307510_10008030_pt1 | contig 12562 bp, 6 predicted proteins | sample 12_EM_MG_FD_207224 | JGI IMG/M metagenome (GOLD analysis project Ga0307510, IMG submission 207224) | Populus trichocarpa ectomycorrhiza microbial communities from riparian zone in the Pacific Northwest, United States - 12_EM | ecosystem: Host-associated > Plants > Roots > Unclassified | place... | reverse complement strand
TGCCATCACTCGCCTTCAACAACTTTGTATGGAAGTAGCAGCCCTTCTCTTTCATCGTTCATCCTTTTAGTAGTGTTACTCCTCTCCCTTTGAAGCTTGCAATTCATAAAATAGTTCTTTTAACTTTCAAATTCTTGTCTCAAAACCCTAACCATACAGAATAAGTCTTTGCATTCTTGAGCGAAAACCTTTTTTTGTTCCCTCTTTCTTGGTGAATACATGATACAAGTAGAAAAACAAGATGAAAGACAAACAAACAAGATATGATATTAAAACACTATCAAATAGGAATTTTGACCTAATTTTTCAAATTTAAAACTATAGGCACCCAACTGATTTTAATGAGACTAAACATGAAAACTTCGATTTACCTTGTTACCTAAATGAATTAGCCCCTGTAAACCCGAATTCTTGATCTTGTTGATTTCTTCTTTTTCTTCTTTTACTCTAAATAGATATTTTGGACATAATTAAAGGTTTGACATTTTTTTTTTATCAAAGGACCCTTAACACAAAACTAGACAATAATGAAAGAAGAGAAAACAAAATTGACCCAAAACAAGACATAAAGAAAAACAAGAAGAAGATATATACAGAAACAAATCTAAACAACAAAAACAAAAAGGTTATAACCTGATTTCAAAGCCCGACTCTAATACCAACCGATACGAACCTCATAGATATAAAGATCCAGAAACCCACAACAAAATAGATAAATAATCCAAGAAATCCCAAATTCAGGTTCAAATAGAAACCCTAACCCATAGATAAACCTTGTACCTTGGAAGGTATTGGAAATTGAACTTGAAATCAAGAAACCAAAGTATGCGAGAAGACATCACAAGTCAGTTATACCTTAATAAATCAAACTTATTCTTTGTCAAAGCAAAAAAAAAACAGTGTTGCATCAAGAAAAACACAAGTTTATTCAAATCATCATGATTGCTGAATTTTGCTACAAAATCCCTTTAAATAACCCTAATAGAACCTTATTAAGCTGCAAACCAATGAACCCAACTTAATAATCAATTAACACAAGTCTAATGCCTAAAACAGTCTCAAAACATTGATTTTAGATCAAAACAAACTCAAACTAAAAACACAAGCTCTTAACTAAATGTAGATATACAAATAATAAAATAAAACCTTAAAATAATTCATATTAATACAAAAAAATAATTCATCCAAAAAATAATATGCCATTAAATACTTCAACCATGCTTTTCTTGTGTGGCTTAGATAAATAAAGAATCCTTGTAAGAAAAAGATTATGAAACATTAAGGAATCATTACCACATTTAGAAACTATGTTGTTGCCCATTAAAGATCCTTGTAGAACTAGAAAAATCTCAAAAATAAGTTGTTGTATATGAGTATTATTAAGAAAAGAATCATCTCCAAATAGAAAGTTCACAAGTCAAAGGGCTATAAATAACAAAATTCATATTGCATTTGCTGACCTAAAGTTTTAAACTAATGTAGAACAATGTCTGAAAACTCCTAGAAAAATTTCATCCTGATCTAATGATCGAATTGAGAATTATATTCAATAGTATAAAACTAGACAATAAACACAATAACACTGAAATCCAAAGTTTAACTTTTCTTGGATAATATCAAACCTGCTTTGTAACTTGCATTGTTTAGGACATAGAAGAAAAGAAAAGAAATGAAAAAAAAGGATATAACTCTTAAAGGACTAAACCATATATTGGTTGTGCGATCTTTTTCCAAACAAGCAATAATTTGAACTAGGTTTTAATAATCAAGCCATTGTTATTCAAAATATACATTTTATGCACCTGATGATTTCTCTTTTGTTTCTTTCAAGTCTTTCGTGAACTCTTTATTCGCAGCAAGTACATTCTCTCTTATGAGAAGAGTACAATCGGATAAGAGAAATTCTGAAGAGAGTTATCCACAACATGCTATCTGATGCAGAAAACCTCAATCAGAAATGACATAATTTCAATTTGGTAAGGTCTTCGTTTGCTTCAACATAATTATCCCTTCTTATTTTAACGTCAGGAATTTCAATTTGATAAGGTTGGAGCAGACATGTTCTAGTTTTTTAATTGCTTCCAAATTCCAATGCCTTCAAAAGCAAAACCATCCTTTCCAATGTCAACTTTAGAAATGATGCTCAGAGTTAGAAACAAAATTTCATTAAAACAACTCCACATATCCGTATGAATGTGAAGTGGTCAGAGTTCTTAAGGAGGAGATCACAACTTCAAATCTTCCCTGCCTCCTCCAAAAACTACTACAAACGACTGCGACCCAGGTATAAAAAACGAAGGGAACTCCAATTCAACTACAGAACCGGTTTTCAACAAAATTAACATTCAAATACATGCCAAAAATGAGACAGAGACAGGATATATTTTCTATTGTCAACTTCTCTTAGCACTAAGAACTGCAGGCAATTAACAAATTTGTCAGTGATGCAAGTCTTTGAAATTTAATAATGGGGGTTCAAATTTTCAAACATTTTAACTGCTGAGAATAAGGAGTTAGAAATAAAAACTCTGGATGCTAATAAAAAGCAAAACTACAGGAGCTTCTTCCTCTCAAAATACGACCTCAGATGCCAGAGTTGTAAACCAGCCACGGATAAGCATACCACAATTGAAAGGAAACTAAGGCCTGCCATTTTGGAGTTTGTTGATTGATTAAGATGTTGCATTTCTTCCTCTCTGGATCACCAACAGTGAAGAGTGTAAAAGTAATGGTTCTAGTTAAAGGAATAGTAAAAGAAAGAAGAAAAGATAATTATAACTCTAGAAAATAGTGCACAAGGACTTCGTTTTCATGAAAACAGAGTAAACAAAAAGTTTTTTTTGGCATTTGAGGGTAATAAATTTAACCACTCTCACATGCACAGGTAAACTGACAGCAGCGTTCATGCAACAGCAACATTTTGAAAAACAATATCAGTGACACCAAACTAGAAAGAGTGCTGAAATCCATGGTGTTTATGAACAACCATGCCAGTGCAGACTCAACAACCTGCTGATCCACAGGCACAATACGAAGGCTTGGATTAATAGAAGTAAATGCTTCCATACCTCCCACGAAGATAATTCATCTCTTCATGAATGGATTTGACTGCATCCAGTAATTTCTTCAACTCAAGTTCCATAACCTAGAACAAGAAAACTTGTGCGTCAAACAAACATATTTAACAGAAACATACAGTTTTCCTTTTTTTTTTCAGGGAAAAATATCAACCAAATATATTTGGATCCACCTCCAAGGGTGACTCCCATAGGATATCCAAGGATAGAAATAACAAAATCATTTTAGGTTCCCAACCGTCATGGGAAGATAATGGAATATTCTATACAAAAAGCAAAAGCCAATTCTTTACAAGGAACATTTTAGAAATAGCAAATATTATACATTCTGAGAAGATAATATTTGTAACAGAAATTACAAATCGGTCATGATTTAAACTGGACATCAGAGAATAGACCCATAACTTATTACTATCTGTTATGATTGGAAAATAATATCAAGAAATGGTACTTAAAGGATTCCTTAAAGCATCAATTGAACAAGACACGTTCATTACCTGTTATCAGTGTCTCTATATCTAACTTGGTGATCCTCCCTTTCCAAGCTCATGTCTTTCTATGACTGTCAATATCACTACCATACAAACAATTCCCTAATGGCCCAATTTAAAATGTTTTACTGGTGCTCAATTCACCTGGATCTAACCAAGAACCCAACTCATATAGCAGATAATGCTCAAATGTGTGATCATACTATGCTGTCCATTACAAATGTAGAAAGATTCAAATTTAGTACCATAATTGATCAAAACTACCGTCAACAATGAATCAGTCAATTCAAAAGAGCAGCATAAAAATTGTATAAGATATGCTAAAAGACAACCTGTAACCCGTTTATTTTTTTTTCAAAAAAATTAAAGCAGCTTGGGCATAACCTAAAAATGAAAATTTGTCACCGAAACCACCCAAAGAATAGCAATATTCATTCTGCAAAAAGAAAAAACATTTTACAAGCAAAACATAGCAGTAAGCTTTAACAGCAAATTATCATAAAAATACTAAAGTAACAATGAGTGTGGGTCAACAATAATCACTTACTTCAACTTTCTCCTTCTTAGCAATCTTAGACCAATCCTTAGCAGCAACACCAGTTTTCCATTCAAATTCAATCGCCAATTTGGTTTCTGGTTCGTGATCGGCGGCTGAAAAGCAAGTAGTGTAATCACCAGCCTCAGCTGCAGTAAATGCAAAATTACCGGAATCCACGTTAACCCTATGATGGTAATTATTCCCATATGGTGATGCCACCTGTATCACCCCCACCATCACAACCATCAATTTCGACCCCAAAAATCACAAATAACCAAAAACAATAATTATTCATTACTTGGATAGCATTCCACTAATGTCCCCAACAAATCTAATGGAAATTTCTCCTCAATATGATACTTTATTCATATAAAAAAGTTTGCGTTTTTTTAAAAAAAATTTTATCCAAATACACAGACACAAACCTTATGGAAATTTCTCCTCAATATGATACATTTTCATATAAAAAAGTATGCATTTTTTAAATTTGTTGTTATCCAAATACACAGACACAAACCCTGATATGAAAGATTGCAAAAAAGTAGAAAAGAAACAAAACCCAGGAAAAAAAAGAAGCACACAACACAGACACACAAAGCAAAAACTGGGTTTTAGAGAGTGGAATTGAGAGATTACCCTGACAGTAAGCTTGTGGGAAACAGGGAGAGGATAACCCTCGTTAGGATTGACAACATTATACTTTCCCACAGTCACTGCATTGTTCATTATATCCTCAGATATGCATTTTGTGTGTCCTGATTGCAGATCAAATCTCATCGATTCTGCAATTGTGAAAATCAATCCAAGAGTTGTTATCATTAGGAGATTTGATTTTGACATTTTGCTTAACAAATAGAAGCATAAGAGGCCTCCGGTTTTGGATTTTGAGGTGTTTAAGGTTTTTTTAAAGATTTGAAAGAACTCGGGATCTGTTTGATTTTGTCTTTTAGTGGTCTTGTATGGAAAGATGAAATGCCCGGGTTTCGGTTTGTGACTCTCTAGTTACGTTACTTACTTAGATTGTCCGCTTTATATTCCAGGCATTTATAAAAAATATCAATAAATAATAATAAAAAAAATATCTTCTAAATGGTTTGAGCATTGATGTGAGTCCATTTATAAAGAATGTAAATTATTATAATAATGATAGTTGAAAGTTAGATTTATTAACATTATGACAAACTTAGATAATTTTTGATATAAGAATAATGCCACATAAAAGTATCGTAGATCTCATAACTATGTCAGACTCATATGGATCTAGATTTAATAGTTATATTAGACCTATAATACTTTTAATTTTACTCTTCAAATTAAAAATATAGTTTTTTTTCAATAATAATAATAATAATATCTTTTTTAAAATTTATTAATAATTATATTAATAATAATGAATATAATAATATTATTATTATTATTAAACATGCATAACCCAAGTTTAAGTGGGTCTGCCAAGCATATCGGGCCCATAGTACTTTCAATTTAATCTTTTTACTTTTGGTTTCTTTTTTTTTTTCTTGAATCTTTTTTTAAAGTTATAATTTTTAATTTCACCCTTCAAATCAAATTTGTGGTTTATCTTTAATAGTAATAATATATTTTGCAAATTTATTAATAATTATATTAATAATATTAACAATAATGAAAATAATAATAAATAAAAATGACTGCAACGACAACAACAATAATAATTTTTAATTTTACCATTCAAATCAAATTTATAGTATTTTTTAATAGTAATGATATTTTTTAAAACATTATTAATAATAATAAAAATAATAATATCAACTATACCAAACCCAAGCGATCTAGGCTCTGGCAACCATATCAGACCTTATTACTATTTTTTTCCGACAGTAATAATATTTTTTTAAAAAATTTATTAATAATTATATAAATAATATTAACAACAACAACAACAATAATAAAACAATAACAACAACAATAACAACAATAATAGTAATAAGAATTTTTAATTTTACCCATCAAATTAAATCTATGTTTTTTTTTCAACAGTCATAATATTTTTTTAAAATTTATTAATAATTTTAATAATAAAAAAAATAATAATATCAATAATAAAAATAATAATATTAAACATGTCTATAGTTTTTAATTTTACACTTCAAATCAAATTTATGGTTTTTTTTTCATATTAATAAAATGTATTTTCAAATTTATTAATAAGTTTATAAATAATATTAACAATAATAAAAATAATAATTATTATTATTATTAAAAAAAATAACAACAATAATAATATTAATAATAATTTTTAATTTCACCCTTCAAATCAAATCTATAGTTTTTTCTAATCAATAGTGATAATATTTTTTAAAATTTATTAATAATTATATTAATAATATTCATAATAATGAAAATAATAATATTAATAATCTTAATAATATAAATAATAATATTAAATATTCTTGACTCAAGTTTAAATGGGTTCGGCAACCATATCAGATCTTATTATAATTTTGTTTCAATAATAATAACATTTTTTTCAAATTTATTAATAAAATAATAAGAATAATAACAACAGCAGCAGCAACAACAACAACAACAACACAACAATAACAACAACAACAACAATAATACAACAACACCAATTTTACCCTTTAAATCAATTCAATGTTTTTTTTTTCAAAAGTAATAATATTTTTTTTCTAATTTATTAATAATTATATTAATATTATTATTAATAATAACAAACATGCATAACTCAAATTCTTATAGTTTTTAATTTTACCCTTCAAATCAAATTTATGGTTTTTCTTCAATATTAATAATATTTTTTTTCAAATTTATAATAATTATATAAATAATATTAAAAATAATGAAAATAATAATAATTAATTTTACGCTTTAAATCAAATCTACGGTTTTTTTTTTATCAACAACAATAATAATATTTTTTAAATTTTTTAATAATTATTTTCATAATAATAAAAACAATAATAATAAGAAGAACAACAATAACAACAACAATAATAATTTTTTATCCTTCAAATCAAATCTGTGATTTTTTTTATCAAAAGTAAAAATATTTTTTTTCAAATATATTAATACTTATATTAATAATATTCATAATAATAAAAATAATAATATTTATAATATTAATAATAATATTAAATATACCTGACTCAAGTTCTTATAGTTTTTAATTTTACCCTTCAAATCAAATTTATGGTGTTTCTTCAATAGTAATAATATTTTTTTTGAAATTTATTAATAATTATATTATTAATATTAACAATACTGAAAATAATAATATTAATAATAATATTAAACATGCAGAACCAAGTTTACATGGGTCTGACATTTGCCAGACCTAAGTGTCTTGGGTCTGACAACCATGTCGGATCTTATTACTATTTTTTTCCAATAAAAATAATATTTTAAAAAAAATTTATTCATAATTATGTAAATAATATTAACAACAATAACAACAACAACAATAACAATAATTATAATTATTATAACAACAATAACAATAATTTTTATTTTTACCATTCAAATCAAATATACGGTTTTTTTTCAATAGGAATAATATTTTTTTCAAATTTGTTAATAATTATACTAATAATATTAATAATAATGAAAAACATATAATATTAATAATATTAATAATAATATTAAAGATGTTTGACCCAAATTCTTATAGTTTTAATTTTACCCATCAAATCAAATTTATGTTTTTTCTTCAATAGTAATAATATTGTTTTTAAAATTTATTAATAATTATATAAATAATATTAACAATAATGAAAATAATAATAATTTTAAATTTTACTCTTCAAATCAAATTTATGATTTTTATCAATAGTAATAACAGTTTTTTTCAAATTTATTAATAATTATATTAATAATATTCATAATAATGAAAATAATAATAGTAATAATATTAATAATAATATTAAACTTGTCTGACTCAAGTTCTTATAGTTTTTAATTTTACCATTCAAATCAAATTTATGGTTTTTCTTCAATAACAATAATATTTTTTTTGAAATTTATTAATAATTATATTAATAATATTAACAATAATGAAAATAATAATAATAATAATAATAATAATTTTACCCTTCAAATGAAATTTATGATTTTTTTCAATAGTAATATTTTTTTTTTCAAATTTAGTAATAATTATATTAATAATATTAAACATGTCTAACCCAAGTTCTTATAGTTTTTAATTTTACCATTCAAATCAAATTTATGATTTTTCTTCAAATCAAATCAAATTTTACCTAATAATATTAATAATAATAATAGTTTTTTCAAATTTATTAATAATTGTATTAGTAATATTAATAATAATGAATATAATAATATTTATAATAATTTTAAACGTGCTTGATCCAAGTTTAAGTGGGTCTGACATGCTTGCCAGACCCACTGTGGTTGGGTCTGGCAAGCATGCCAGATCCACTTTTTTTCCCCTTATCTTTTTTTTCTCTGCTCCCATAAAAAAACATGCTGACCATTCAGAATTTTAGTGTTATTTGAATTGTTTCAATAAAAGGAAAAGACAAAAGAAGCCCCCAACCCAAATGTTAAAAATTTATGCACTGAAGGGAAAATTAGTATCTATACTGCAACCTAAAAAACCTGAACGGACCATTCTGTCCTCAATCATTCTTTTAATGCCAAATGTATCCCATGAAAAAGACAATCTCACCCTCAACTGCATGTTTAACAAGTTTCTTTGACAAAGACAATTACATCATTACATTCCTCCAATCCACAATAATCTATGTCTTGGTAAACAGTAAAAGGATGAACAGTGAAACACTAATCTCTTTTATTATATTTTATAATTTCAAAATTTTATTTTTGTACACCAAAGTAGATAATTGACAGACTTTTTTTTTCCTTGGTGTTGTCGGGACTTGTTTATCATGTAACATATTTATCTAACTCGATTTCAAAATTTATCCTTCAAAAAGATTTGAATTAATAGGGTTAGAAAATTTGTTTTAAAATAATATTTAATTGGTATATTTGAGATAAAATTTGAGGTGGGTTCTAGTCATTTTAGGATTAAAACTTTGTTGAAAATTATTCTTTGATATAAATTCTGAATATTAACGTGATTAAAACAAATTGTGAGTGAATGGAAAATTGATTTCTAATAATGATTGGTTGATATATTTACTGTGAAATTCAAAACTCTCTATCTTACTTAAGAAAAATACAAGATTGTCTTATAGTTTATTTAGTGAAAAATAAAAAAAATCACAAATAAGCTTAAACAAAGAAGTATAGGTTTAACCTACGCCCGTTTGGCACAAGCTCAGGCTCTAAGCCCCGACCCTAGGTTTAGGGTTGTTTTTCGGCTAACCTATTTTGGACTTGGACTTGGCCTTAGGTTTATTATAAAACAATTCTTTGGTTCTTAAAGATTATTTTTTACTAGTCCATTTATGTATATCTAGCCCGTGAATAAATAGTCTTAACAATTGGTCTTCTTCATCTTATTGAACAGTTCTTTTAAAAGAAAAAATCTAGTTTAAAATGCTAAAAACTATCAAGGTTTTTTTTATGGCAGGCTATCAAGGTAAAATGACAAGAATTAATTCTGGTAATTACTATAATTAATTTTTCATCAATTTTGGTTCTAAGAATCAATATAAATACGGATGGAAGGGGAGATGTTCTATACACTTTTGCCGCACATATCTAACCTTCCCTCTCTACTATTTATCAACTTTTATTACCTTCATTTTCTGATGAGGATGAGCCCAACACCAAGCTTAATCATGCCAACGACCCATTAGAGGTGCTAATTAGGCCAATTACAAAAGCTAGGGTAAAGAAACTTAAAGAAGCATTGAATGAGCTTGTACAGAATATATGGAGCTAGATAGACCTAGAGGAGCTTGGGACATCTAAGGAGCATGAAGGACAACCTCTAATTCATCTAATTCTAGTTTAAGAAGAGCCCAATTCGTGTGGAACAAAGGGCTGCTGGTCCGGCCCCATACCAGCCTTGTTAGGCTTGTTTTTCCTAATGATACAAGGATAAAAGGTCAGCAATTTATTTTCCTCAACAATCAAGGACGTTTTGGCAGATTTGATTCCTAAAGAGTGAAGGATTATTTAATGTTTTTCTTAGCCTATGAAGGAAAGTAATTAAATCAGCAACAAAGGGGGGAATTTGTTTTCTTATTTGTCCAAGTCAAACAAGGAAATACAAGTTAATCAAGGACCTAAAGGGGGACTTCTAGCTTAGATGAGACTTTTATAGGGTAGAAAATCTGATCCTATCATATTTAGAATATTAAATACAGATTTATTGTTGTTGTTATTATTTTCTTTGTTTAGGGTTTTAATTATATTATTTGGGTTTAATTGTAAGTGGACCTCATATAAGTCCACATACGGGGTTCATTAGGGTTTGTTTCAGTGTAGAGTCAGTATAAATAAAGGCATAACCAGACATGTAAAGGTTACGCAATTTTCAGATCAATAAACTTCTTTTCAGAAGGATAAATAAAGGCATAAACTTCTTTTGCGAATTGGTGTTTTTGCGTGTGGGTTGCTTGACCACGTGTTCAAGAGGTTCGCATCATTTGGTATCAGAGCTTGGCTCCATTAATAAGGTTATATCCTTCTGAAATTTTCGTTTCTTGTTGATTTCGCAAAAATTCCTTAGTGTCCAATTTCTTCTTCTCCTTGAATTTACGGCATATCAAAAAAATTATTATTTCATTTTGTTATTGTCCAAAATATATCAGTAAAATGAAAAAAAACATAGAAAAGGAAAGAAAAAAAATTGTTCAAAAAGACGTTTATTGGTTTCTTCTGCATAAAACTAAACAATGGAAAAATGGATCAAATCAACTCGGAATTAGCTCAAAATTGATACTCTGATTACTGGGGTCCTAATTGCACTACATATTTGAGTGTTGTTTCATCATTTTGCATATTTCATTTCTGTTTTTATTTGAGTCTTTAGTTTCGTTCATATTTTGGATAAATTCGCTTGCTACTCGCGAGACTATCATTGTAGTTTTGTTTTGCTTGTTTTTTGGTTTTTATTGCTTCTTGAGTCATATATATACATTTTTGGATTGCACTGATAAGTTGGTTCTATTTGGTGTTGGTTTCAATTCCACAAGAACCGGAAGAAGGTGAGACGACAAGTGTGAGCGTGTGAGGATATTAAGAGTGTTTGAGCGAAACACGAGCGACATGAGGATATATATTTTTTTACCACTAACCATTTTTTACAGGTACTATCATGTCATATAAAAACAACACGCCACCCCCTCCCGAGGAAGAACTTTAGTTCCAAATGCAAGCCATGATGTAGATGATGGAGAGGATGAGTTTTGTGATGGGGAATGTGTGTGACAGACTTGATAGGATGGAGAAACGTGGTAACGAGGCTAGTTCAAGCACCCAAGAAGTGAGGAAGGTTGGGGCTAAACCGAAAGCAAATAGTGGCAATAAGGTCAAAAGGCCAAGGTGGGCTGATTATGAGGATTTTAAGGAGGACGTTGATGATATTAGTGATGGTGGTTTTGAGGATGAGGACATTGATCTATAATGGGCTGCAACATAGTTTCTAAGTGTGGCAAAAATTCATAAATGTTTCAGAATCCTTTTCTTACAAGGATTCCTTATTCATCCTAGCTACAACAAGGAAAGAAGACTTCAGAATTAATTTTACCTTCAAATCAGATTTCCTAGTATATTTCAGACTTCTTAATGGTGACAAATCTGATTCTAACATATTTAAAATAGTAATTTTTGGATTTTTATTATTTTCTTCTTAGTCTTTGGGTTATTATTACTTATTTGGGTCAATTGTAAGTGGGCCTCATACACTACAAGATTTCACAGTTTTACCGACGGAAATATTCCGTCGATGTGTGATTAGCAATTCATCGGTGATTTATTTACCGACGTCTTCACCGATGGATTACGTCTGTCGGCTTTCCCTTCATCGGTGATTCTCTATTTCGTCGCTATATCGGTCGAAAACACAAAAAACCATTTGCCGATGGTTTTACAGACGAAATTTGCGCACCAAAAAAAAAGTTTCTCGCTTGAAATATACCGACGGATTTTATTCCGTCGATGATATCGTGATTTACCGACGGCTACGTACCATCAGTAAAGTTGTCGGTGAGTGTTTGAAATACCGACCGAATATATCTGTCTGTAAATTCATCGGTAATTGTGGTAGCTACTATCAAATGCCGACGGATTCAGTCCGTCGGTAAAGATGTCGGTGAGTGTTTGAAATACCGACCGAATATATCCGTCTGTAAATGCGTCGATGAATGCTACTGTCAAATACCGACAGATTAATTCCGTCGGTAAAACCCTTTGTAATAGTTTTTTCTAAATTTGTTTTTAAAAAATTATTTAGAATACATAATATAAAATTATATAAATTAATGGTAATAAAAACCAATTATGCAAATAAAATTTATATTAAA
>Ga0307510_10008029_pt1 | contig 12562 bp, 17 predicted proteins | sample 12_EM_MG_FD_207224 | JGI IMG/M metagenome (GOLD analysis project Ga0307510, IMG submission 207224) | Populus trichocarpa ectomycorrhiza microbial communities from riparian zone in the Pacific Northwest, United States - 12_EM | ecosystem: Host-associated > Plants > Roots > Unclassified | place... | reverse complement strand
GCGCCTGCGGCGGCGCGGAGCCGATGAACATCGCCGGCGGCGGCTTGGGGTGATCGAGCGCGATGCCGTCGACGAGATCGGCGACCGGCTGGCCGACCGCGGCCCAGTCGGGCTCGGCATCGTCGCGGGCGCGCGCCAGCGCTTCGCGCAGCCGGCTGAGCCTCGCCTCGTCGCGCAGCTCGGGCACGCCCGCGCGTCGCAGCAGCATTCGCAGCGCGGGATTGCCGAGCGCGGTCTTGTAGAATTTGGCCAGATGCGGATCGCCGCCAGCGGCGCCCGACAATACGGGATCGCAGACATCGTAAAGCGAGGGGCCGTCCTTGCGCGCCGTCAGCGCCCGGCAGGCGGCGCCGGCAAAATAATGAAAGCTCATGAAATACCTGGTCGCGGGGCCTTGCCCGGGGCCGGCGAGCGCGCACCGTCCGCACACCACCCCCTGCAAGTCGTTGAAAAAGCTACCCGGATTCGCGGGAAATACAAATGTGATGGCAGTCACAGCAAAAGCCGGCACGGGGGCTGCATGATCAGCCCCCGTAAGGCTACGGGGAGGCAAAAAATACAGCAATCAGGCTCGGAGAATTAACCAACATCTTCAGCAACTTAGCTCAATTTTTGGGCGATCTATTGCCGGGGAGGCTATATCCGGTTAAGGGTTTGTTTGGTGCGGCGCCGCAAATTGCGCGCAGTTCGGGGGCACATCCCCGGCCAATCCCTCAAACCTGAAGACGCTATCGCGCTACTCAAACTGTGTGCGCGCGCTTGGCTGGTCTTTGGCACTGACAGGAATGAAGCGAGATGAATGTAACGCAGCTCGACATTTCCCGACGCACGATCGCGGTGGCCGCAGCCCTCATCGGCACGGTCTCGCTCGTGATCGGCGCCCATGCTGCCCTCAACATGCGCGCGCTCGATGCCGCCAAGGCTGTTACGACCGACCAGGTCACCGGCTCGATCGGCCAGACCTCGCGCCTCGCCCTCGTCATCGGCAATGGGCATTACCCCGACGCCGGCGCGCCGCTGACGCAGTCGATCAACGACGCCCGCGCGCTGTCCTCGAGCCTGCGCAAGAGCGGCTTTGACGTCGACATGGTGGAAGACGCGACCAAGGACGACATGGTCCGCGCCGTCAACCGCCTGAAGTCCCGGATCAAGCGCGACACCGTCGTCCTGCTGTTCTTCGGCGGCTACGGCGTGCAGGCCGGCCGCGAGAGCTACATGCTGCCGGTCGATGCCGTGATCTGGAAGGAAAACGACGTCCGCCGCCAGGGCGTTTCCATCGAGGGCGTGCTCGGCATGATGAAGGAGCAGGGCGCCAAGGCCAAGCTCGTCGTCGTCGATGCATCCCGCCGTAACCCCTATGAGCGCCGTTTCCGCTCCTACAGCCATGGCCTCGCGCCGATCAGCGCGCCCGACAATGCGCTGATCCTGTCCTCCGCTTCGCCCGGCAAGGTCGTCGACGACGGCAAGGGCGAACACAGCGTGCTGGTCAACGAGCTGCTCGGCAACCTCAATGCGCAGGGCAGCGCCGAAAGCGTCTTCAACAAGACCCGCGTCGCCATCTCCCGCGCCTCCGAAGGCGACCAGGTCCCGACCGTGTCGTCCTCGCTGCTCGAAGACGTCCATTTCGACCAGGCCGGCGGCTAGCCGCAGACTGTAGGGTGGGCAAAGGCGCAAAGCGCCGTGCCCACCATCTTTCCAAGATCGCTGACAGAATTGGTGGGCACACTTCGCTTTGCCCACCCTACGGGATTGTCTGCTACTTCGCCGCTTCCGCGGCCATCACCGGCCGCACCGGATCGCCTTCGCGCAACAGCGCGCCGGCGCGGGCGACGACGACGTCGCCTTCGTTGAGGCCGTCGCGGACCTCGATATTGCCGCCCGACATCAATCCGATCTCGACGCGCTTGGTCTCGACACGGTTGCGGCGGATCACCTGCACCACGGTGCCGGCGGACGAATACTGGATGGAGGTCAGGGGCACCGCGACGTTGCAGCTCTGCCCGGTCTTGATCAGCGCACGTCCGCTCGCATTCAGCAGCAGCCGCTTCTGCGAGGAGATGCCGATATAGACCATGCCCTGCTGGATGTTCGGCTCGACGGTCGGCCCGATGCGGCGCACCTTGCCGTCGATGTCGCCGGCACCGGCGATACGCACGGTCGCCTGCTGGGCGACTGCGAGCTTGCGCATGTCGGTGGTCGCGACCAGGCCCACGAGATCATATTCGCTGCGCGCCACGATCGTGAACAGTGCCTCGCCCTTGGCCGAGGCGAGGTTGCCGATCTGCGCGGTCGAGGTCGCGATCACGCCCGCCACCGGCGCCGTGACCTGAAGCGTGCCGCCTTCGGGCAGTGCGAGGCGCGCCAGCACCTGGCCGGCCGTGGTGGTCTCGCCGGCTTCCGCCAGCACCTCCGTGACCTTCAGGCCCGGACGCTCGGGCCGCACCGACGTTTCCTCCCGCGCGATGATATTGCCGGTGGCCTCGACGATGTCGGAGAAGCAGGATTTTGCGACTTTCAGCACCGTGACCGCCGGCCCCTTGGGCGCGTCGTCATCGGCGGCGAGCGTGGGCGGAGCGGACAGCAGCAGCAGTCCGGTGAGCGCAACGAGATGTCGGGAAAAGGAACGCGCAGGCAATGGACGCATCGGTCATTCCGGTTGGGGCCTTGACAGCCTCATCGATAGCAGAAGCGACCGCGGCGGGCCATGGTCCGGCCGGATGAGAATGACGCAGCAGCGCTGGGCGGCGCGATGCCGCTTGTTGAATTAGTCGCCAGATAAGCGAAGAGGTTCGCCGTCGTCTTACCCTGCCCTGGAGGGGGAGGGTAAGAAAGACCTCACGGTAAACTCAAGAACTCCACCCAATTCGGCTTCTTGCCGGTGGGGTAGGATTTCAGCTTGGCGAGCGCACCGCTGCTCTGGTCGATCCCATAGACCGTCATGCCGTCGGAGAGCTCGCCGACTGCGGCGAGGTAGCGCCCGGAGGGATCGATGTTGAAGCCGCGCGGCTGCTTCTCGGTCGGCACGCTGCCGATCGTGGTCAGCTTGCCGCTTGTCCCGTCGACCTTGTAGGCGGTGAGCGTATTGGTGGTGCGCTCGGAGGCGTAGAGGAAGCGGCCATCCGGGGTGATGTGGATGTCGGCGGCCCAGGGTTTTCCTGAAAAACCTTCCGGCAGTGCGGTGGTGCGCTGGATCTCGGTCCATGCACCGCTGCTGGCTTCATAGCTGAAGGCTGCGACGTCGCCGTTCAGCTCGTGGACGAGATAGACGAACTTGCCATTGGGGTGAAACACGAAATGCCGCGGCCCGGATTTCTCGGGCACCTTGGTCGCCGGCCGATCGCTCGGCGTCAGCATGCCGGCGGTGGCATCGAACGCGAAGGCCAGCACCTGATCGGAGCCGAGATTGGTCGCGAACACGAAACGGTTGTCGGGCGAGGGCAGGAAGGCGTGCGCATTCAGCCCGGTTGGGATCACCTGCTTCGGCTCGGCCACGACGCCGCTGGCTTGAAGCGGATTCAGCGCGACCTTGTTGCCGCCATAGGAGGCACTGAACAGGACCTTGCCGCCGCGGTCGGTTGCGATGTTCGCCATGCTGTCGGCGAGCGGCCCGTTGCCGATATGGCTGAGCCGGCCCGTCTGCGGGTCGATCGCAAAGCTCACCGCCTGGAACGGCTGCGAGCGGATTCCGGCAATCAGCACGCGGTGGTCGGGCGTGATCGCGAGCGGCGTCGAGGCGCCGGGCTTTTCGACGCCTGTGAAAGCTGTGGTCTGCACCGGTGTCATCTCGCCGCTCTCGGCCAGCTTGAACACGCTGATGTCGTTGCTGTCGGCGTTGCCGACATAGGCGAAGGTCTCGGCCATGCCGGCGCGGACTCCCGAAATGAGGATGAGAAAAGCGAAGATGGCGGCGATCGCAGCGCATGACGCGATGCGGCTTGTCGGTCTCAACATGGGCTCCTCCTTTGGCCGTTCCTTGGGCCGTGCGGCCTTGTCGTTTTGTCGCAGAGGATAGCGGCAGGCGCGTCACCGCACCAAATTCCAATTGAGATCGATCGATGCCGAAATCGTATCGGTCGCAAAGCGTTTTCGAGCGAAGTGGATGCCGGTTCGCGTAAAGAAAACGCGTCAAAACAGGAATCTACCGCACCGCCGCCGTCAGGTCGCGGGAGGGTAGATGTGGGCCGGCGGGATGGTCGGGCGGCCCGAGCACGGTCCACACCGCAACTGCGAGCAGCGCCGAGGTCAGGATGGTCCAGGCGACGAGTCGTTTCCGCATCAGGCCGAATCCGTCTGTTGAATGCCGACCATCGTGCACTGCAACCGGCGACGATCCTATGAACTCGTTCACAGCAAAAACCGGCGGCGTATTCGAGAACCAATGCCGCGCGAGCGCATTGACCTTTCATGCCCCGTGAAAACGACCTCGAAGGCAAGCCCGACATGGGCGGCAAGCATGGCGGCCAGGCCGGCCAGCCCAAGCCGCCGCCACGCCCGCGTGAAGGCTCGCGGGATGAAGACGTCGTGGCAAAGCGCCACACCGGTCAAACCGATCGCGGCTCCCCGCCGACCAAACCAAAATAGTGCCGTGCTTCGCCCGCGCTGTGCCGCGCCGGATCGCTCCGGGAACAGCAGCCCTGTCTTGCCGTTACATTGATCCCGCGGGTGGAGGACGTCGAAACGGAGGCTGCCGCATGTTTTGGATTTGTTGGAATACGGCCTGGTCGCTGATCATCAGCGGCATCATGTTCGCGACCATCGTTACGCATCCAGATGCTGAATTTGTCGAAGTGCACGCGCCAAACCGACGAACGTGAACTCCCGCACGTCCTGAGACGTTAGCTCACCGATCGCTGGCCTGCCTTCACGGCAAAGTTCGCGGTCCGAGGTCCGGTTTGGATTCGCCTCCGTTTCCGGACCTCGTCCCGCCGGGATCGATCACTGCATCGCTGCTGCGATCTTCTCCGCCGTCATCAGCACCGGAAAATTGGTGTTGGCGCACGGCACCACCGGGAAGATCGAGGCGTCGACGACGCGCAGGCCCTGGATACCCTTGACCCGACCCTGATTGTCCACCACCGCCATCGGATCGCTGGCCAAGCCCATGCGGCATGAGCAGGAGGCGTGCCACACGCCGATGGTCGCCTTGCGCACGAAGGCTTCCAGCGCCTCGTCGTCGTTAATCACGTCATCGAAGGTGAAACCTTCGACAACGAAATTATCGATGATGTAGTGGCGCAGCGCTGCCGGCCCGTCCATCAGCGCCGCGGCGATCCTGGTCAGAATCCTGTTCTTGGTGTTGACCACGCCGATCTTGCGGACCTTGTCCGTATAGGCGGCCGGAAACGGCTTGTCGGTCACCGCCTTGACCACGTCGCTCATCTGCACCGCCGCCATCTTGCGGAAGCCGCTCATCAGGCGATCGAGATCGCGCCGGTCGGACAGCAAATTGAACTCGACGATCGGCTCCGCGGAAGGATCCCGCGAGGCGAGCTTGACCTGCCCGGTCTCGGAATAGGTCTTGTTGACGAAGGTCAGCAGCGAGCCGATCTGCTCGCCGACCGCATGCCAGGCCGACTTGGAGAGCAGGACGACGAACATGTCGCCCTTCGGCACGCCCGCCAGCCCCGACGAATAGCGCAGGCCCAGCTGCATGTGGCGCCTGGTGTGCTCGTTCATGCGCGCGCCGCGGCGGACAAAGGACGACAGCGAAATCGAGGGATGATCCATCAGGCGCTGACCGACGCCTTGCAATCCCATCAGGACCGGAATCCCCAGATCCTTGAGATGACCGACCGGGCCGATGCCGGCGCGGAGCAGATGCGCCGGCGAATGGATGGCGCCGCTGGAGAGAATGATCTCGCGTCCGCGGAATTCCTGCTCGCGCCCGTCGACGACAGCTTTCACGCCGACGCAATTTGTGCCTTCGAACAGCAACTCGCGAACCTGCGTGTTGGTGGAGATCGTCAGATTGGCGCGCTTGCGCGTATCGCGATCGAGATAGCCCATCGCGGCCGAGACGCGCTGCTCGGCCTGGTTGGAATGCGTCACCGGGAAATAGCCGTCGACGAACTCGCCGTTCTGGTCCGGCACGAATGGGTGGCCGGCCTGCTGGAAGGCGTCGGCGAACGCCTGCGAATGCCGCGTCCAGTGCTCACGCGGAATTCTGCGCACCGGAATTTTGCCGTCCTTGCCGTGATACGGGCCGTCGAAATCGAGGTCGCGCTCGACCTTCTTGAAGAAGGGCAGCACGTCGTTCCACCTCCACCCCTCGGCGCCCCGCGCGTCCCATTCATCGTAATCGGTCGGCGCGCCGCGGTTGGCCATCTGGCCGTTGATCGACGAGCCGCCGCCCAGCACGCGCGCCTGCTCGTATTTGCGTAAAGGCGGACGCGCCTCGTTCGGATTGTTGTGGCTGACGACCTGCGTCGTGACTTTCAATTCCGTCCAGTGGAAGCGCGGATCAAAATAGGCCGTGCCCGGATAGCTGTCTCGGATTTCGGCCGGCTCGTTGCCGGGTGGTGTGTCCTGCCCGGCTTCGCAGAGCAGGACCTTGTTGGCACTTTTCGCGGAGAGCCGGTGGGCCAGCACGGACCCCGCCGAGCCGCCGCCCACGATGATGTAGTCGTACACGATTGGCGTTTCCTCTTGTTCTTGTCCCAAGAGGGTAGCGTGGTTTTATCGTGAGGTCACGTCGGCGGGGTGTCGCTGCGGTCAGACCGGCTTCGTGGCGGTCGCTGCGATCTGCATGGCGAAGTCGCGGTAGGAGTGCAGCGGACGGTCCAGTATCCTGGTCAGACGCGCGACGTCACCGTCCTCGGGGATCATGCCGTCGCTGACAAAGCGCTCGGCCATCAGGCGCATCTCGTAGGCCATCCATCTCGGCATGAAAGTCGCCAGATTCTGCTCGAAGCCGGTGGGATCATCGCCGCCATAGGCGACCGGACGGCCGAGGACATCCGACCAGATCGTGGCCACATCAGGACCGGTCAGCGTATCGGGGCCGACCAGATTGATCGTTTCGATCGGCAGCTTGCCCTGAGCTTGCTCACGGCGGATCAACTCGATCGCTGCGACCTCGCCGATATCGCGGGCATCGACCATGGCGACTCCCTTGCTGCCGATCGGCATCGGGTAGACGCCGTGGTTGACGATGACGTCCTTGATCGTGAGATCATTGTCGATGAAGTAGGACGGACGCAGGATCGTGGCGCCAAAACCCATCTGCTCGAGCATTCGCTCAGCGCCGAACTTCACCGCGAAGTGCGGCACGTTGACGAAGCGATCGGCGTGGATCACCGAGAGATAGACGACCCGATCGACGCTCGCCTCACGCGCGCTGTTCAGCGTGATCAGCGCCTGGGTGAATTCGTCTCCGGTCACCGCATTGAGCAGGAACAGCGTGCTGACGCCGCTGAATGCGGTGCGCAGCGAAGAGATATCGAGCAGGTCGCCTTTCACGACGTTCACACCGGCCGGGAATTCGGCCTTCGCGGGATCACGGGACAGCACGCGCACATCGGCGCCGCGCTCGACGAGTTGCTGGACGACGTGGCGGCCGACACGGCCGGTGGCACCAGTCACGAGGATAGTCATGGGGGTCACTCCTGTTGGGGGTTAAAGGACACCTCCGCAAATTAGCGATCCACACACGGTCCAATAGACGTTATATCTAGACGCTTCGTCTCACTGGTGGAACAGATGGACCTGCTTGCCCTCGCCGACTTCAACCTGGTCGCCCGGCACGGCGGCTTTGGCCGGGCCGCCCGGGCCACCGGCCGCCCGAAAGCGACGTTGTCCCGCCGGGTCTCGGAATTGGAGAGCAGCCTCGATCTGCGTCTGTTCGAGCGCGGAGCCCGCGTCCTGAAGCTCACCCAGGAAGGGCGCGCGCTCTACGAACGGACGGGGGCATTGCTGGCCGAGCTCGACGAAACAACAGCCGCAATCGCCTCCGGCGGAGACAAGCCGCGCGGCAGGCTGCGGATCAGCGCGCCGCTGCTGTTTTCGCAGACCGCAATGGGAAAACTGTCCGCATTATTCGCGCTGAAACATCCGGAGGTCCGGCTTGAGGTCACGACGGAAGATCGCGCCGTAGACATGATCGAGGAAGGCTATGACCTGGTGATCCGCGTCAATCCGGATCCGGACGAAAGTCTTGTCGGACGAATCTTTCTGCGCGATCGGCTGGTGGTCGTGGCGAGCCCAAGCCTGCGTCGTCCCACGGGCGATCTCGCCGTACCGGCCGTGGTGCGCGGAGTGAGCGACCTGACCCCCGTCTGGGATGTGATGGTGCCAGGCGGAAGCTCAACTATCGCGGTTGATCCAGTGCTTCGCCTGTCGTCGCTCATGATGGTTCGCGATGCGGTCCGGGCGGGCGTGGGCGCCGCGCGGCTTCCTGTGTCGCTTGTGAGTTCCGATTTGGCGGCCGGCAGGCTTGCACACTGGGGTGATATCGACGGACCCGAGATCACTCTCTGGGCGCTCTATCCGTCGCGCCGACTGCTCAGCGCGCGCGTATCCGCGTTCCTCGACTGTCTCAAGCAAGCGTTCCCATCGGGCTCACCCGAGGAGCTCGCCGCTTTCCTCGACTAAGCAAAACAGCATCATTTACGCTGGCGGCCGCCGTTGTGCGCGCAGGCCAATTCCTATTGCAGGACCTTCGGCATCACGACGACGACATCCACCTGTCGCTTCAACACGCGCGATGCGACGGCGGCGATGTAGATCGAATAGCCGTCCTCGATATCGGACGCGATCTCCTCGTCCCTGGCGAGCGCATAGAGCATCGTACCGTCGATCTTGTCGAAACGGATGCCCGCGAAGAGTCGATCGAATGTTTCGGCGCCGACGGCGCCCGCCACGAGCGCCTGGATCGCCTGGTCCTGAACGATTGTGAGCTTCATCATGCCGATGAGATATGGAACCGTCGCGCGAATGCAAGATGCGCCCATATCCGGAAAAAGCGAGGCCCCGGCTCGGCCAGCTTTACTGCGCTGTCTTGCTGCTGTTGAAAATGAGCGCTGCTTGAAAGACGCGCTCACGATCGGTTCGCACCTCGACGGCAACATCCTGCCGTTCATCCATGGTTGCGAGATCGCGGGCGAGGCCTGCCAGCGCTTCGGCGGCCTCCACCTCAGCTTCCTGCTGGGTTCCGAACTCCAGCCCCTCCTCGTCGGGATAGAGCCCGGTGTTGTCCCTGATGTCGAAATAATAGCGCGTCAATGCGGCGCCCCTCTGAGTTGGCACTGAGTTCAACATCAGCGCTATCAGGCTGTTCCTGACGAATGAGGGCGGCGCCAAATTCAATGCGAGGCAGTGGGCTGATACGGTCAGCGCCCCTGCCGCTTCGTACCCCTCCGGAATCAGCGATTGCCTCAGCCCGCCGCGGGCCTGGAGAGCTGCGGAAGGGCCGGCTTGCGCTCGGGAAGCTTCTTCTTCGGGGGCGCCGGCAGCAAACCTTCCCGGATCGCCTGCTTTCGGGCGAGCTTGCGGGCCCGGCGAATGGCTTCGGCCTTTTCGCGGGTCTTTTTCTCCGACGGCTTCTCGTAAGAGCGGCGTTGCTTCATCTCGCGAAAGACGCCTTCGCGTTGCATCTTCTTCTTCAGGACACGAAGCGCCTGGTCGACATTGTTGTCGCGGACTAGCACCTGCAAATTGAAACTCCTCGCTGGGCTGCGAAATGCGGCGATCCTGCACGCAGCCTGTTGCGCAGGAGTCTCGTGGCGAATGGGAGAAATGAGAGCAACCGCGCATGTCTACGCCAGCTTCGAACGAGCAAATTTACCCGTCACGGCGATGCGGTTCAGTGGTATGACGTGACCACCGTCGTGCGGCCAAGTCAATGGATAAAGGCCTTCCGCGCACGCCTACAGCCCGTTTGGAACTGCTTCCGACCGGCATCAGAAGCGTCGAGCTGAAAACAAACGGGCTCCCTTGCAAAAAACCGAAAGACGTGTATATTGAGGGCATTCGATTAGCCGCTGTGCCTTGTTGAACGTGCCCGCGGGCTCCTTTTCCAAAGACATCGACGAAGTTGAAATTAGCGCGTGATTTCTCGCGCGGTATGCGCTTGAGCGCTTTGGAGAAGACAATGACGACAGGTACCGTGAAGTGGTTTAACGGCCAAAAGGGCTTCGGATTCATCCAGCCGAACGATGGCAGCAGCGATGTGTTCGTTCACATCAGCGCGGTCGAACGCGCCGGTCTTTCGGGTCTCGCCGAGGGCCAGAAGGTCAATTACGAGCTCAAGACCGACAAGATGCGGGGCAAAGTCAGCGCCGAGAACCTCTCGCTCGCCTGATCTCGTAGCGCCGTTTCACGGATGTACTGAAACGGCATGCTGCCCGCTCGATCCCTGGATTGAGCGGGTTTTGTCTATTGAGGAAGGGTGAAGGATGAGCGCCAGCAAAACGGCAGTACCGACACCTGAAGCAATCGCGCGCTCCGCTCGTCAGCGTCTGGCCGCTGAAGAAGGCGCGCGGGCGATCTCGGATGTCGAAAAGCAGGGTGTCGAGGTTCGCAAGAACATGGCGCGCCTACGCGAGTTGCGCCAGGCCAGGGAAGCCGCTGATGCCGCTGTTGCGGCCAGCTTGCCGGCGCCGGCGCCGAAAAAGCGAGCGAAGAAGTCGTCGCGATAGCCGGCGTCAACGATCGTCGGCGGATTTGCCGCGGACCTGCGTCACATGCCGGAGAGTGCTGATCGTGCCCAGAGCCAAGTCGGACGGCGGCGGAACAATCACCTTTACGCTCGCGCTCGGCGCAGCGCGGCAGATCTGTCGATTGACGACGACGTTTCGGACCGACAAGCAGGCCTTCAGCTATCTTCACAAATATCGGACGGAGTTCGAGCTGATGGCGCGATCGCGCCTCGCCTCCGGACAGCTTGAAGACGGGATCGTCGTGCTCTCGATGCTCTAGAACGGGGCCGGAGTGACGCAAAACTACTCTCGAAAAGACTATTCTCGAGAAACGGCTATTTTGGAGCGCGTTTCGCATCGGCTTCCCGTGCCAGACGCTCCGCCTTCAGGCGCTCGCGATTCTCGTGGAGGGATTGCTGCGCCTTCGCGTAATCGGTCATTGGTTTGGGTTTGTCATTGCCGGTTGCCTTGAAAGCATTGTTGGCTTCCCGCAGGCGGCGGGTATTCGCTTCGTTTCTGATCATGAGACCTCCAAGGGGCTTTCAAGAGGCTTTGCAAGAATTTTTGTATCCAAGAGTTTTTGTATCGCGGTGCAAGATTGTTGGCGAACATGAGCTTCTGCGCAAGCCCGTGCGCAACTGCTGCTCTGTTGAATCCGGAATGATGTTCGCGGACTCCGCCGCCCGTTTCAACTCGCCGGACTTTTTTAAAAGCTCGTTGCCAGATCGAACGACTCTTCGAGCGCGCTGACGAGTAACATGATCGTCAACTCAGCCGCATGATCCCTGTTCCTCGGCCTCATCGCAGCGGGAGCCGGGCGGCGCGCCATAGCCTATACAAAGCGTTGGGCGGTTGCACCGCCGCAATGCTTCGAGAGGGCTCAAATGACATTTCGTGTCTTGATCATCGGCGGCACCGGCCAGGTCGGCGATGCCGTGATGCGTGCACTGGCGGCGGAGGAATCATGCGCCGAGATCGTCATGGTCAATCGCAGGGCGGCTTCTCCGAATGCCAATTCCCGTGTGCGACAGGTGATCCTGGATATGGCCGCTGCCAACTTCTCGGAAGAGGTGAGGAAGATTGCGCAGGACATGGTCGCGCCGGGTGATCCTGTCTATGGCGCATCCTGTGTCGGCGTCGGCAAAGGCAGCATGAATTGGAGCGAGGAAGAATTGATGGCCCTCGAAATCGGCATCGTCGGTGGCTTTGCCAGGGGATGTCATGCCGGCGGCGTCACACGATTTGCGCTGCTCTCGGCCGTGGGAAGCACTTCGAAAAGCCGGATCCGCTATGTCAGGATCATGGGCCTGAAGGAAGAGGAAGCCCGGAAGACAGGCTTCCAGCGCCTTGCGATTTTTCGTCCCGGAATCATCGCAGGCAATGTTCACACCCCCAGCTACGTCGCCTGGCTGGGGCGTCTCATTCCGGGATCTTTCGGTGCGATCGAGCAGGACGATATCGGCCGCGCCTTTGTGGCCGAGTTTGTCGATAGTTCAGCGCCGAACGGGACGGTGCATCTCGAAAACGACGCAATGAGGCAGATGTCTCGCGCTCTGGCACCGGCACCGCCGGACTGAGGAGCCAAGGCCAGCATCCGGCTGCGATACGCTCCAGCAAGGGCGGAAATCTGTGCGGAGTGCGCCAGGAACTGCAAGCGGATCGGTGACATGGACGAATGTGTCGCCGCCTGCGAGGCCTGCGCCGAGTCCTCCGAGAGCCGTTGAAGCGGGGTACGGGGTACGTTCGCCCGCTAAGCCGCCACCGCCTGCGCCGACAGCAATTGCTTCAGCTTCGCGGCCGGTACGGCCGGGCTGAACAGCCAGCCCTGCATCTGGCTGCATCCGAGCTTTCGCAGCACATCGCGCTGGGCTTCGGTCTCGACGCCTTCCGCGGTCGTCGCCATGTGGCGGGCGGCGGCCATGTGCACG
>Ga0307510_10008028_pt1 | contig 12563 bp, 11 predicted proteins | sample 12_EM_MG_FD_207224 | JGI IMG/M metagenome (GOLD analysis project Ga0307510, IMG submission 207224) | Populus trichocarpa ectomycorrhiza microbial communities from riparian zone in the Pacific Northwest, United States - 12_EM | ecosystem: Host-associated > Plants > Roots > Unclassified | place... | reverse complement strand
CATTCTGTGTGAGTAGTCACATCGATGGGCAACACGTACCAACTGGATTCATATGGGCGATAGAAACGATGTCGGAATGATAAAATCGATGAAACAATAAAAAAGAAGACTATCAACCAACCAGAACGACGACGATGTCACCTAGCAACAGCAGCCCAGGCAAATTGCGACATCCAAAGAAGGCTGAGAACTTGCCCGATACAGAACGATACCCGTTTAGCTTGCACGCGCGTGCGCGTGTCGGACCCCGTTTCCATGAATATGTGTAAGCTATTGATTGGTGCGCGAAAAGGCGTCACTAGTCCCCCATTCAGGCTGTTCTTGGTGGTGACCTCGCGGACAAGGGGGAGATAGGAGCCACCCCTGAGTGGGCAGGAAATGTGGCCCAGTGGCCCAGTAGAACCTCATTGCCCAGTGGAAGGCCACTCAAAAGTCGAGCTCGAGCCGGTGAGGAGGCAAACCTTACGCAGCGGAACGAGGGCGGCGCCAGCTTAGGAGCTCGGGAGTAATGATGGACTGGCTGTGTATGTGTGATAGGGGATCGGCTGGCTTGGAACCTGAAAGCGCGGGCGTTACTACAACGCCGAAGAAGGGTGTTTGAAGAATTTTGGTCAATGTTTGCGAGGGTGTATGAGTATGATGCAACGCACCCCAGTCCTCATATGAGACACAGCAGACTCTATGGTCTAGATGGATAGATCCTGTGCAGATAAACAAGGATCCCAAACGACAGGACGGGACCGATCCTGGACAGAGGCCGATCCAATGCCACGTTGAGAATCCCCGGTCAGCGTAAGAGTGTCATTGTTGAATCAAAGCTAGGGTTGACACTGGTCTAAAGGACAGTTACCGCGGCAGACTTGAAGCTTGACACTTGGAAGACGAACGTTAACTTCTTCTCCGAGTCGAAGCCGTGCTGTTCAAGTTACGCTTTGGCTAACCTCCGAGAATTGGTCTACCTTCCTCATGCAGACTAGGTGCACCAGCAAATACCATGATGCCATTCGATGATACACGGAACCACATCAATCGGACATCCGGTTCACCGTGGGACACCCTATATCTGGCCACTGACATTGTCCACGGTCTAACATGCAGATAGTGCTCTACCCTTCCCCGCAACTGGACCTGTAGAGCAGGGGCTATCTCGACCGTCCAGAGGTGCAGATCCCAGTGTTACTACACACAAAGGCGAAAATTCGGCCCGTGCAAGAATAACTTGAATTGGGTCACGAACTTGAATTAACCTGCGCAGCCATGTGATAATGAACGTGATTGGTGTCACTTCCCCGACGTCAATCTTGGTCCAAACGAAAATTCTGAGCACTATCGGGAAGCTTGAGAGTCCTGAAGGTTGATCTACATCACCATGCAATCTGCCATATGGTATAGGGATAAGGCATCCGTGACTCGTCGGACCTTGGGAGCTGAATTTGTACCAGCAATTCGCGCCATCCAGAAGAGTCAAAATGGTCATTAAAATTGTCCAAGGGGGAAACAATCTAACGGAGCAAGCTCAGGAGTTTGTGTGTGTTAGTCGGAAGTATATGGGAGGTGAGCCTTACTACAGGAAGGCTGCCAGGCTGGTGCGGTGCAACGGAGTGAACAAATTTCGTGTCTTCTCCGGTCGGAGTTACTCGCAGGGAAGATAGTGATAGCGTTTAGCCCCGGCCGGGAAAACCGCGGGCAGAAGGGAAGAGAAGCCGACTGTTGGCGCCCTGGTTGGCATGCGGCATCATACTGAACAGTGATCAGGGATGAGCTACCATATCATAACCCTAGAATCGGTTGGCCTGGGCGCTTAACCCACCTTGTTCTGCCGTGCCACACTTCTTCCTCTCGGCGGCGTTCTCAACTTGAACGTACTCGCTGTCCGCCGCAGAAAATTTTACGGATAGCACCGACTGACTTTTGACAAGTGCAACTACGATGGTTTGCTTCTTTTCTCGACAGAAGCAGGCAAAATCCTGTTTACGAGTCCGTTGTTGGGATTTGCCCTCAGGCTGTTGGTGATCATGGTCTACCCTCTGTTCCTCGGTCATCGTGCACAATTCTTGGAAAGAAACTCAGGCTCACTGCTGAGAAAGGCAGACATACCAACCTGATTCAGCCCCGGCGCATATAATGGGGCCAGTGTCCACTGGTGACTAAAATATGGGTCCATTGATTTTTCATGCTGCCCCGCAGCCTCGTGCTTAGGTCTTATGACTGCGCAGAACGCTACGGTGCAGTCCAAACGGATAACGATGTCCGCGGGCCATCTGATAGTTTTTTCCCAACCTTTTTCCGTATGTGTTCGCTCCCGTAATAGTTGAACACTCTATCGAGTTTCTCCATACCCTTGCTCGTCGGCGGGGTGTGTTGCGTATATTTAACGAATAATTCTCCCCGTTTAAGGAGGGCCCTACTTATTTACCCGCCCCTTCCTTTCGCCCATCTGTCCCTCCCTGGCCCCTCGCCAATTGTTCTCTTCCTTCGAGCTAGCCTCGGAGACATGGCATTTTCATTCTATGACCGCTCTCTCGCCACTGCTATCCACTCGGGCTCACGGTGGAGACATCGTCGTACGTTTCGGATCCCCCCTCGCTGTTGATCACGTACTGACGCTGTTCGGTCTGAAAGGCGTCTTACTTTTGAATTTCTATCTCCTCCTTCCCATGCTCACAGCATGTATCAATGGTTACGACTCGACTATCGTCAATGGTAGGAACTCTCGTATGTGTTGGATGCCTTCGACCTGTCCTGACGGTGGCCCATTGCAGGATTGCAGATCCTTCCAGCATGGAAACTCCAGTTTCACAATCCACGTGGCGATACCTTAGGTATTCCCCATTTATCGTGCCCAGTAAACTATAAGCTTAGCTGCACCAGGCATAATTACCTCGGCACAGATGATAGGAAGCCTGGCAGTACGTCACAACTTCGGTTACATTGTCTCGGCCCTTGACGTCTTTGGTTCTACAAGGGTCTTCCTTTCACACCATATTGCTCAGACAGGTTCGGCCGAAAAGCCACGCTGGTCGTTGGGGCTATCTTAATGCTGGTTGGCGTTGCGATACAAGCGGTAGCGTCAACCATCGAACAATTTGTCGGATCGCGAATGCTTGGTAAGGTGAAGCCGTGTCAGGTAGAACATTTCGCGGTACTTAGTAGCGATTATTCCCCCAGTCGGCGCAGGGCTCATATTTAGCATCAATGCTGCGCCTTTACTGATCACGGAGCTTGCTTACCCTACACAGGCGAGCTACTGCCACTATCGTCGCGAGGATGTGACTTACGTAGGTTGGATTTAGCGTGGCAAAGTCACTTCACTTTACAACACGATGTGGTATGGGGGTAGCATTGTCGGTGCGTGCCTCTGTATTAGCCTCAGATCCCCACTTGACGTCTTGTAGCTGCGTGGGGTTGTCTTTTGGCTTACCATGCTGCTCCGAATTCAACCTGGTCGTGGCGAGCCCCAATACTCGTTCAGGCCTTAGGCCCCCTCCTGCAGCTATGCTTCATTTGGTAGGCATCTATTTCATCTTTGACGGTGTACCAGCATTGCTTACCATCCCTCACCATAGGTTTATTCCCGAGAGCCCTAGGTGGCTTATCTCAAAAGGAATGGTAGGCCTTCTCTTCCGTCTCCTCAGGGATTTGTCTATGGATACCCGATTGTAGAATGGCAAGGCCGCACGGATACTCGCGCACTTCCACGCTGTCGGGTATGACGAGCGTGACCCCTTCGTCCACTACGAGATGGTAAAAATCCTACATGCGCTGGAAATGGAGAAGGAAATCAACAAAAACGCCTCGTTTGCTTCCCTCTTTGCTACACCGGGAAATAGAAAGCGCATGCGGATTATCCTCGGCATCGCACTCTTCTCGCAATGGAGGTAATTCTTTGGACACCGCCCTTTGAGATCGTGGAACTCATGCATGCGTTTTGAAAAGTGGGAATGGGCTAGTGTCACACTATATCAATCTGGTACTGGAGAGCATCGGCGTCACTGCCACCAAGGACAAGGCAACGGTCAATGGTTGCCTGCAGGTGTGTCGCCTTGCTGTTCGATCTCTGCGCGTGCCATAATGTCGTGCTGAACTTCTAGATCTGGAACCTTGTTGCTGCTGCAACAGGAGCGCTCCTCATCGATAAACTCGGTCGGAGAACACTATTCGTAATTTCTAATACTGGGATGCTCTTAGGTTATTGTTTTCGGTTATTCGCTACGACAGCGCGCTGATGACATCGCAAATTAGCATTCTCTGTGTGGGCTCTCACTACGTCCCTTGCTCATACGCCTCTCATGGAAGAGGCTTCTAAGGGTCGGTCAATTTGAACTTTCAGATCGCGCTGTCCTGATAATAACCACAGCTACCATACCACTCATTTTCGTGTTCTATCTCTTCTATAATTTGGCTTATACGCCTATGCTCATCACATACACATTGGAAATTCTCCCCTACGCCCTGCGCGCGAAAGGGTTTGCCCTCATGGTTCGCTACGGACCTATCGTTCTGCTGCCATTATCGCTCACTTCTCCACAGAATTTGGTCGTATCATTAGCGCTGGCGTTCAGCCAGTCCGTCGATCCTTGGGCTCTAAATGCGATCGGTTGGAAATACGTGGGTCTCAGTCTTTTTCCCTGAGACGTCCCGGGCTCATTGATGACAGTATCTCGTTTACTGTGGGTGGTTGGGCTTCGAGCTGGTCTTCGTTGTCCTATACATAGTAGAGACACGAGGGCGGACCCTGGAAGAAACAGCAGCGCTCTTCGATGGTGAGGACAAGCTTGGCTGCCCAGTTGAGATGGGCAAAAATGTCGCCGAGGATGCTAGCGTCATAGATCTACGACGCATATCAACGCTCGATGGCGAGGATAGCGACTACGTTTACTCAGGAAAGGCGAGCGCATTCAACTCCACCTATGACCTACGACGTCCAGAACTCGTTTTGGATAAGGAACAAATAGGATATGTTAAAGGTGGAGGAAGGTCATTCTCATTCGGAGAGTGAGTTTGGGATATACAGTCTAGATAGGGTGTTTTCCCGCACAATCGACCGTCGGTAAAACTGTACGTCGAGCTACTGCGTTTCGCGCGGAATCCATACTTCGAGTGACCCTGGCCTGCACGTGAACTTTCCCCATCCATCGGCGTTGGTTTTGAGGTGTTTGTCAGTTTCGAACAATCCAACATATTCAGTATTGGTGCAGCGCTTCGAGCCTCGTCAGAAAGGGCATCGCGGATCTTTTGGGGAAAATCCTTACCTCCCCGACTTGCATTCGAATGGAAAACGGCGGTTTGGAAATGGTCCTTTAAGGCAGGTAAACCACCAAAAAAAAATAGCATGACGAGTATCCCGACGAACCCAGTCTTTCCGCTGCTCTTCGAGATGAGGACAACACAACCACCATGGGATGCGTCACCCATCCGGACAAACCCGATACACGATGGAGACTCGAAGTAATCTTGCGAGGGGCCATGAGCAAATTCTTTTCGGGCGTGCATGAGCACTCGGAGTCCCTGTGCGGTTGATGCATTATAGCATTCACGATTCGGATACAGGTCGCCGTAAAAAACGCAGCTGTAGAGGTTGTCCGTTAGCAGATCATATTTGGGTTGAATTAAGGGAACGGACGGGTGGCCACCCGCGCGTAAGAGAATTAGCGCATAAGCTTGTAACTTGAAAGAAGCATCAACCTAGCCCAGCGTCAAGTTGAGTCAACGGAACAGTAGGAGTTAATAATCACTCACCCAACTCTCCAGGGATTGTCCAATTTGCTAGTCTAGAATCAGCATCTTTTTCTGTCAGGGTATATACAATTTACCGTGCTGCACGAATGAGTAGTCGCACACTGGACAGGGTGATACCTACTTACTCGTGATTATCAACAAAGGTCACTGCATCGTTGGGTCGGGCTTTCAATAGCGTATCGTCGAGGATGCATCGCAGATCGAATTGGTTTCTACCGGCATGGTAAAAGTTATCGTGAAGCGGAACGTCGAAGAACGCGGTCTAGGTATTTTAAATCGCGAGGCGAAATGGTAACTGAATGCAGAATATATCTACCTGCCCTTGGAACGCATGGACCCAGGAGAGAACCCGTGGTAAACTGCGCACAGGAGGGTTAATCCCATAACGCAAACGCAAACCCATACGGACATCGGCGACCAGTATTCCGCCACCATAAATGTGCGCGACCGGCCGTCACGCGTTCGCACCTGCTGGATCTGTAAAGTAGATCGCCATGAATATAGCAGGAAGCTCAATGACGTTTTGTTTATTGTGAAGCTTACCCATTCCAAAAGAAACTTACGGTCCATATGCTTAATGGCATCAAGGCGGAAACCTGCGCCACCTGTGGTCTACGCCCGGAGACTTGTCTGTCAGCGGATCGGGGACCTATGTATAGAGTGTAGTACCCGCAAAACCCATTCAGACCAGTTGTGCATGTCTTCCTGGACACCGGGGTGCCGAAAGTCGACCTGCGGCCTGTGTCAACCGTGGGTAGTGGAGGTCCTGATAAACGATCCCACGTCTGCGCCGAGTAGATAGTCATAGTTTCCTAGTTCATTGTCTACGTTGGGGGACCAGCCGTTGTGGCCCTTCTCCACGATCTTGTACACCCCTTTTTTTCGCGTGCGTTGATCCCAATCAATACCTGAGAAATGGACACAATCACTGGCATTGAGTGCGTTTGATGAGTCAAGTGATATCCTTACCTGTAAAGTGTTCTTGAGTCCAACGAAGCTGGCTGTACTACAGGTATGTAAGCCGGGGTGTTACTTGTGCTGTCGAAACTCCCTCACTTTGCCGCCTCGAGCACTGTAATCGAAGGCTGTCCAACCCTGCGACGATAAAGCTTCAACAAAATCGTTACTGCGTGATCTGATTTACCTCAATTTTCCTTGCAGGTCCGATCTCTCTTAACCGGTTGGTCTTGTCAACAGGAATAGCGTTGAAGGTTTCGGCCCTATCAGCACCACATTTATGCTTGGAGGTGTTGAAAGGCTGCATTTTTCACGACGAACACGACTCACGTTCATTACCGCATCAATTAAGACGTCAATGCCATGTTCCTTTGCGACAGATATCGCACTGAAGAGCTCTTCCTTGGAACCCCATCGCGTGCTAGTTGTCCCTTTCTGATGAAATTCACCTAAATCCCACTGTGATGAAATGCTTCGCCTAAGAAGGCCAGCTCAAGTGAAACATAGGTGCGAATTACTAAGTCATAGGCATCATAACCCTGTTTTCTCTGGTGAAGTCTGAAGCTAGAGTTTTGGAGTCATACATATCAAGGAACACACACTTTATTGGTCGCCTTGTTGGGAGGCGGTAACCAAACCTGGGTAACGCCAAGTTCCGCAAGCCGCGGGACCTCGCTTTCGAAATGCTTCCACCAGCTTATATCGGGGTGGGCGCAATCCCACGTGAAGAATTGGATCTTTGGAGGTCAGGTGAGTGTGTACACCCCCAGGAAAACTGCCTTACCATAAGAGGATTTTTGGAGTTATTGTCAGGGCCCAGAGACATCCATGTCAGGGCACCAGGTGTATCTTGGCCCATTTGCAGCCATGTCAGAAGCCATGAGAGCATCTTCGAAGCGAGGTACTGGCGCTGCTGTGACTGCAAACTTTCCCCCATTTGGCTTGTGCTCAAGCTCCGCCGGCGGTTGCCGATCTGCTTTTAAAGAGTTTTCACCAAAACATTTGTACTTATCCTTTACGTGCACTGAAGATACCGTTATTGGAACTCCTTGCTAGCGTGTTTGCTAGTTCGTGGAATGTTTCAAATCACGAAAGTGCACGATAGAAAAACGAGCCTCCTTAATCACTCTAGTCACGCTAATCTACGTTGACGGGAGTTTCATGATGTGGCCACACCACACACCACTTTTCTTAATACTTATACTTGAGATGCACTGTAAATATATACAAATAAAGTACAGTCACCTCCCTTTGGCGTGTTCCTCAAAGTTGCAACCGTAAACGTGTCCTTTTCGCTCTCTCCGCTAGTCTTATTGTCATGGAAGAAAGCATCAGTCTCGAGGAGACCAATAAAATTCGTATTTCGCTCGGTCTCAAACCTCTCGCAGACGACTCAGCGCCTGTTGATGACAAGGAGAAGCAGGCTGAGACCAATTATGCCACGCGGCGAGAGGAGGACGCGAAACAACGCGAAACAAAGTATGTCGTTGCCCTCTTGTGGCCTATCTTTGAATTGATCGGGCACTCTGTACACCAGGCGGATCCAGGATCGCATTGCCAAGTGAGTGTTATTTCTCTGAACCGCCCTGCTGTTGCTTCTACCCTTTCTTTGGGCTTTCAGGGAGCCCACTGTTTGATGAAGGGGTTGCTCATGCAATATTGGCAGGGTGAGAAACAAGAGAGAGCTCCATGCGTCTCTCCAAGGAGCTACTTTGGGTGACGCCGATGCGGACACAGACGATACCCTTAAATGGATAAAAAAGAGCAAGAAGAGGGAGAAGGAACTTGCCAAGAAGCGACAGGCTGAGCTTGAGAGCATGGACAAGGCCTTTCAGGAGGAGTATACCGAGAGCAAGTCTAATTTTTGTTTGGTTTTCTTCTCCTCGTCACTGACACTGATCACCGCAGAGGACTTGGAGGGTTTGAAAGTCGGCCACGACCTCGATCAGCTGGAGGACGGTGAATCCCACGTACTCACCTTGAAAGACAGCCGCATCCTTGACAATGAAGGTAGCGCATGTTGTCGTCCCCCTCTCGATTATCCTGTTCACCATTTAACTCTTAGAGGATGAGCTCCAGAACGTAGAAATGGCCGAGGCCGAGAGAACGAAGGAGCGCAATGAGCTCAAGATCAAGAGGAAAGACTACACCGGTTACGACGACGAGGAATTTGTCGAGGGTCGGGAAGGCATGAAGAAGCGGATTTTATCAAAGTACGATGAATTTTTAGAAGGACCCAAGGAAACGGTGGGTCATAACTGAGTCACATCTTCTCGCCTCACTCACCTGGGGCTTTTAGGGCTTTCGACTTGGTAGTAGTTCGCTCCCTTCAAATATCCCCGGCACAGAAATGGAGGAGCAAACCGCCGCACCGGTTAACAAGGCCTTACTCTCTATAGATTACACCAGTACGTCTTCGTCAACTCTGAAAACCTCAGTACTGAGTAAAATTCTAGAAAACATTGAGTCTTCTGATTATCTTCAGAGAGGCGATGTAGGCTTTAAGAAACCGAAGGTATGACCTTCTGTAATGTCGCAGTCCAGCATCTGAACACCTTCATCAGACCAAGAAAAAGCGCCAAACACGAAAGCTCGCTGAAGACTCAGACATTATCCCCGTTGACGATCAAATGGAAATAGACGTAAAACCGGTGCTTCCTCGTGTTCGTGATCTCGACGTAAATTTTGTCGATGACGATGAATTGCAAGCTGCACTTGCTAGCTCTCGCCGTGCCAAAGTCAAGGCGAAAAAGATATCCCCGGAGGAGATAGCCCGACGAAGTTTGTTCTATTCGATGCAGCGTATCCAACTACTAATGGCTATTTTCATCAGTTGCCGAGGAACGTGCACGCTCGGAGGAGCCTTCTGTCGTCGATGTCATCAAAGTTGAAGATGGTGAAGGAGGTGGAGAAGATTCGGGCGGGCTGGTATTTGATGACACCTCGGAGTTTGTGCGAGGGATCACATATGATCCCGTCGTAGTCAAGAAGGAGGCTCCTGAAGCTAACGGCCCTGCAACGTTGACACCGATGAAGCAACCGTCGCCCGACGAAGACATCCCGATGGAGGAGGTCGAGGAACTCGAAGCCGGTGAGGTGGTTGTGAACGACGAAGGTGACGATGACGATGACGACGACGATGCAATGTTGAACGCCATCGAGGATGCTATCCGGACGACCGAGGCAGAGGAGAAAGCCGCCGCGGAGGAGGGGAATCTTAATGTTGGCACGTCTTCGGAACAGACTTTCAGTACCGGCATGGCATCGACACTCAATATCCTCCGACAACAAGGCCTCGTTGCAACGCCGAGCGCCGACCAGATTGATCGCGAGCGCGTTCAGCTGCAGCGCGATTTATGGCTTGCCGAACAGCGTAGACGCACGGCTCAACGGGATATAGAGCGCCTCAAGTCTCGCGGTTCAAGCAAGGACCAGGCCCAGCGCGAGTACGAGAACCGCCTGCGAGACCAACAGGAAGCGCGCGCTAACCTCGAGGCCTTCAAGAACTATAAGCCGGACGTTAATATCGTATATCACGACGAATTTGGCCGTGCGCTCGAATGGAAGGAGGCTTGGAAGGCATTATCCCACAAGTTCCATGGCAAAGGCTCGGGTAAGATGAAGACCGAGAAACGTCTAAAGAAAATCGCAGAGGAGAAGAAGCAAGAGGCGATGGCGAGCGGTGACACACCCTTGAGCATGAACAAGGCGTTCCAGATTCGCCAGGAAAAGACTGGCCAGGCGCACTTCGTCCTTTCTGTCGGAAACAGAGGGTAAGCCGATGAGTTCACTGTCCTTCCCACATTTCACATTTCTGACGAAATGTCTTTTAGTGCTGTCCCACAAGCTGCGGAGTTTCTTGATGCACAACCGCTTTCTAAAGGCAAGACGGAAAAGACAAAGAGCAAGAAGAAAGACGCGAGCAAACCTGCGAATAAGATTCTCGACAATGGCTTCATGACCGTGCCCGCCCCCCAGGCCTCGTACAACGACAGTACAGGCAATAGCCCAGCGCCTTCCCTTCCAGGGACAGAAACTGGCTCCCCAGCCCCACGGCCTGGGTTCTCCCGAATCACAGCTAATGTGGTGTCGGATCCAGTATCGGGCAGTGGGACTCCCGTCTCTGGAGAGCGCTCTAAGGTGGCATTTGGGTTTTCTTCGAAGAGAAAAGCCGGGGATGAGGCGGCTGGGACTCCTCCACCAAAGAGTGCTAGGCATTAGGCAATTTTCATTCTATTATGGGTTACGGGACGTCAACCATGGTTAGACTTATCCATAATATCACAGTAGTAGTTTGAAGGCATGAATTGGGACAGTATCCTGTGTAACCGAACGGTGCGATGCCCTAAGTGAGATAGATACCCTGCTAGATGGGGGGAGAGAACGATATTATATAGAAAATGCAGCGGACTAAACGAAAGCACGAGTTTTAGATGGACAGCTAGCCATACAGCAATTACCACCGTCCGGAAGGAACTTAATATACATGGCGAGAGTATCGTATCAGTGCCTGGCTCAATCGAAGCGGCAGTATTCTAAGGGGGGACCAATTACTAGAATTACCAGTAATTGAGGCTATGATCGTGCCGAAATGGCTGTGGCACTCCCTCGTTTCGCTTGTAGCCTGGCGAGCACGCGCTCCCGCTCGGTGCGCCAGCGGTAGATCTCTTCGCGCAGCTTTTCGACGCGGACCTCGTTCACGGGATGACCCGTGCCCACGATTCCCGATGCGAAGGCGCGTTGGAGTTGGGACTGACGACCCTTATCCGACTCGTCGCGATCGCGGTCAAAGGAGGCCGATGACGCGACGCACTCGGACAGCTGGGAGACTCCCACGCGGTCCTCCCAGAACTGTACGGCCCTACGTGGGTCAAAACCGGCGTGCGCGAGTAACCTGATTCCAACCAAAAAAAAATAAAATAATGATGTCGTCAGCGACACAGGACCTTTCCATTTTATTTTTGGGCGGTTGACGGACGGCGGGCGATGATGTGGGAGTGGAGTGGGCGGAAAGGGAACAGAGAAACCCACCTTGCAGAAACTACGTCCGCTTCGATCTCCTGTTTCATGCTCGTGCAGTACTCGCCGAGCTTTGAGAGCTCGCCCGATCCGGCGGTACCCAAGGCCGCGACTGCGTCGTTGACGAAGGGCCCAAAGAGCATAGTAATGGGGAAGACGAGGGTGCGTACGAGATCGGAGAGGAGCGAGAGGACGCCGGGGACGAAGATCGCCATGGATGAGAGCGTCTCGAGATGGTGGGACAGCACGAGGTGCGACAGCTCGTGGGCGAGCAATACCGCGAGATCGGCCGTCTGCTCCGGCGTCGGATGGTGTGTCAACACTGGCGTCGGCGGGGCGGCGAAAACAAGACCACCGAAGAGCCTGGACCAGAGCGACGTGCCACGACCGCCGCCGCCGTTAGGGGACCCCGCCGGTGCGGCCGCTTTGTCCTTCGAGAGGATGTCGTCGAGGAAACCGGAAAAGACGACGATGCCCCCCGCACCGTCTGGCCCGAAACCGTATGAAAACGCGTTGCGGGCGTCGGGGTCATCGACGACGATCAGAGAATATGGTGGGCCGGCGATGACGTGCGATGGCGCGGACCAGTTGCTGTGCATCAGCTGGCGTACGTATTCGGCCGCGCGGGGTCGTGGACGCAGGGGGTACTCCGCGGGAGGAGGCAGCGGGATGTCGTCGTCGCCCCGATCGAGCCAGACGGGCGCTAGGGACCTTTCGTCACCCAGCTTCGGTATCACTGCCTCGAGGCTGCGGAGGGTGTCCCTGACCCAAGTGTAGCGCCAGTCAGAAGGTGGTACGATTTTGGGGGCACCGTGCTTGGAGATGATCTCGGCGACGGCTCGATACCA
>Ga0307510_10008027_pt1 | contig 12563 bp, 11 predicted proteins | sample 12_EM_MG_FD_207224 | JGI IMG/M metagenome (GOLD analysis project Ga0307510, IMG submission 207224) | Populus trichocarpa ectomycorrhiza microbial communities from riparian zone in the Pacific Northwest, United States - 12_EM | ecosystem: Host-associated > Plants > Roots > Unclassified | place... | reverse complement strand
TATCATAGTCTGATACTGGTTCTGCTATAAGCGATCGGGAGCAGTTCTCAAACGGGTGAAATACAGCCCTAAACCTGAAATGCCGGATATCCCTCTAACGCCGGTGCATAGTCTGGTGGTACCAATAGGATGCCGGGGGCGGTGGTCCTCTGCTACTCGTAGTTAAGCTAGATTCCGAAACTGTACCAGATAGTGAGTTGGCTCGCCCTTTGGGAATATTTGTGGCGCACGACAACAGGTGTATCAAATTCAGGTCTGTCAAATTCAGGTGCACGCTTGATTCTTTGTGCTCCAACTATTTTATCCGGGGCACTTTAATTTTCTAGTATTGTTATCGTTTGGGTGTGGGAAGGAATTGATTGCCCTATTTCTCAGGTTCAAGTCTTGCTAGCTCAATAGGAATAACAAATTAGTAAGATGCATGGTTCATGCTCAGCGCCGGCTATATACGCTTTCTACAATACAATAAGAGTGATTGCCCAAATCCTACAATAACATAGAACGGGAATCCAGGAACAAAGTGCACGAAATGTAGGATATCGGCGGAGCAAAAGAACATCCTGGGTGGTCCACTAGGGATCTATTCACATTGTCCGCTTGAGTTTATGCCATATCTATCAGCTCAGATACGGTTATGTTAGCAACCAGGCTTGCTGTTACAGCCTGCCTGTAAGCCGCTGGCAATGATAACCTTTTGTATTGGAGGAGTTTTTTACTCTCATGATTATCTAATAATATTTTTCAAACCCATACTTCTTGGCTTTTAGCTGTGATTGTAATGAAGGCATTTTTACAATTCGGCTATGGTTGAACTGCGAATAACAGCGGCGAGTGACCGGGTGTGAAACGAAACAATAAACGCCAAGGCAAAGAGTAGGACTAAACGATCGCACAGAAGCGGAGAAAATTTTTCTTCAACAACACACTCACACTCACGATGCTCACTAACCCAACTAACTAAAACTACCGGTAGAGACAGGAGTATATATGAAAAAACAACGATATCCTCCTTCCACTGGCATCCACCGAGTCCTATCCTTCCATCGATCGCCATATACGTCCACATTCTTCCACGCACACCCTCGCTTCTATGCTGGCCTTTCGATCTTCCACGCTCGCTCCCGCTCTTCCACGCAGGTCTCCCTTTCCTTTCCGTGCAGAACAATCATGCTAACAACGGAAAGAACAGAGAAAACTCTTCCAGGCTCCGTAGCCTACTCGCATATGAGTTCTCCTCACCGATCGCAAGCACCTCTCCAGAGGTTTGTTGGACAATAACCGTGTACGATGCACCTACGCCGAGCGGCACGAAAGAACTTGCTCCCGGAGAGCTTATCTTCTTTGTCTGAACGATAACGGGGTAGGATATGTGCGGGGCCGCCGGACTAAGTATGTGGCCGGGGGGTTAGGTGCGTGCCCGGTGGTTAGTATGGTGAGCAGCAATCGAACATTTTCAACAGACATAAGGACTTGGATTCGGGAAGGGCATATGGGGCGAAATATTTTCAGGAAAGAAGTATCTCCTTCCATTCCATTCGGTACCTCCTGTGTGACTACACTGTAACACTATAAGCTGCAACGAAAGAGTCATTACCTCCCTGTTCGGGGGTCGGCTTGGGAGCGCGATACCCCATGCGACCTCTTTAAATGAATAATAATATTATGATGTAATAGCTTCTCTCGTCGAAAAGGGAAAAATAATAATTACAGGCTGCAACCGCAACTATTTCAATGACGCATTTTACGAGCGAACCGCAATACTCTTTTCTCCACGGGTTAATAAAAGCCGATGTGAAGAAGTCTAATCATGCTCAAATCGGTCCGGCAGAAGCGGTGGCGCATTTTCATATTCCAAGGTCAAGGGAGGTCGGAGGGAAATTGTAAAGGAAAAAAAATGTCGCTCCGGATAAAGCCTCATATTCGGTAGAAATTTTTCGCCTGTTTGTGCCGGCGGAGGAGTTGATCAATAGCCCCACCGCGAATCATTACAGTAATAAAGTGCTATGGAAGTGGGGGTGACAGCGATGTTTCTTGCTGCGGGAACGAGGCTGACAGGCTTGTGCTGTAACCGTCCTAAGGGCCCATTTATCTACTCGAGGATAGACGGCTGTCTAGCAGCATGAGGCGGTGCCGACTGTTACGGGGGGCTTGACAGATGGAGGTGTGAGTGGAATTGTTTGGGTAGGTAGATGGTGTTTACCTATAGTACGAGCGCGGCTGGTAGATAGATATACTCCTGTCTTTAGCGTTAGTTAGTTAGTGGCGAGAGAGCGCTGAAGGGGACGAGGGAACTTCACCACTCCTAAGTTGTGCGCTGGGGATCGCATTTTTCTGTGGGAATTCTAGGCTATTCGCTTGGTTGTTGTCGCCGTCGATCTGGTGATCCTTTGAAAATTGGTCGCTGCTCGGTGTTGGAAATGGTGCTGCTCGCTATACTCACGATACTTCCTTTGTTCAGATAGCTTCCGGGAGTGGCTTCGGATATGGGCTGAGGATTCGGGCATATGGCATCGGCTTTGGACGTTTGGTTTGTGCGTTCGGGAAAGCATTGCGAATGCAGGAATGCGCGATAGTTTTGGGATCGTGCAGCTTTCGGGAAAGCCCGGAGGAAAGCGGAAGCACTGTAAGGCTAGCGTGAAAGAGCTGGAAGCCCGGAGGTGGGAAAGTGTTTGTCTTTCTTTTAGTTAGCCGGGAGTGCTCACTGGGGAGGGAGAGACTCACATGGCGTAGTGTGGTGCCTCATGATGGATATGATATCCTCGCGATTGATATATACTCTTGTGATCGCCCTCAGTTAGTTAGTTAGATAGATCGTCGAAAGAGTCGTTGAGCGAGAGACTGTGGTTGTTGTGAAGTGAAGAGTTTTTCCCCCCGCCTCAGAGTGCAATCGTTTAGGCGTGAGTTCCTTGGCGTTTGTCGTTTCGTTTCGTTGTCGCCATATTATCGTTTCGCCGTGTATCGTTTTCGCCGTCCAAGTCTAAAAATGCCGAGTTTGAACTGGGCAAAGGAATGGAATACAATGATTAAGGAGAAGGATCGGGAGGTGGTAGGGAGCCTTGGGGATGAGTCCTTCGACCCAGGTATCGCGGTAGCAGTAGCTCCTATAGGTGTAAGGGCCCTTTCGCATACCATCTGCTGAAAGAATATCAACGGGTATCAATTAGGAAATAGTTCCTCTGATTTTGCCAGTGTTGAACCATTGGCGCGAACCTAATATTCTACAGAAAACCCCTAGCAGCCTAGTTGTGACAAGTTCAGCTAACCACTCCCACTCCACTCGCCAGTGGCTCTGAGATAGTTTCCGGTTTTTTTCGCTCAACTTGAGTTAGGCTTTCTACGGGTATTAGGGTCTTTGTCTAGTATCCCTTGTGTGGTCCACTCGAGTAGAACAGTAAAATTCGCAGCCAGGCACATTCGCTCCAGATCAGTTCATACCCAGTTATTTCCGAGTGCGAATGGCTGGTTTCTAACCCCCCAAGTAACTCAGCACCAGAAGAACCACCAATTTCCAACGAATCGCAATACCGGGATTCTTCCGAAATGGGATGAGTCTGCCTGCTGTGAATTTTATCGTTTTCGAACCGCCCAATGGACACTCATAAGTCGCTAGCGACTATCATTTTTCGCATCGCCGGGTGTCTTTTTTACCGCAATATTATTATCTAATAATTTTCAAACTCATGCACTTCTCCGCTTTTAGCTGTGGCTGGAATGAAAGCTTTGATCCTGGAAGATTATACTGAGCGAGGTTTCTTTCCCAGAGCAAGTATCTAACCGTGCAATCTTGCAACTGCGCGCTGTTACACAATCGGCAGGAACCTTGGCACGGTTACCGGTACGGTACTACCACCCTACTAACTAACGGTAAAGACAGGAGCATGAGCCCCAACGAAATTATTCTATCCCTCCATGGACCACCACTCATCATTCTCGTCTAGATGTCTCCCTTTCCCCTTTCGAAACTTTGATGCTAAGGATCGAAAGACACCGACTCCCACTGTACATAGCCCCTAGCCATCATCCAAATCTGCGCATTCCCGCAGCCTAAATGCTTTCCCCAAGCCAAAGCGCGCCCGCGAAGCCGGAGCGCGTTGCAAGACAATCCGAACCATGAGGCAATTACCGTGAGAGCATGCCGGGCAGCACCTGACGACTTCCAACACCCATGCTTCGGGAATACACTTGGTACATCAGTTGAGGGCAGAGGGGAAAGGAGGAGGGCGGGTGTTGGGGGGTAGGAGCTGGGGAGGGAGCGTCGAAGAGCTGAATGTCCAAAGGCTATGAACAATGGAAGCTTTGTTTTTTCTATGTCAGCATGGGAGCATGAAAAGAAGGAATAGAGTCGTATAGCGGAAGGGAATGGATATGTGTGTGGTCTACGGATGGATAGGAGGATTTCGTTGCTGTTTATATATACTCTTATCTTTACCGTTAGTTATTAGTGAGAGAACGTTGAAGAGAACGAGAGCGCTTCCCCACTCCTGGGTTGTGCGCTAAGGATCGTATTTTGTTGTGTGAGCTTGTGGTCTTCCGTTTGGTTGCCGTCCTAGAAAAACTCCGAAGTTTTTGTGGGACATAAAGGTACTTGTATCATCAATTAGAGGGATCCAGCACAGAAACCTAATCCCTGCGGAAAACGTCGTAACCACAACAACAGCAATAAATTAGGAAAAGCGCAATACCAAGCCCACACACTTGGCATTTTCTTCAAGGATAGTGAACACCGCTACCACCCACATGTGGGTGGTAGGGATAGTGGATATCCTTGCAAGAAATGCAAAGATGTAAACAATGGCCAAGGCAAAATCTAAACCACAATGAGTATGGCGGCTACCATTTCCGCACACAATCCTTGAATACAAGAACAATTTAAGGTAGGCTATGTCTCGGGCTGGTGCCTCCTTGTTCTTCGGGCCATCATGGCATCCCATCTCAGTGCTGGAACTCGAAAATTTCCTCAAGTTCACAGCATGTTGGTCCTCTCATGCTTGGCGTTTTTGGCAGGGATAATATTTCCTGCTGGATCCCTCTATTAGTCATGCACCCTCACTGAAGCGAAATAATTGGTGCCACAATGAGCCACATCGCCCCGCTTTCTTCAGTTGAGGCCATAGATTGTTATAAACACCTCTAATCTCCCAACAAAACCCTCCGCCATTTCTACATTCCACCGACATTTTGGATAGAATACTATGGCCCAATCTTCATATTCAGTCAGCTTCGGCGATGGTAACGCTAACTGCGGGAACATAACCAGTACTCTCACCAACTTCTATATGTCCGACAATGATGCACGGATTATGCGATGGCTCTCTCCACTGGAGCCGAATATCAGACACCACAGCGTGCGCACCGACAGGTTCGACGGTATAGGGGATTGGGTTTTAGAAACAAGGGAGTTTGAGGAGTGGAGGGATAGTGAGGGTGGAGCCGATAAGGCGGTCCTGTTTTGCTCCGGGAATCCGGGAGTGGGGAAGACATATCTGAGGTAATAGGCGGGATCCTGCGAAAGAAGTGAATATTACTAACTGCTAGAAATACTAGTTCGTTAGTAATCGACAGCCTGTGTAATCAAGCAAAGAAGGAATATATCGCCGTTGCTGTCTTCTACTGCGACTTCCTTTCCCAGCAAGAGCAGTCTATCACCAACATCATGGGTGCTATTCTGAGGCAGCTAGTAGCAAAGGGAGGCGTCCCAGATTATCTACGCAAGGCGTTTCAAGAAGCCCAAACGGAGATTGGTGGTAGAGGGCTAAGCCTTGCGGAACTGATGGCAATGCTCAGGGTGGCTATTGCTTCGCTACCCCAGGTTTTCATCTGTGTCGATGCCTTGGACGAATGTTTACCAAAGTGTCTACCGGAACTCCTCGGGTCACTGGGGGATGTTGTTCGGGAGTCTCCTACTACGAGAATGTTCTTCACCGGGAGGCCGCATGTTAGGGAAGATATCCAAAGATATTTCATCATGGCAGTTGTGATACCTATTAGCCCTAACATCGATGACATTCGGAATTATGTGGAGATGAGGTTAGACAGGGATTCTGAGCCAGAGGCGATGAGCAATAATTTACGGGCGGATATTGTGAGGGTTATTCAAGAAAAGCTTTCTGATATGTGCGTAGGACCATTTCGCATGTCCCCCTATCAATGATGTATACTTACTAGCGATTTTTTCTAGATTCCTCCTCGTTTCACTCCACATCGACGCCATCCTAGGAGAGGTCACCATTCGTCAAAGAAGAAAGAAACTTGAAGATATGACACTTGGCGATGGATTGAATGATGCCTACACAGCAACTCTCACAAGACTGAAAGCCCAGAAGGGCTATAAGTCAGTACTCGGGATGAAGGTCCTGATGTGGGTGCTGTATTCGGAGCGACCTTTACGAGCCCAGGAGCTCTGCCATGCCTTGGGAGTGGAGATAGGATCTGCGGATCCGGACCCGGAAAACATTCCTGCTTTACGGACGGTCCTATCATCTTGTCTGGGTCTTGTCACAGCCGAGGCGTCTTCATCCACAATCCGACTGGTGCACTTCACTCTTCAGGAGCATCTCTCTCATGATCCGACCCTATTCCATACTCCACACTCAACAATTGCCGAGGTTTGCTTGACTTATCTCAATTTTGGATGTATCAGGGATCTTTCACCATCTCTTCGTTCGGCCTCCGCAACAACTCCATTTCTAGAATATGCCTCTGTTTACTGGGGTAGGCATTCTAGGGGGGGGATGACGGAAAATAGCAAAATACTTGCGCTGAAGCTTCTCGATAGATTTGGTGAGCATATATCTGCGCAGCTACTACTAGTTCACTATAATGGGGACCGCGGTGGGGGCCCGTACTTTGGCGAGGCGGAAGGACCGGGGGGGTTTTCGGGGCTCCACGGAGTCGCATTCCTGGGCCTTCCGGAAATAGTTCCTATTGTATTGGAGATGAAGGAATGGGACGATAATGCATCCGATTGCATGGGGATGACGGCTCTCACATGGGCATCTGGGAGAGGGCACGGCGAGGTGGTAAAGATGCTTTTGGAACGAGTCGACGTCAATCCCGACCAGGCGGACAGCAAATATGGCCGGACAGCGCTCTCGTGGGCAGCTGAGAACGGGCATGAGGGGGTTGTAAAGATGCTTTTGGAACGAGGCGACGTCAATCCCGACCGGACAGACACCAATTTGGGCCAGACACCACTCTCGTGGGCGGCTGAGAAGGGGCATGAGGGGGTGGTAAAGATGCTCTTGGAACGAGGCGACGTCAATCCCGACCAGGCGGACACCCTTTATGGCCGGACACCACTCTTGTGGGCGGCTGTGAACGGGCATGAGGGGGTAGTAAAGATGCTTTTGGAACGAGGCGACGTCAATCCCGACCAGGCGGACACCGGATATGGCCGGACACCACTCTCGTGGGCGGCTTCGAACGGGCATGAGGGGGTAGTAAAGATCCTTTCGCAACGAGACGACGTTAATCCCGACCGGGCAGACACCCGGTTTGGTTGGACATCGCTCTTGTGGGCGGCTGAGAATGGGCATAAAGGGGTAGTCAAGATGATTATGCAATGGAACGATGTCCGTGCGGCTATGCCAGATAACATGGATTGGACTTCATAGTCGTCGGCTCTCTTCGAGTAACATGATTACGCTGCGGGGATCCCACATGACCGGGAAACTGCCAGTTGCACCGCACCGGATCCCGGTGACCCGACATTCCTCCCACCCTCCCCTCTATCACGGGCGAGTGTTGCACATGCAATTCAGATCTCACTGTCTAAATACCGACATGATAGACTCTAATGGCTTACCTGCTCCCTTGCTGGTAGCACACCATGAGCGGCCGAAGTTATTAGACCCTCAGGATCTGTTTCCAGGCCCCCAGATAGTGGTCTCTCAACTCAATCACCCAAGCGCCTCAACCTCTTTCTCTCTGGCTCCTAGAGATCTGCTGCCGTTGAAGGACAATCAAGACCCGTCCTAGAAGCACTTGACCAACCCACCCATTTCCCTTTGACCTTTGCTTTATCACCGCCTCACTCGATCGTCTTTTTGCTTTGGCCCTTCAGATCCTGCCTTATTATTAGATGTATTCTTCCTCCATTGGTAGCCGCCACGGGGGGGTTGGTACACCCACGGCCTCCGTCCATCTACATGTAAACAGGCTTTAATTAGTGCGGTTTTTCTGTTTTCCGCTCGCCATTTGCTATCTCTGTCTTTTTTATTTTTTCTCTTTGCCTTTTTCTTCTATTAGAGTTCCGGTTGGACTTGGTTCTTCTAGCGCTGGTGTTATGGTTCATTCCTTTTATTCATCATGTTGGTATTTGGTTTTGGTTTTGTAGACAGTAGTGTATAGTATGGTGTAGTATATAGTACCGCGGTTACAAGCAATTAAGCAGGAATAGGTGGTAAACTAGAAGACATCCACCATAAGTTCGTGGGCAGTTGATCAGTCTCCTCTGAGTAATTTCTCACCACTGTCAAGTGGTCTCCAGCGGTCTCCTTAATAGACTATCATACTCCGATACTGGTTCTGCTACATGCTATCGGAAGTAGTTTTCAACCATTGAAATACAACCCTAACCTTGATATGCCGATTATCCCTCTAAGGCCCGTGAATGGTCTGGTGGTACCAATAGGATGCTGGAGGCAGTGATTCTGTGCTACCCGTAGTTAAGCTAGATTCCGAAACTGTATGAGATGGTGAGTTCGCTTGCCCTTTTGGGAACATTTATGGTGTACGATAACGGGTGTATCAAATTCAGGTGCACGCTTCATTTTTTGTGCTCCAACTATTTTATCCGGGCACTTTAATTTTCTAGTATTGCTGTCGTTTGGATGTGGGAAGGAGCTGATTGACTCCTATTTCTCGGGTTTAAGTCTTGCTAACTCAATAGGAATAACAAATTAGCAAGATGCATGGTTTGTGCTCAACGCCGAGTATATACCCTTTCCACAATACAATGAGAATGATTGCTCAAATCCTACAAAGAAACAGGAATCCAGGAAAAAGTGCACGAAACGCTGGATATCGGCGGAGCGAAGGAACATCCTGGGTGGTCCAGTAGGGATCTACTCACATTGTCCGCTTGGGTTTATACCATATCCATTAGCTTAGATACGCTCATGTTAGCAATCAGGCTTGCAGTTAAGTTACGGTCAGTCGTGGGAAAAAGTGGAGTTCACACCGGCCGCCAGCTGACTCTTACTTTCTGGGGGGGGGTTACTGCACCTATACCAATGAAACTTATTTACAATGAATGTTTACATACTCCCCCGAGCGATAAGCTGTCGTCTTCTGCTATTATTATTAGAGAAAGGCATTTTTGTCGCTGAGCAAAGAGCCGGGAAAGCGGTTGCACTACCACACTTCGCTGGGTGCCGAACCATCGGTGTGAACTCCACTTTTTCCCAGGACTGCCTGTAAGCCGGAGGCAAAGATCCCTGTTTGTATTGGAGGAGTTGTTTAACACTCATGATGATCTAATAATAGTTTTCAATCCCACACTTCTTGGCTTTTAGCGGTGATTGTAATGAAGGCATAAGGACTTGGATTCCCGAAGGGCATACGGGGCGAAAGATTATCGGGGAGGAAGTATCTCCCTCCATTGGGTACTTCGTGTGGGACTACACTGGAACACTAAATATAAGCTGCAACGAACGAATCAGGACCTTCCCGCTCAGAAAAATCAACATGGGAACACGACACCCAATGCGACCCCTTTGGATGAATAATATGCCCTAGTACAGTACCTTCTCTGGTCGGAAAGGGGAAATGATAATTACAAAATGCAACTCTAACTATTTCGGTGGCTCAATTTGCAAGTGAACCCCGGCACCCTTTTCTCTAATGGTCAATGGACCCTGATTCGAAGAAGCCTAACCATGCTCAGGTCCGCGCTGCAGAAGCCTCGGCGTATAGGGAGCGTTTCAAATTTCAAGGTCTAGGGGATTAGGTGGGAGATTGCACAGAAAAGAATTGCTCCGGTAAAGGCACTGATTTTCGCGAGCACAGACTTGTCTCTTTGTGCCAGCGGAGAAACTGATCAACATTTCAGCCGCTGATCATTATAATATTAGAATTGCGTCGAGGTGGGGGGGCCGGCGATGCTTCTTGTGGTCTGGCATGAAGCAGATGACCTTGTGCTGTAGCCGTCTTCAGGGCCTGTTTCAATATGGAAGGTTATCTGGGTCTGAGGTGGTGCCGACTGTTAAGGGGGGCTTGACGGCTGCAGGCTTGCGGAGGTAGATGTGTTTACCTAGAGTACAAGCACGGCCGACAGATATACATACTGTTGTCTTTACCGTCAGTTAGTGGTGAGAGAGCGTTGAAGAGAACGAGGGAACTTCACCATTCCTAAGTTGTGCGCTGAAGATCACATTTTGCTGTGGGAACCCTAGGCTTTTCGTTTGGTTCTTGTCGCCGTTGATCTGTTGATCTTTTGAACATTGATAGCTGCTCGAGAGCTGTCTTTGTGCGACATGAGCGTGTGTCTTTTTTACTCCAAGATTATCTGATAATAAATCTTAAACTTATGCACTTCTCTGCTTTTGGCCGTGACTGCAATGAGGGCGCAAAAACTTGGATCCTGGGAGGTTATAGTGAGCGAAAATTCTTTCTCAAAGCAAGTATCTGCACCCATTCAGCATGACATGCGCGGCTATGCTGTAAGACTATCGGCTGCACCGAACGAGTAAATCTAAATCCGGGGTTCCAACCATTACCCCCCATCCAGACATGATCTTAAGACCACGATATCCCATGAGAGCCCTTCCGATGGGTAATACATTGTGGTACCTTCGTTCGCCAAAAGTGGAAAAGAAAATGTAAATAAAAGTGCACACTGTGACTAACTAGCTCAATGGCGCATTTTACCAAGTGAAGCACAGCACCCTTTCTCCGTAGGCTAATAGACGCTAATTCGAGAAAGCCCAATAATTCTCAAGTCAGACTGGTAGAGCGCCGGTGCGTGGGGAGCGTTCCATATCCCAAGTTCAGTTAATTACTATGTGTGTCCATTGGACCTCAAGAGAGTGCTAGTGCTATGAGTCCTACCGGGGGGGCATTGACCCGACTTCAAATTAAACCGCATCGAACTACGCTCCCAGGCATATAACTTCCGCCACTAGAGCCCATGTATAGTACTGAGACGACGATTTCGCTCGGACAGATAGTATTCACCCGGAAGCAATACTAACCCCAAACCACGGAAAGAACCAGCCGACGGACGAAAATGATTTCACAATCAGGAAACAAACAGAACCAATTTGGGCAATCGCCGCTCGCACAACTGGTAGAGTTAGAGAAATCTATGACGATGAAAACAGAACCCGTGAAGAAAAAAACTATCGATCAAGCCCAAGTTCCACGTTGTCCATGAACCTTCCGTTGTTCCTTGTTCGTTGTTGTTCCCCCTGCCTGGTTTCTGTTGCCTCCGCCGCCACCTCTTCAACCCACGATCCAAGCCACTTCTTACTAATCGCTCCCACGCCTCTATCTCGCCACATCGAACTATCTAGCTATATAGAGCAAGCTATAAATATAAAATACAGAAATGTTATCGAAAGTTCAATAGGATCGCTTTTCACCCCACAGATGTACCCCGGCTCCCTATGACATCGACCTCGATGTTGCTTTCCCGTCATCCACCATGAGAGAAAGAAAAAAACACTATCTGCTAACCACATTTTTTTTTATCCTAGGTCTGACAAATTGAAACCCCGCTGCCCGACCTGCCATATTCCATTCACATCTCCCATGGCCCCACGCTCGTAGACTACGGCTCTTCTCTCTGCTCCGCTAAGTTCTCCACCAGGATAATCATTTGTGCGTGGCACATAAACCAGAAGATCATCGAAGTGATAACGCTTCGTGTGGCCTGGCCGATGATGAAGTTGCCGCACGTGTGCAGATACCCCGGATTTGGATATCCTCTCCAAGATTCTCGGTGCTGACCAGCCGGGATCTAACTTCCGACCTTTATCTTTCGCTTGTTGGAAGTCACGCAACAGGACGAGATCGCCATCTTTTGGTGTTTGATATCCGATAGTCTTGCGAGGCTTGAGGGCATCCTGTCGTCTTCCAAGTCGCTCAGTAGCCACAAGGCTGGTCTCATCTTGTCCATCAATGTAACTTGTGATATTGTCTGTGCTTGGCTCCAAGATGTCGCCACTCGCTAGCAACTGTCGTTTGGCCCACTCGCTTAGGGTCCCATCCGATATTCGACTTATCGCCGGGTTGAAGCCAAGTAGAATCTCTGCTGGGGTATATCCCTGAACTTTGATATAGCGAGTGTTAATGCTGAGCACCGCATTGCGAATTTCTTGTCCCCAGTTGACTGAAGATCCTTGGCTGATGCAACTTGCTCGTATCCTACCCATGAGCATTTGAACATAGCGCTCGCTTAAACCTACAGACTGGGGATGTGACACTGCTGAAGGAAAGTGCATAACTCCGTGATCAGCCCACATCTTCGAAATTAACCCTCCGGTAAAGTGTCCACCATTATCGGTATAAACAGTCAAGGGCCATCCGACAATGGGGATAACATGATTAATTAAAGCCTGAAT
>Ga0307510_10008026_pt1 | contig 12563 bp, 6 predicted proteins | sample 12_EM_MG_FD_207224 | JGI IMG/M metagenome (GOLD analysis project Ga0307510, IMG submission 207224) | Populus trichocarpa ectomycorrhiza microbial communities from riparian zone in the Pacific Northwest, United States - 12_EM | ecosystem: Host-associated > Plants > Roots > Unclassified | place... | reverse complement strand
TCTCGGGTGATCGCCGCGGTCGGGCTGATCTGGGCCGTGGCGTGGGTCGCCGCCGGGTATGCCGGGCTCGGGCACGGCAGCCGGGAGATGGCGACGGCCGCGTTCGTCTCGACGTACGCGCTGTTCGGGCTGGGTGAGGCGATGTTGTCGCCGACGGTGGCCCCGCTGGTGGCGGATCTCGCGCCCGCGGGGATGGCCGGACAGTACAACTCGGTGTTCGCCCTGGTGAAGCAGCTTGCGCTGGCTGTCGGGCCGGCGGTGGGCGGGCCCATGGGGGCATCGCTGCACGCGCCGTACATCGTGACGTTCCTGCTGTTCTCGTTGGGGATCACGTATCTGGCGGTGCGGTTGGGGCGTGCCCTGACCGTGCCGCAGGATCAGCCGTGGTCGGCGAGGAGCCGGGTGGTGGCCCACGGAGGTCCCGCCCCGGCCGACCACACGCAGGCGCGCGCCTGAGGCCTCCGGGGGCCGGGTCTTCGGTCACTTCGTGCCCGCGGGCAGCGCGAACTCGCACCACACCGACTTCCCACCCCCGGGTGTGCGACGGGACCCCCACGCGGAGGCGATGGTGGCGACTATGGCGATGCCCCGGCCCGACTCGTCACCGGCTTCGGCTCGGCGGCGGCGGGGAAGGTGGTCGTCGCCGTCGGTGACCTCGACGATCAGACGCCGATCGGTGCGGCGCAGCCGCAGCCGCATCGGCGGGGTGCCGTGTTGCAGGGAGTTCGCGACCAGCTCGCTCACGGCGAGGACACCCAGGTCGTGCAGCTCCACGGAGAACCGCCAACTGGTCAGAACGCCGGAGGCGAAGGCACGCGCGCGTGGGGCCGCTTCCACGCCGCCGAGGAGTTCCAGGGCGGCGTTGCGGAAGAGCTCGCTGTCGGGGCCGGTGCGGGCGGGGTGCTGGAGGACCAGGACGGCCACGTCGTCGTCGTGGTCGGCGGTGACGCCGGCCGAGCGGACGAGGCGGTCGCAGACGACCTGGGGCGTGCCCCTCGCGCCGGACAGGGCGCGCTCCAGCGAGGCGATGCCCTCGTCCAGGTCCTCGTTGCGGCGTTCCACAAGACCGTCCGTGTACAGGACCGCCGTGGAGCCGGGGCCGAGCGGGATCGCGCCCGAGGCGTGCATCCAGCCGCCCGTGCCGAGTGGTGGGCCGGTGGGCTCGTCGGCGCGCAGGACCGCGCCGCTCTCGTCGCGGACCAGGATGGGCAGGTGGCCCGCCGAGGCGTACACCAGCCGGCCCTCGTTCGGGTCGTGGATGGCGTAGACGCAGGTGGCGATCTGGTTGGCGTCGATCTCCGCGGCGAGGCCGTCCAGGAGCTGGAGGATCTCGTGCGGGGGGAGGTCCAGGCGGGCGTACGCCCGTACCGCCGTGCGGAGTTGGCCCATGACCGCGGCCGCGCGGACTCCTCGGCCCATCACGTCGCCGATCACGAGGGCGGTGCGGCCGCCGCCCAGGGTGATCACGTCGTACCAGTCGCCGCCGACGGCGGCCTCGGTGCCGCCCGGCTGGTAGGTGGCCGCGACGCGCAGGTCGTCGGGCTGTTCCAGTTCCTGGGGGAGCAGGGAGCGCTGGAGGGTGACCGCGGTTTCCCGTTGCTCCCGTTCGCTGGCTCTGAGGCGTTCGGCGGCCTCGGCGTGGTCGGTGACGTCGGTGGCGAAGACGAGCACGCCACCGCCACCGCTTCCGCCGTCGCCCGGCGCGACCGGGGTGCAGGTGAAGGTGTAGGAGCGGCCGTCGGGGGCCTTGCGGGACTTGACGGTGCGGGGCTTGCCGCTGCGCAGGACCTGGTCCAGGAGCGGGAGCAGACCGAGTTCGTGGAGTTCCGGGACGGCCTCGCGGGCCGGGGCGCCGGTCGCACGGGTGCCGAAGGCCGTCACATAGGCGTCGTTGACGTAGGCGAGGCGGTGGTCGGGGCCGTGGACGAGGGCGACGAGGGCGGGGACGCGGTCGAGGACCTCGCGCACCGGCAGTTCGTCGACGGCGGGCACCGGTGGGGCGGCGTCGGTGAGTTGTTCGGCACGGGCCGCGGGGACGGAGGAGGAGCTCGCGGCGTCCTCCCTCCGGTCCGGGGTGACCGGGTGGTCGGTCCCCGCTGCGGCGCGGCGCTGCGTTCCGGGGAGGCGGGCGCTCCAGCGCGTGAAGTTCACGAATCCGTGCCTCGTGTCGTCGTCTGCGGCGTCTTCGGCCGGCTCCGGACCTCGTCGGGGGTCAGGGGGGCGGCATCCCGGGATTGCAGCACTGGAGAAAGCCTCGTGGGGTCGAAGGGCGGGGTCGGTCCGTCGAGGGGGTGGGACCAGTCTGGCAGGGCGGCCCACCGGGCCGACATCCGTCAGACGCCTACCAGGTGGTCGGAGTTCCTCGGTCCGGTCAGGACGACCCCTTCGGGTTGTCCTGGGGGTTGTGAGGAGGCTTTCCACCGGCCGCGAGTTCGAACTCCGCTCGGGGATGTTCGAGTGATCCCAGGGAGACGATCTCCCTCTTGAAGAGCCCGGACAGGGTCCATTCGGCCAGGACACGGGCCTTGCGGTTGAAGGTGGGCACCCTGCTGAGGTGGTAGACGCGGTGCATGAACCAGGCGGGGTAGCCCTTCACCTTGCGTCCGTAGACGTGTGCGACGCCTTTGTGAAGTCCGAGGGAGGCCACCGAGCCGACGTACTTGTGGGAGTACGTCTCCAGGGGCTCGCCGCGCAGGGAGTGCGCGATGTTGTCGCCGAGGGTCTTCGCCTGGCGCACCGCGTGCTGGGCGTTGGGGGCGGTCTCCTTGCCGGGTTCCGCGGCGGTGACGTCGGGGACGGCCGCCGCGTCTCCGGCCGCCCACGCGTGCGTGGTGCCCTCGATCGTCAGCTGGGCGGTGCATTTCAGCCGCCCGCGTTCGTTCAGGGGCAGGTCGGTGGCGGCGAGGAGCGGGTGGGGTTTCACGCCGGCCGTCCAGACGACCGTACGGGTCGGGAAGCGGGCGCCGTCGCTGAGGACGGCGACGCGGTCGGCGCAGGACTCCAGGCGGGTGTCCAGGCGTATGTCGATGTTGCGGCGGCGCAGTTCGGTGACGGTGTAGCGGCCCATCTCCTCGCCGACCTCGGGCAGGATGCGGTCCGAGGCCTCGACGAGGATCCACTTCATGTCCTCGGGCTGGATGTTGTGGTAGTAGCGCGCGGTGTAGCGGGCCATGTCCTCCAGCTCGCCGAGTGCCTCGACGCCGGCGTAGCCACCGCCGACGAAGACGAAGGTGAGGGCCGCGTCGCGGACGGCGGGGTCGCGGGTGGAGGAGGCGATGTCCATCTGCTCGATGACGTGGTTGCGCAGGCCGATGGCCTCCTCGACGGTCTTGAAGCCGATGGCGTGCTCGGCGAGACCGGGGACGGGCAGGGTGCGCGCGATCGAGCCGGGGGCGAGGACGAGTTCGTCGTACGACAGCTGCTGGGCGCCGGTGCCCTCCTCCTTGGTGGCGAGTGTGGTGAGGTCGGCGGTGCGCTTGGCGTGGTCGATGGAGGCGACCTCGCCGACGACGACCCGGCAGCGGTCCAGGACGCGGCGCAGCGGTACCACGACATGGCGCGGGGAAATGGATCCGGCGGCCGCTTCGGGGAGGAACGGTTGATAGGTCATGTACGGGTCGGGCGTGACAACGGTGATCTCGGCCTCGCTCCGCTGGAGTTCCCGTTTCAGCTTCCGCTGGAGACGCAGGGCCGTGTACATCCCGACGTAGCCACCGCCGACAACGAGAATGCGCGCACGTTCCTTCACCATCCCATGACGCACCGGTCGCTTGCGTTTGTCCACAGCCTCGACAATTTGTGTGACCGTGAGCCATCGGCGCTCCGGGTTGGCCGAATCACCGGAGTGCCGGAAATCTCGCAGGTCAGCGGGTGTGCGCCGGGTGGTTGACGAGGGTGCAATAGGGACGTATACGACCCGTACTCCGATCGGGGGGCGCTCCGTGCGGAGCGAGCCCCTTCTGAATTGACCCCCGCTCAACTATGTTCGTGTGTCGACGGGGTGTAGGGGATGCGCCTTCGGGTCCGCGACCGGCGGGCCTGGGAAGCGGGCCTGTTCCGTTCGCTCCGGCTTTCAAATGACGGGGAGAGTCTCCGGGGGGAGACGTCATTACCGGGGGATCACTTATGCATGTTCAGGACTCTCATTGGTCGTCCGCGTCCGCCATCGCACCGGGTGGCGGGTCGATGGGCGGTGGGATCGGCTCAGCGATCAGCGCGGCGGCGGGCAACAACGGACGCGGGGACAGTTCGCGGACCACACCGCTGCGCGTGGACGCACAGCGCAATCTGGAGCACGTACTGCGTGCGGCGCGCGAGGTCTTCGGCGAGGTGGGCTACGGCGCGCCGATGGAGGACGTGGCGCGGCGCGCGCGGGTCGGCGTCGGCACGGTGTACCGGCGCTTCCCGAGCAAGGACGTCCTGGTGCGACGGATAGCCGAGGAGGAGACCGCCCGGCTGACCGACCAGGCACGGACGGCGCTCGGCCAGGAGGACGAGCCGTGGTCGGCGCTCGCGCGCTTCCTGCGGACGTCGGTGGCCTCGGGCGCCGGGCGGCTGCTGCCGCCGCAGGTGCTGCGGGTCGGCGTGGCGGACGAGGGCACCGGGTTCGACCCGGCGCGGGTGCCGCAGCAGCGGACCCAGCCGGGTTCCGGGGAACTGCGGCTGGTGGCGGACGAGGCTCCGGTGCTCCCCGCGGACGACGCGGGCGCGACGGCGCTGCTCGAGGTCGTTGGCCGGCTCGTGGAGCGGGCGCGCGCGGCGGGCGAGTTGCGGGCCGACGTGTCGGTGGCGGACGTCCTGCTGGTCATCGCGACGGCGGCACCCTCGCTGCCGGACGCGGCACAGCAGGCGGCGGCCTCGTCACGGCTGCTGGACATCCTGCTGGAGGGCCTGCGTTCGCGGCCGGCTTGAGGGCTGGGGACCAGCGGCCCGCTAGACGGCTGGGACCAGCGGCCCGCTAGACGGCTGGGGACCAGCGGCCCGCTAGACGGCTGGGTACCAGCGGCCCGCTAGAGGGCTGGGGATCGGGAGACGTCCACCTGTGGGGCGGGTGCCGGAAAGAAGCCATTGTGGGGGCGGCACCCGCCACCGGACGTCGCCCTGTGCCGCGCGGCCGTGACTCGAAAAGGTGACGGTGGAGCGTGGGCGCCGCACCGCTCCCACCCCGTGCGCACCCCGGGGACATTCCATGGCTTTTCGGGTTCTCTTCTCAACTCCCGCCCACGGAACGTCGATTGAGCCTGCCCAGTCCGGGTGACGGCCGGTGCCGCGCCACCCGAAGTCCCCACGGACGGGTGGAAGGGCCGCACGGCAGGGCCCTGAACAAAAGCCAATATGGCACTCTGACCCGGTGTTCGGGACTGGTAGGGCTGGCGGCGGGGGCTTTCCGCGATGAGCTTTGACGGGCGGGACGGGTCACTCGGTGACGACGACGCGGAGGCCGACGGCGCGGACTCACCGCAGGTGCCGAGCCAGGGGGGACGGGCCGGAGTTCCGCACGGGCCGGTGGCGGCCGGCATCCCTGCGCAGGGCGGCGAGCCCGTGGAGAGCACCGTTCCGGCCCAGCGCGACCGGCGCGAGGACGGCAGTGTCCTGCCGCCGCCCAGCGAGTTGCCACCGTCCGACGCCGACCTGATCGAGCGGATGCGCTCGGGCGACGACACCGCCTACGAGGCGCTGTATCGGCGCCACGCGGGAGCGGTGCGCCGATACGCCCGTACCTGCTGCCGGGACGGCCACACCGCGGACGACCTCACCGCCGAGGTCTTCGCCCGCATGCTCCAGGCGGTGCGCGGCGGCTTGGGCCCCGAGCACGCCGTACGCGCCTATCTGCTCACCACCGTCCGCCGGGTGGCCGCGAACTGGACGAAGTCCGCGAAGCGGGAGCAGCTGGTCGACGACTTCGCTGTGTTCGCCGCGCAGTCCACGCGCGCGTCCGAGGTGTCCGACGACACCTCGTCCCCCGGACCCTTCGGAGCGGGCGTGGACCTGGGCGCGGATGTGCGGGCGATGCACGAGGCCGAGCAGTCCATGGCCATGCGGGCCTTCCGGTCGCTGCCCGAGCGCTGGCAGGCCGTGCTGTGGCACACCGAGGTCGAGGACGAGTCGCCGAGCGAGGTCGCCACGCTCTTCGGGCTGGACGCCAACGGCACCCGGGTGCTCGCCAGCCGGGCCCGCGAGGGCCTCAGGCAGGCCTACCTCCAGGCCCACGTCAGCGCCGCCCTGGCCGGAGACGAGGAGTGCGCCCGCTACGCCGACCGGCTCGGCGCCTACGCCCGCGGCGGCCTGCGCACCCGCGCCGAACGGGGGCTGCGCAAGCACCTGGGGGAGTGCGTCAAGTGCCGGCTGGCCGCGGGCCAGATCAAGGAGGTCGCCGGCGGTATCCCCGCCGTCGTACCGCTCGCGGTCATCGGCTGGTTCGGTGCCGCCGGGTACGCCAAGGCCGTCGGGCTCATCGCCGGCGGTGCCGGGGCGGGCGCGGCCGGTGCCGTGGGGGCGTCCGGCGCGGCGGGCGGCGGCTCGTCCGGCGCGGGGAGCGCGGGTGGTGGTACGGGCGCCGCCGAAGGACTGGGCGCGCCGGTGAAGGCCGGTATCGCGGCCGGTGTGGTGGCGGTGGCCGCCGTCGGGGTGGCGCTCGCGCTGGCCGGCGGCGACAACCCGCCCAGGAAGCCGGACGCCAAGCCGCCCGCGTCCGCGCCGGTCGCCGGGCCCGCCGAGGCCCCGTCCACGCCCCCGGAGCAGGACCCCGATCCCAAGCCCGCGGTGAACGTGGCGGCGGCACCCCAGGCCCACACACCCACGCCGACACGCACGCCCACACCCACACCCACACCCACACCCACACCCACACCCACACCCACACCTACGCCGACGCCGACGCCGAAAAGCACCTCCGCCCCCACGCTCACATCCACACCGAAGTCCGCCCCCACCTCGCCCCCGACTCCCCCGCCGACCCCCGCCCCGACGCCGAAGCCGGCCCAGACACCCACCCCCACGCCACCGCCACCGCCTCCCCCGCCGGCCGTGTACCAGTGGAGCGAGCTGTCGTACGACGTCTTCGGCGGCGGCACCGAGCCCGAGATGCGGATCGGCGGGAGCAGCTGGGTGTGGCAGCGGTACGGCGTGTCGATCGCGGCGAAGCGGTACAGGCACGGCGTGACCGTGCACAAGAAGTCCTCCGTCACCGTCGACCTCAACCGTGAGTGCACCGCCTACGACGCCCTCGTCGGCGTCGACGACATGGCGGCCGGGCTCGGCGAGGTCTACTTCTCCGTCTACGCCGACGGGGTCAGACTGTGGCGGTCCGGGAGGGTCGAGGGCGGTGACCCCGCGGTTCCCGTCCATGTGAACCTCGCCCGGCGCGAGACGGTCCGGCTGGTGGTCGAGCCGCACAGCCACTTCGACGACCTGGCCCTCGCGGACTGGGCGGAGTCGAAGTTCACCTGCTCGTGAAGTCGTAGCGGCGGGGGCCGTGCCGCCGACTGCCTGCAAGCGGCTGCCTGCCACCGGCTGCCCGCCGCCCTCAAGCCGGCAGTGGATCCGGCCGCGTACGAACCCCCACCGAGCCGGGCCCCTAGGCGAGCGCGGCCCCGCCCGAAGCCCCCGCCCCCAGCGCTCCCTGCCGTGGTGTGACGCCCGCCGGGACCGCGCGCGTGCGTGCGGGCGTTCCCGTCCAGCAGGTGCCCCGGCGGGCGATCAGCCGGCCGAGCCACAGCTCCAGGGACACCAGGTCCGCCAGTCCGTCCAAGGGCAGCGGCTCGCCCTCCGCCGCCGCGCGCAGCGCCTTGCGGACCACCCGGGCCTCGACCAGGCCCGCCTGCGCGAGCAGAGGTGTGCCGAAGAGGGACATCAGGGGGTCCGCGGCCGCCCGGAGCCCGGTGCGGGCGGCGGCGGCCGAGGGCGCGTGGGAGGGGGCGCCCCAGCCGGGCGGAAGGTCGGCGACCCCGGCGCCCTCCAGGACCGTACGGAGGATGGCCGCGCGGGCGCCCGGCTTGACCCGTAGAGCCTCCGGGAGGGCGCGACAGGCGCGGACGACCTGGTTGTCGAGGAACGGGGCGTGCAGACGCTGGAAGCGGACTTCGGCCGCCTGTTCGAGGATGCGCAGGTCTGCCGCGCTTCGGGTGAGTGCCGCACGCGCGCGGAAGTCGCCAGGTCGCTGACCGGGGCCGATTCCGGAGCGCTGGGTCGCCCCTTGTAGGCGAACCGATACTTCAGCCAGCGCCTCACCGGTGAGCCAGCGCGCCGCGGGGCCCGGTCTGGCCCAGGTGAGCGCGGCCAGGGACGCCCCCACGGCACCTCCGGGTTCATCGAAACGGCGGCGCATGAGGCGGTCGGCGAGGCTCTCCAGACCGGAGCGGTAGGGCGTACGGGCGAGCCGGCGGGCCGCGCCGTACACGCGCGCGGGGACCAGGACCGAGCCGTCCGCCTTGGCGAGCGCGGCGACGGGACGGACCAGGTGACGGCGTTTGCGGTCCATCAGGAGGTCCGCGAGACGGGCCGGGTGGGCGTCCAGGACCTGGCGGGCGCCGTAGCCGGTGAAGTGGTCCGCGCTGCCGGCCGCGAGGCGCGCGCGGTGGCGGGCGGCGGTCACCAGGGAGGCGGCCGGTTCGTCGGTCAGCGGGCCGTCCAGTTCGGCGTACGGGAGGGTCTCCTCGCCGCCGGTCACCACCACGTGGTGCAGACGCGGGTTGGCCGCGAGCGTGCCCGCCCGCTCCAGTTCGGCCTCCCGGCCGCCGACGGCCAGATCGTTGAAGGTGACCGCGAGCAGCCGCTCCCCCGCGCCCGTGCCGTGGCCCAGCACGGTCCCCGGCATGCCGGGCAGGCCGGCGGCGAGCAGTGCGAGGGTTCCCGAGGCGGGGCCGCCGGACAGATCCGCTCCGATGCCCGGCACCGGCATCCCGCGCGCGGCACGCCGTTCGGCGGGCCCCATGCCGGGGACCGGGCCGGGGTCTATGTCGGCGCCCGGGACATGGCGAGGAGCGGACAGCCGCGCGCGGACGGCGTCGACCAGGGCGTCCCGTACGGCGTCGACCGCGCTGTCCGGGTCGGCGGAGGGCGCCGCCACGGCGAGGGAGGCGACCTGCTCGTACCCGGCGACCTCGCGAGCCCCGGCGCGCAGGATCAGCGCGTGCCCCGGCGGAATGCGCCGTACGCCGTCGTAAGGGGTGGAGTCGTGCAGGGCGGCCGGGACGTCGGGGGCGGCGAGCAGCGCGGCGAGGTGGCCGTAGTCGAGGTTGGCCTCGATGAGGTCGGCGAGGGGCAGCGCGGCCGTCGCGTAGGCGGTGCCGCCGGCCCAGGGGGTGTGGAACACCGGGCGGGCGCCCGCCAGATCACCGCAGACGGTGATGCGGCGACCCACCTGGACGACGGCCGTGTAGCTTCCCGGCCAGGCCGTCAGGTGCCGAAGTGCCCCGCCGCGCGCGGCGAACAGACCGACCCTCAGCTGTTCGTCGGAGGCGCCGCAGGTGCCGAGGACGGCGATCCGGGTCCGGTCGTCGGCCTTCAGCACCCGCACCTCGTCCGGGCGCCAGTCGCCGACCGCCCACAGCGGATCGGGGTCGCCCCACAGAAGATGCGAGCCCACCGGATGCAGTGTCTCGCCGTCGTGCCCCACCGCGCCCGCGGAGCCGATCTCGGCGGCCACCGTGGCGGTGCTGCTCCATCCCACCAACCACCGCATCGCCGCCTCCACAGGCTGTGGACAACCAGTGCACCGTACGAACTCGGCACCATGCTGCCATGAAGGAGGCTCGACGGAGGGACGGCGGTGTCGCTCGCGCTCCGGGGAATGCGCCCCGGCGGATACCGTCGCCTCGGGTCTGGCCCGCCCTCGCACCGCGTCGAACTGCCGCGCGAGGCAAGGAGATCGGGTACGGGCGAGGAGCGTTGATACGGTGACCGCGACGCGAATGCGCCCCCGAAACACTCCCCAAAAACTCCCAACGCGCCCTCAACTACCGTGGTGGGAGGGCTGATGACCCCGGAAGGCCGGGATCGATTTTCGGCCAAATCGGCGACAACGGAACAGACGTGAGTACGCTCCGTACACGCCTCGCCCGCCGTCCGGCGAGCGCACAGCCCGGGAGACGGAGCTCGCCCCCCGGGCCGGTCCGCCGCCCGCGGGGATGTAGGCGGCGGTGTCCCCCAGCCCACTGGATCCAGTACAGCGGGCCGACCCACGCAGGGCCCATGGAACCGTTCTCCCGATGGCCGGAGAAGAGCGCACGGACGGGCGCACGGCCACACAGCGGGAGCACGTGGCAACCGTCTGTCGCTGAACCGCACTTCAGTACGGACCACAATCCCGCCAACCGGAACAATGCCCCTTAACGCTTGGGATGCGGCGAACTACGCTGGGTTTACGAATGCCGCGTGGTTATGCCATCGCGGCAGCCGTCTGTGTCGAGGGGTGGCGCAATGTCCAGGGAGCAACGCGGGCCGAACGAAAAACTCGGCGCCGTTCTCGCCCTCGCGGGAATCAGCAACGCAGGACTCGCGCGGCGCGTCAACGATCTTGGCGCTCAACGCGGGTTGACTCTTCGCTACGACAAGACGTCGGTGGCGCGCTGGGTGTCGAAGGGCATGGTGCCGCAGGGCGCCGCGCCGCATCTCATCGCCGCCGCGATAGGGCAGAAGCTCGGCCGCCCGGTGCCGCTCCACGAGATCGGCCTGGCGGACGCGGATCCCGCGCCCGAAGTGGGCCTCGCCTTCCCCAGAGACGTGGGACAGGCGGTGCGGTCGGCGACGGAGCTGTACCGCCTCGACCTGGCCGGGCGCCGGGCCGGCTCCGGCGGCATCTGGCAGTCGCTGGCCGGATCATTCGCGGTAAGCGCATACGCGACGCCTGCCTCACGCTGGCTGATAACCCCGGCCGACAGCTCGGTCGCGCGCGAGGTGAACTCCGCCGAGGCCTCCGGGGCACCGCTCAAAGTCGGCCACAGCGATGTGCAGAAACTTCGGGAGGCCGCCGAGGACGCCAGGCGCTGGGACTCCAAGTACGGAGGCGGCGACTGGCGTTCGTCGATGGTGCCGGAGTGCCTGCGGGTGGAGGCGGCTCCGCTGCTGCTCGGCGCGTACTCCGACGAGGTGGGCCGGGCGCTGTTCGGCGCGAGTGCCGAACTCACGCGCCTCGCCGGATGGATGGCCTTCGACACGGGCCAGCAGGAGGCCGCGCAGCGGTACTACATCCAGGCACTGCGCCTCGCGCGCGCGGCGGCCGACGTCCCGCTCGGGGGCTACGTCCTGGCCTCCATGTCCCTCCAGGCGACCTACCGGGGCTTCGGCGACGAGGGCGTCGACCTCGCGCAGGCCGCGCTGGAACGCAACCGGGGGCTGGCCACCGCCCGCACCATGAGCTTCTTCCGCCTCGTCGAGGCACGTGCCCACGCGCGCGGGGGGGACGCCCACGCGGCCGGCGCGGCCCTGAAGGCGGCGGAGGGCTGGCTGGAGCGGTCCCGCGAGGGCGACAACGACCCGTCCTGGCTCGGCTTCTACTCGTACGACCGGTTCGCCGCGGACGCCGCCGAGTGCTACCGCGACCTGAAGGCACCACGTCAGGTGCGCCGGTTCACGGAGCAGGCACTGTCCAAGCCGACGGAGGAATTCGTGCGCTCGCACGGGCTACGTCTCGTCGTCTCGGCGGTCGCGGAGCTGGAGTCCGGCAATCTCGACGCCGCATGCGAGCAGGGCGTGCGGGCGGTGGAGGTCGCGGGGCGCATCTCCTCGGCGCGCACCACCGAGTACGTGAAGGATCTTCTCCATCGGCTCGAGCCGTACGGGGACGAGCCTCGGGTGGTGGAACTGCGGGAGCGGGCACGGCCGCTGCTCATGACTCCGGCGTAGGCGCTCAGCTCGGAGCACCGGACGCCTGCGCTCTGCCGTGCCGGTCCGGTCTTGCCACAGCCCCGCGCTCCCTTGCCGGTGCTGCGGACTCCCGGGTTTGAAGGCATTGTCAGTGGCGCAGTGCACTATCGAAGCCGGGAGGTGGTGCGGGTGTCGAGGCAGGTGCGGGAGATCGCGTACGACTGCGACGTGCTGGTGATCGGCGGCGGGATCGTCGGCCTGTCGACGGCGTACGCGATCACGCGTTCCGCGCCGGGCACTCGGGTGACGGTGCTGGAGAAGGAACCCGGGCCCGCCCGGCACCAGACCGGGCGCAACAGCGGGGTGATCCACAGCGGGATCTACTACCGCCCCGGCTCCCTCAAGGCGCGGTACGCGGTCAGGGGCGCCGCCGAGATGATCAAGTTCTGCGCGGAGTACGACATCCCGCACGCCGTCACCGGCAAGCTGATCGTCGCCACCGAGCGGGCCGAGCTCCCCCGCCTGCACGCGCTCGTACAGCGCGGCCGGGAGAACGGCCTTTCGGTGCGCGAACTGGGCGCGGCCCAGATCGCCGAGTACGAACCGGAGGTCCGCGGGCTCGCCGCCATACGCGTCGGGACGACCGGGGTGTGCGACTTCGCCGCGGTCGCCCGGCAGCTCGCCGAGGCATCGGGCGCGGAGATCCGCTACGGGGCGCGTGTCGTACGGGTGGACCGGCGTCCGGAGCTCGGCGTGGC
>Ga0307510_10008025_pt1 | contig 12564 bp, 16 predicted proteins | sample 12_EM_MG_FD_207224 | JGI IMG/M metagenome (GOLD analysis project Ga0307510, IMG submission 207224) | Populus trichocarpa ectomycorrhiza microbial communities from riparian zone in the Pacific Northwest, United States - 12_EM | ecosystem: Host-associated > Plants > Roots > Unclassified | place... | reverse complement strand
ATGAAAATAGGGCTTTAATGCAAGCACCTAATTGCGAGATGTCTCATTCTGTATGATATCTGGGTGAACGCTTTGTACTCATCCGCAAATATGCCTGCTTGAGATTTCGATTTAAACATTGAAAAGCTATGGGCACACTCTGGATACAGGATATATTCAGTATAATTTTCGTAGAAACAGGGGTGAACTTTGCTTCGTGATAATCCAGTATCAAAAGGGCACATAATGAGCTTTGCACCAAATTGTCCCGTATCGGATGCCCAAGCCCTAAGGTTGCAGCGAACGCACCCACTGAAATAACCGGGTGTCAACCTTTCCTCATCTCTTTTCGGGTGAAAAAAAAAAAGGTCAGCTGTCAAAGCAAGGGGTCCAGCTAACTATTTGTGACCGACTTACCTAGCCACTCGGCCCACTGTCAGGCACAGGAAAACGTCTCTCCCGATCTCTTTTCTTCTAGAAGTCAACCAACCTTTCTTCCCAACAATTTCTCCACAGTAACACCAGAAAGTTCGTTTCCTCTCCTGCACTGCTGCTCTCCACTTCCAACCGCACACGAGTCGTCGGCATCTCATCATGTCTATTCCAGCCTTCTCCGACATTGCTAAACCCTCAAATGATGTAAGTTAGACTTTGGCTCCATTCCTGACTTGCGCTGCCTCGGTCCGAACACCTGGCTAACCTTTAGGGCCAAAGCTCTTGACACGGGACTTTTATCACACGGCTTCCGGTTCGTCATACTGCGGGGTTATTGCTGAAGATGCAGGCCAGTTCGGCGAAGTCTAACGGGAATATTTTATAGCAAACCTTGAGGTCAAGTCAAAGGCTCCTAATGGCGTTGCTTTTACCGTCAAAGGCAAGAACGACCATAAGGTCGGGGCCATCAGTGGTCAGGTATGCAGGCGCACGAATTAAGACCTCCCATCCGTTCGTGAAATGTATACTGATTGATTCCTTCTCGGCACTTCTAGATCGAGGCCAAGTATAACGACAAGTCAACTGGTAAGAATCCCTCATTTTGTGAATTCTGTCACCCCTTTTTCCCATGCCTCCTTTGTCTGGACCGTTTTTTTGTCACTCATGAATGATTATGACAGGTGTGACCCTCACCCAGGCCTGGACCACCGCCAATGCTCTCGACACTAAGATCGAGTTGGACAACACCCTTGCTAAGGGTCTCAAGGCCGAAGCCATTATTAGCCCTTTGCCTGCAAGCAAGTCCAAGGGAGCCAAGCTCAATATCCATTTCCGTCAACCACTGTTCCATGCCCGTGGTTTCTTCGATATTCTTAAGGGTCCTTCCTTTACTGGCGATGTCGTTGTCGGTCATGACGGTTTCCTCGCAGGCGCTGAAGTTGGCTACAACGTTGTCAGCGGGAGCATCACTCGCTACTCTGCCGCTGTAGGATACTCTGTGCCCGAGTACACCGCCGCTATCACTGCGACAAACAACCTGAATCTTTTCGGTGCCTCTTACTATCACCGCGTCAATGCTCAAGTTGAGGCTGGTGCTAAAGCCACATGGGATGCCAAGGGCGGAAACGCTAGTGGTGTCGGTCTCGAGATCGCCAGCAAGTACAAGCTTGATTCTTCTGCTTTCTTCAAGGCCAAGATCAACAACCAAGGGATTGCCGCTCTTGCCTACAACCAACTCCTCCGCCCTGGTGTCACTTTCGGCCTTGGTGCCTCAGTTGATACCCAGCGCTTGAACGAGTCAGCTGCCGCCCACAAGGCTAGTATATTTGCAACGTAAATATTATTGTCCCAGCCCGCTAACGGTCCGCGATAGGTTGGCCTTAACTTTGTCTTCGAGGCTTAAGTGCAGAATCCTGGCGGAATAGGCGCCTTGCAAGTTTGCCCCACCAACTGTATATACTGCTAAGACGTGCTGACCTTTGCAAGGGACACCGGTGTTACTTGGGGTCAGCTAATAGAAGCGAAGTGTGATCTTATATCTGTAGAGTTATTGAGTCCGAACGAAAAATGCCACTATGCAGCTTTTTTCCGTATAGAAATCTCAAATGATACATCACCAGAGGTTCTCATGTCTCATTTTTTATCCCTCATTATTTATTTTAATATCCCGGATTCCCTTATTTCCGGGCTACGTGAGACCGGTATGGTCCGGAGATAAGTTTTTTCCCCGAACCGACCCAATTTCTAGCCGTGAAATTCCGTGTGATATTGTTAAGTCCGACAGCTTCTTAATACCGTACCCAAGTGCTCAAGTACTAGTAGATTCCTTCTAATCAGACTCATCCCATTCGACTCTTGAACGTAGGTTTACGCTTCCCTAATGACCATAACGCCATACTGAGTAGAACGTAGGGCAGAAAGCTACGATAATGACACTCCCATAAAACTTAGCACACGAATGATGCTATTTACCCGGGCTTTCCAATGGAGACAGACCCAAGAGAATTACTTTTCAATACCATGGCAGTGCCAATGCTATTCGCGATAACCATTTCGTCCAATAGCCCTGTTGTTTTAACATGGGGGTGATATCTAGTGCCTTTAGCCTTGTGATATGGGTCCATGACCCGGTCCCTCACAAACTGTGCCCCATCTAGATACCGTAAAAACTTGAATAATTGGACGGTGTGCTATCTTGTTGGACTTTCCTCTCCTAGTAAGGTCAAGAAATTTTCATTTTTTTTCTGTCTCGGAGGGGGGAAAGCGGCCGTGCTTTTGCTGTGTTTTTGCCCCCTTTCCAGAGAAGGAAATTCTGGACTTCATAGCACACCGTCCAATTATTCAAGTTTTTACGGTAGAGGGATGCAGCAGCAGGCTGATGCACCGTGTCAACCTTGCGGGAAGTGCGTGAGTCGCAGGCGAACTGGGGAAGAAAAGAGGGACAGCTAAGGAGGGTTCCAGCCAGCAAGCCCACGGGTAAAGAGTGCTTGTAAATGGAAGGCTTCCCCTAGGAATCTAGAAAAATCTGGAGCTTGGAGCCAGAATCTGGATCGCAGGTTGTTCCCATAGAAAACATGACTTTCCAAATTTCCAGATCATGATCATTGTGGAAAGTTGAAATCACACATAATATGAAGCCAAATAGATACAAGTAGGGAATTATTTTTCATAGGATTGTGTCCTGCTGTAGGCTGTTAGCCCTTCATTTTGTGCATTGAGAACAGGGGCATAATGTGTCGAGGGTTGTAGTCTTGGAGCTGATTGACCAATTATATGCAGGTCCCAGACTCTGAACCTTTTCAAATCTGAACCAGGGGGGGGGGGGTGGTTCAGATTTTAGAAAATATAGAGTTTAGAAGTCGATATTCTAAATCTTACCGTGAAAATATGCCAAGACCACTTCTAAATCTCTTCCAGATTCCTACGGGAAGTCCTCCAATAGTGGGTTAGTTAGGAAGTGAGGAGTACCGCACAAACCGGAATCTCATTGCAGCTACCGACATATACAAGTGTAGCCGATAGATATATCCGTCATGGCATTGTGAAGTCTAACCAGCAAAAGCAGCGCATTGCGACCAGCGGCACATATTGCCTATGCAGTGAAAAGAGTATGATACACATCTTTATCTTCGTTATACCGATACAATACCGTATAGGTTGAGAGACCTTATCGTAAGGAACGAAGGGTAGAAGAAGAAAAGTAGAGAAAAGGAGGTAACTTAGAGGAGAGAATCAAAAGATGGAATATTCTGAGTAATAAGAACACGGTGCCCTAAAAACCCGGAATAACTGTACCTCACGCAAGGATGTTGGCATTGCCTCTCCTAGCGAGGTTAGTTTATTTCTCCCTATTTGCCCCCAGTGAAGAGCTGAAGGACGGTTTTTTCTGTGTTTTTCCCACCTCATCCAAAGAAGGGAATTATACGTACAAGTAGACATCTTAGCATTGGGTCCAATTATTCGCTAACCTTACATACTTATCCCAGGCCATAAGTACCCGAAAACAGGGATTAAAGAAATATATGGCAAAACATCCGTGCGTGTCTGTGCCCCCATACAAATGATCCCCCTCCATTTTCGGGTACTTATGGCCTGGGACAAGTACAGTAGAGAGGAGAGAGACTTGGTTTCATGCTGGGTTTAAAATATCGAAATAGGATTTTTATTTATTTATTATTTAACTCATATATTATTTATTACTAAGGTACGAGGGAACGAATATAGCGTTAGCGATGGCCGCAACAAAACCGGATTCTCAAAAATGTGCACTTTTTAACGTTCTATCTGTAAATCAAATACACATTACTCTCTACCCTGTTTTGACTGTCCATAGGACCCCAAAGAGACAGCCACTAGCAAAATCATAGTCACACCAACCAATGGCATGATTACCCCCTTCTCATGATCTACAACACGAGGAGTCTTGTATCTCGACTCCCACCTCTGCTCCTGCGCCCTGTGCTGGCGATACTTCAAACCGAAGTTGAAGTGGGGCACATCGTCCGTGCAGCCACCCCCCGAAAAGCCAGCTCCTGCCCCTGCTCCTCCGACACTAGACTTGGGGCCGCTATGACTTCCTTTGAACGTGGCCCACCCCCCATTTCGATGAAACGACGGCGGCGGCCCGTGTATATGTGTCCGCCTCTTGCTCAACCCATGGGCAGGCCTTGCGCCTACGGGGCTTCGACCGGCGTTTGACATCCGGACCGTGTCCCCACCGACTCGCCGTCGGACCTCCCTATCATACTTCTCTTTCTTCTCTGCATTCCCGAGAACAGCATATGCGGAGCTAATGCGTATGAAGCGCTTTGGAGCATGCGGATCGTGGTGGTTGAGGTCCGGGTGGTGTTTTTTGCTTAATTCGTAGAACCGCCTGTCGGAGTATTGGTAAACGGGTTGCCAAGGCGCAGGTAGAGACGAAAAGGAATTAACAAGCTGGCGGGCGGGTGAGGTGGAACTTACTTCTTGATTTCAGCCTTGGTAGCGGAGTATGGTACTCCGAGAGTTTCGTAGTGGGTTGCTTCATCGGTGGGGCATGCGGCTGAAGCATGGAATCTCAAGAGTTTGGTTTTGGAGGGGAAGAAAGAGCGGGCCCCGTTTAGGATGTTTGGTAGTGTCAGGCGCGATAGCATTACCTATTGAGCATGCCGGCTGGATATCGTTCTTGAAGCGAGAAATGAGGGGTGCCAGTGAAGGCGAGCAAGGATACGCCAGTGAGGGGCAAACGGCAGCCCAGTCTGCAGAAACTTTTGAAGTGTTGGCACAGGCGTGAAGAATCCCGATGACGATGTTAGGGCACTTGAGCTCACACGAGGGCATAAGATTTGAGCGATGTGGCGGTACTCGTGGCTCGCACATACCAACAGCCCACCAGCCCAAACTATTAAGGGTGTCCAACTCCCTTTGTCTTTTCTCCCTCTCACTTTCTAAACGCCAAGGCTGCCTGCGGCTCATTCCTAACGGATTCTTAAAAACACGGTTCACAAAATATGGGCACCACTGTGGAAACAACCGCTGTGGGTCTCGAGAAGATGAAAGGTTATCTACTTTGCTAGCTTACATCCTGCTTTGCGGCATTGTTCTTGAGGACCCTGAGCTAACACATCCTGCCTCGCACCAGTCTCGGAGGACGAAGATGAGGTTCCCAATGGCAACAATCCTGTCGACGGGAATTCGGGAGACGAAGAAGCTGGAGCTCCGGAAGTGGGCGGTAAGTTTGTCATGTGGCTTGCTTGTGTGGGTAGTAACAACTGACCTGGTCTGCTATAGCTGCCAAAAAGAAGAAGAGGAAGAAGAAACCAAAGAAGAAGAACAAGCCTGCTGTATCCACACAGTCAAACCCTCCCAGAGTTCCCCTCGATCAGTTATTCCCCAATGGCAACTTTCCGGTCGGCGAAGAGTGTGATTATCGTGACGAGAACCTCAAGCGCAAGACCGACGAGGAGAAACGCCATTTGGACAGGATGAACAACGACTTTTTAACCGATTACAGGAAGGGCGCCGAGGTCCATCGGCAGGTTAGGCAGTGGGCTCAGGGGTGGATCAAGCCTGGTATGAGCCTTACAGAAATTACCGAGGGGATTGAGAACTCTGTCCGGGCATTGACTGGCCATGACGGTTTGACCGATGGTGATTCCTTGCTCGCGGGGATGGGATTTCCGACCGGTGTTAGCATTAATAACTGTGCTGCGCATTATACCCCCAACGCGGGAAACAAGACCAGTCGGTTAACCCTGTCGCTCTCCTCATAACCCATCTGCTATTGCTAAAAGTTTGAATAGCTCTCAAGCAGGAAGATGTCATGAAAGTAGACTTTGGTGTTCATATGAATGGAAGGATCGTCGATAGTGCTTTCACCATGACCTTCGACCCTGTTTATGATAATCTCCTTGCTGCTGTGAAGGATGCTACAAACACTGGTATTCGTGTGAGAATTTCCTATCTCTCCCTCCGAGTGCTGTGCTAAAGAGTGGTTATAGGAAGCGGGTATTGATGTCCGGATGTCCGATATCGGAGCTGCTATCCAAGAGACTATGGAGAGTTACGAGGTCGAAATCGGCGGAACAACTTACCAAGTGAAACCAATTCGCAACCTGAACGGCCACAATATCAATCAGTTTCAGATCCATGGCGGCAAGAGCGTTCCGATTGTGAAGGGTGGAGACCAGACCAAGATGGAAGAAGGAGAAACCTTTGCGATTGAGACCTTCGGCAGTACAGGGAAGGGTTATGTCCGCGATGATGTACATTTTCTCAGGCTCACTCTGTCCCGAAAACGGTTTACTGACAAAGAGTAGCTGGAGGTCTCACACTACGCTAGGCGTGCAGATGCACCCAATATCTCTCTGCGCCTTACTTCTGCTAAGAATATCCTCAACGTCATCAACAAAAACTTTGGGACGTTGCCATTCTGCAGGAGGTATCTGGATCGTCTTGGGCAAGATAAGTATCTTCTCGGAGTTTGTCCCACCTGGCCATACCATAGATAGACTGAGCTGATGAAAGTAGTTGAACAACCTAGTTACCAGTGGTATCGTGGAGTCATATCCACCCTTGTGTGATGTCAAGGGGTCTTACACCGCCCAGTATGAACACGTATGGGCGCTCCGATATCCTAATTCTATGTGTGCTCGACTAACCAAATTCTGCAGACAATCTTGCTCAGACCAACTGTCAAGGAGGTGATAAGCAGGGGTATCGATTACTAGCGGTGGAATTACTGTTGTTCCCCTTTGCTCGGAAAATAAACACACCAGTAAAAGTGGTTGGTGGTAGTTCCTCATGTATTTTTTTTTAGCATACGAAAATGGGGAGGGGAGTGCTACCCTCATATTATGCTTGTTTGGGTGGTGCGGGGATTCTAGGCTTGGTCCATTATAGCCATTATCTCTAATGTACAGTACCTCCGCAAAAGTGTTGGTGAAAGGGGCTTTTTACACCAAAAACAGCGATTTGTAGCCACTGGTAGCTCATCAACTACAAAGAATTTTCCAACCCAATTTCTCATTTATGGTTACAATACCTTTCTCCGACTCCTAAACACATGCTTCCTTTCCCAAATAAACTTCAGGGGGAGCTTGCATTTGTCCTTGCCGCCGCAGTATTTCAAGAGGCACCTTGTACACCGATCATCAGGGGCGCCCAATTGAAACAGGCTGAGAGTACCGTTGATCAACTGTGTGACCGTCCGCTGGAAGGGATTCCCACACACTGTGACCACACCATCATTGTCTTTGTGCTCACTTGGAATCCCCAAACCCAAATTAAAATGGGACTGCCACCAGTCACGCTAGTCAGGAACCCCCTTATCATTGAACAAAGTCGGGAAACGAGGACATTTGGCAAGGTATTTGTCACAAGATACCAGGTGGAACCGATCGTTCACTCCATGGCAGTCATCATGTGCAACCACTCCAGTACTGCTGGGAATTCTCAACAGGATATAATGATCCAGGCTGCTGAGACCCCGTAGGTGTCTGGGCTTCTTTGGGGATCGATCGTAGTAGCCGTGACCCTCAGATACGTGCCAATGGACCCACTCAGCTGTCCGCAGCTCCATGGCAATCATTGTATGGCCAAGACCGAGTACAATACCGGCCCAGTTTCGAACGTGTAAAGCACCGCCAACGGCCTCCTTGGCCTTAGCATCCGACATCTTGTTGCCAGCAATACCAGGGTGACCAGGAATCCAGCAAATATGGACCGCGCTAAAGCGATTCAACAGGTGCGTCAGGACATCCCACATGCCGGTGGATTCACCCTCAGGTTCCATTTGTGCAATACACATAATGGCCGGGATGCAATCAGAAAAAATGATGATCATGCCATTGAAGTGCAAGCGCACATCTCCTAATGCAGTGACAATGGTGAAGATCTCGCATTCCACGATGCTCCACGTTGAAGGCCTAGCAAAGGCCCTCGCCCCTTCTGTCATCCTGCACTCCTCAGTCGTCCATGCAACCGCTGTACCCTTGTCGCTCTTCGAACCATCAGTGCAGATCAAAAGGAGGTCAGGAATCAAAACTGCGTTCTCATAGGCATCATAAAACAGCCTCGCAGCCAGTTCTTTTCCTTTCGATACATTGAAGCTCGGCACAGTTGTCGCTACCTTATCAGACAACATTGGGTAAGCCAGCATATCTTCCACCTCCCAGTCGCCCCGAATTGCACTGAACCATGGTTGGTCATCGCAATATCGGTAGTTAATCATACGACTGTAGCATCGTCTTTGAAGGTAACGACCCTGTATATGAACCGGAGGTGTCCCGAATTCCGCAAGCATAATATTGTTGGCAAGCTTGAAAGGACACCTAAACAGGGATCGGAGACAATCGTGGACATGAATCTGAATCCGCTTCACATACGACATATAGTCGGTTACGAACTCAAGCCCATAGTAGACGGTCGGTAGGTAGGCAGCCTGAAACAAGTGGTAAGTGCACCATGCATCCAGCCCTCCATCACTCCCAAACCTCCTCCCCAACGCGGATATCCTCTTCCTAATACCCAAATCTTTATCCAACCAATAAGATACATGAGAAGACATATTAAGAAAAACATTAAACCTATAACCAAGAACCCTAAGATCCTCCACAGGTGTTAGTAATTCTCCATCAATATCCAAATCATCCCAGGTAGTTTCTCCAAAACCAATCCACTTGGTCTTGATCGTGCTAAACCCCATTTTCCTACCCCTTGCCACCCTGTCAGAGTCCTTAAACACCTCTGCCATCGTGTACCTCGTGAGATCCCTGCTATAGGAAGCAACAAGGATGACCCCATCGTCGACATAACTGCTAACCACAGTGCAAACCGAAGGGGAGTACCGGAGGCGAGGCTCAAGGATGTCTGCGACGTATGCGCCAAATAAAAAAAAGGATAACGGGGATCCCTGAGGGACGCCACAGTTAACGAAATATGGCTTCGACCATTGAACCTGAATTTGACCACGCGGTTCCCAGCCCATCTCCTAACCCAAAGTATCAGGTTGGCAGGGCATTCCCTGTTGGCCAGAAAGTCACACAGCAGGTCAATGTCAATATTGTCAAAACCTCCTTCAATATCCATGGAAAGCATAGCACATTTAAAACCTTCGTTGTGTCGCAAAAACTCAAACACAACAGATATAGCGTCATTGACACCCCGCTTGCGCCTGGACCCAAATTGAGTTTGGCCCAGTACTACATGCTCGGCAATCCTCAGCAGGACGATCCTCTCCACCACCTTAGCAATAGTCGGCAGCAGGTGAATCATACGCCAGCTCTTCACAATGTCAGAACGAGGCTTGTCCGCTTTTGGTATAAGTACAACCTCAGCAGAGTGCCAGTCAGGGATGTCGTTCGTCAAGCCGTAGTCGACAAGCCGTTTCAGACAATCATGCTTCGCCTTCCACCAATATAATACGAAGGGATACCCGATGTTATCAAGAACAGGACCGGTATTATTCGGGCTCCGCTTAATAGGAGAATCTAACTCACAGGCAGGGTCCATCTTAACAGTCGATGGATACCATGGTTGTTCATCACAAGGTCGCAACTGGGTGGCGATAAGGTCGCTAATATCAGCGTGGCGACAAACAAGTCGACCATCCGAATCACGCATAGAAGGAAGCGTCCGCCTCGATTCTAGTTGTCTGGCCAGGATGAAGATAGCAGGATCTCCGGCCGTTTCAATCGTGTCCTTAATGAATTCCTGTCGCGATTTCAACAGCATGGCCCTGTACACTCGTCGAATAACATTATGGTCATCCGGCAGCCGTCGTCTAATCCTTCTAATGTGGTTCAAATCGGACCGAATGCGTTGTAAGTCGGGGTTCCAAAAGAGGCACCTGCCAACACTTCTTCTAGACCTCGGAAGTGCGTCCACACCACTCCTCAGCCTCGACCATATCTCCTCATCACCTCCAGAATCAACGTGTTCCAGTATTTCATCACAACTAGAGGCCGGAATGTTCCTCCAGGATGGTCATCGCCTAACCATATCGATTGGCTCATTCACTTCAAGCCTCGGGATAATGGCGACATGTTCAAGGCCAGCCTTCCCATCATATGAAACCCTTGTTGCCGATTTCCCGATAAACAAATCAATGGCGCTAATATTGCGGAACGTACACCCCACTGGAGGGTGCACTCGCAAGCCATTCCGATCGCAAAACTGGGACAACCACAAGCCATGACAATCAGAAATACACATCCTGCCAGGCCTCGGGTTCGGGTCCCCTCTTCGTGTTGGGCATTAAAGTCGCCCATGAGGAGGTCACAATCATCCCATGTCGGTTCGCAATCCGACCACTCCAGCCTATCCATCTTCGGAGGAATATAAACACCGCCGATCCTTCTCCTCACCCCACCCATATCATACATAATCACACAGGTCACCAGGTCGTGTAAGTCCACCAGGAACAAATCAGACAATGATGACCTCACAAACACCTCAACACTAGACGCCTGAACAAAAGAAAACAAATCAAAATCCACATCCTCATGTACAACACCACCCTCGTCCGCCTTATGGGGAGGATCAACAATAAACAACAAATCAACAAAAGAAAAAACATCCATAACCAACGAACGGTTAGCCCTGCTCTGTCCTACATTGATCGATAATGTTGTAATACACATTGGGCCTAAATGGCCGGCGAGGTAATATCGGAATCAGAGGCGCGCCTCTTAAGAATGCTTTTTGGGGGTGCAAACAAGCCCAAACAAAAGCCCATCGACTCATCGTCATCGACAGTGGAAACGGGAGGGGGGGTGGCTGAAGAGCCAGTCGAGAAAAATGACCCGGAGGTCTTGTCAACTCTGCCGGAGGGGGCCGGGTCCTCAATTGCGGTAATACGGGAGGGGCCAGCCTGCTCGTAAGCATCAATAGCCTTACTCTTACCTTTTCTGTCAACCTTAGGCCGAATAACCTTAGCCTTAGGCAGAGTGCTGTCAGTCATGCCCCTTCGATAGTCAGCACGTCTATCAGCGTATGTCATGCCAACAATCTTGTGATCAGCCAGCCCTTTAGCAGAAACCTCCTTTTCCACCATCACCTCCGAAGCAATAGTAACATTAATGCCACGATGACGACGACGTTGACGATTCCTGGATTGGTTGGACACACCGGTAATAGACGTATCATCAGCGATGATAGGAGATCCAGCGCCAGCGGGGACAGAGGCAGAACCGGAAGCAGTAACCACCGGGCACGTATTATAACCGGTGAAGTCGTCTGATCTCTCGCACAGCATACACCTACGTACAGTGTGGCTGCATGATTGACCGTTTTCACCAGGACAATTAAGTCGCCCACACCTGTAGGACTTTGACAAAGGATCCCCAAAACAAAAACAACAGTGAGGAGGGAACGCACACAACATCTCAACATGGCCAACCTGAAGGCACTTGTTGCAAACTGGGGCCGATCGGTGTTCCTCAAAGAACCGAGTATTCCTGGACTTGCCAAACAAAAAGACAGGCCCAGAAGAAAGAACCCGATCACTGGCATCGTTGCGCTCGAAAGTGAACCAAATGCCCCAGGAGGTGGCGCCAGCCTGTTTCATAGCGTAAACGGAGCCAAGCATATTCGGTCGTCCGGCAGTAACAATACCCAGGTTCGAGCCCTCGATATTGGTCTGGAGGCTATCAAAGGCTCTATCGCCGGTCCAATCCTCAGGTTTCCACAGAGAGCCTCTACCGGTGGGAGCCAGAGGGACGCCGGACATCAAAATCTTAACTTTCGCCACGTCCTTGTGGAAGGCAAAGTTAGTAAGACCAGATTGGCCAAGCTCTCAGATAAGAGTCGATCGGCATTGTTCCAGTGTATCCCAGACCTGAGTGGCAGTATGTTCCGCCAATGTCAAGTAAATGCACCCAATCTCAAGCTTGGAGCGGGCTTCCCGAACATATGGGGTCTTGTCAGAAACCTTCCCAAGATTGCTGCAAGGTCTGGTTCATGTGGATACGGATAGCTTCCGGTGTAATAGGAAGCTGTGTCCTTTTGCCGGCATCGAAGCGCATGGTGAGGTGGCGCTACCGGGCATTGGGGAAGGGGGAGGACGTAGGAACACTGGCGCGGGAAGGACCTGGGTTAACAACAGTAGGGGGCGAAGATGTCACTAGCCTCGATCAAACCTGACGACCTGGCCTAGTCGTGTATGGCACAGGA
>Ga0307510_10008024_pt1 | contig 12565 bp, 9 predicted proteins | sample 12_EM_MG_FD_207224 | JGI IMG/M metagenome (GOLD analysis project Ga0307510, IMG submission 207224) | Populus trichocarpa ectomycorrhiza microbial communities from riparian zone in the Pacific Northwest, United States - 12_EM | ecosystem: Host-associated > Plants > Roots > Unclassified | place... | reverse complement strand
CGCCGATGGAATAAGTACTGTGCATCGCGCCGAGCAAGGTGGCGCGCGATGTCGCGCCGCTGATCTCGCCGACCAGCGCGATCGCCACTGCCAACTCGCCGCCAAAGCCGAGTGCCGCCAGGGCGCGCGCGACGCTCAATTGCGCCGCACCGTGGGCCGTTGCGCAGATAAGCGAGAAGACCGAGAACCACAGAATCGAAACCTGCAGCATACGCATCCGGCCGAACCTGTCGGAGAGCGCCCCGGCAAGCCAGCCGCCGATCGAGGCGGCAAGCAGGCTCAAGGTTGCGATCGACCCCGTTTGCGCATTGGTAAGATGCCATTCGAGCGCCAGTGTCGGCAGGATGAGACCGAGAAAGGCATTGTCCATCCCGTCAAGCGTGATGCCGCCGAGGCAGGCAATGAACGAGCGCCGGTCAGCCGCCCCAAGATCGGTGAAGGCGTTGAAGCGCGGCCGGAGCGGCGACCAGGACGAGGCCCGGCCCGCATGAAGTGCTGCAGACATGCCTGGCTTGCCCGGATCGATCAAAACTTCACGCCGATTTCGCCACCGAAGGTCCGCGGCGGATCGAACGCACCCATGATCCCGCCACCGAACAAGGGCGAGATCGTATAGGCGAAGGACAAGGTATCCTGATTGGTGATGTTGCGGACGAACAGTGACCCGCTCCAACGGCCGCTCGGACTCTCATAGGTCACAAAGGCGTTGAACTTGGCGTAGGGCTTTTGCGAGATATCGGTGCGGTGGAAGGGGTTGAAGTAAGTCCGCCCCACCCAATTGCCCTCGCCGCGCAAGGTGACTTTGCCGACGTTGGTCTCGACTGTGTACTGAAGGCCGGCGTTCACCATATAGGCCGGCGCCTGGCTCAACGGATTGCCAGCCAGGTCAAGCACGCCGAGCGTCGGGCGGACCGGGTCCGAGGTCTCGAAATCGAGATATTCACCATCGAGATAGGCGGCCGTCAGGTCGAACTGCAAATGGGGCAGCGGCAGCGCGGTTATCTCCGCCTCGACGCCCTTGACCCGCGCACGCGCGGCATTGACCGTCTGGGCGCCGGTAGTGAGCACTTTGCTTACCTGAAGGTTGCTATAGTCATAATAGAATGCTGCAATGTTGGTGCGCAGCCGATGGTTGAGCCAATCCGCCTTGAGGCCGATTTCATAGTCGTCGAGCCGTTCGGGCTGGAACGGCGGCGCAAGCTGGCCCAGCGCATAACCGCCGCTCTTGAATCCCTGGGCATAGGTCGCATAGGCTAGGACGCCCGCCATCGGGCGCCACTCGAAGCTCGCGGTCGGTGTGAAGGCGCGGAAATCGACTGCCTGATCGCTCGTCTTGGTGATCGGCGGCGCGACGCCGGGCACGTAGTCCAGGGTCACATTGACGCCGCTGGTAAACTCATCGGCTGACTTGCGCTCATAGCTGTAGCGCCCGCCTGCAACCAACGTCAGGCGATCGACGATCTCATAGCGTACCTCGCCGAAAACCGCGATGGCCTGGGTGCGCAAGCGTCCGCCGCTGCGGTACCCCGTGGCCAGTGTGTCGGGCTTTCCGAGCGTTGTCGCACGGGTGATCGGGGCGAAGAGATTGTAGCCGTTGATCGTCTCGTCGAACAGATAGACGCCCATCAGTGCGCTGCCGCGATTGAAGTTGGCCGAACTGCGGAACTCCTGGCTCCACTGATGCGCGCGTTCGAACTGGTTCGACACGGTGACCAGCGCGTTCGTGTCGTCGGCGTCGCCCTGATAGGCCGTGTTCGATTGGCGATACCCGGTGACCGAGGTCAGCGTGAAGATTCCGGAGTGCGCATTGACCGTGAGATTGGCACCGTAGAATTCGCGCCGATTGGCCTGTTGCGTATCGGCCGTGGTGTCGCGGATGTCCGATGAGACCGTGCCGCCGATCCGGATGCCGACAGGTACCACCGCCGGATTGCCGGGCCCGAGATAATGATAGGCATAATCGGCATCATGCTCGCGGTGATAATCAGAGCTCAGCCGTACGTCGATATCGGGCGTCGGCTCCCATTTGAGAATCCCGCGCACTGAACGGGTCCGGGCGTCGTTGATGTCCTTGCCCGTGGTCAGGTTCCGACCATAACCGCCACGTTCTGTGATCTGACCGGCGATGCGGAACTGCAGATCGTCGGCAAGCGGGACGTTGAGCGCCCCTTCGGCCCGGAACAAGTCGTAATTGCCGCCGGTCAGCCGAAGATAACCGCCAAGTGTTCTGGCCGGATCATTGGTGATCACATTGATCGCGCCAGCGGTAGCGTTGCGACCATAGAGCGTTCCTTGCGGCCCGCGCACCACCTCGACACGGTCGACGTCGAACATGTTGCTGAGCGTGGCGCTCGGGCGGCTGATATAGACGCCATCGAGATGGAGCGCGACACGCCCCTCGCTGCCGCTCTGCGTGGTGTCAAGTCCGACGCCCCGAATGGCGATCCGCCCCTGCCCGAGCGTCGGGTTGATGGTGACACTGGGCAGCGAACTGGCCAGGTCCTGAAGGTTGACGATTTGCCGCGACGCGAGGGCCCCGCCATCAACTGCGGTCACCGCCATCGGGGTATTCTGGACGGTATCGCGCCGGCGTGACGCGGTGACAACGATATCACCAATGCCGGTGCCGTCGTTCACCGCCAGCGGCGGCGCTTCGGCCGGAGCTGCGCCAGGCCGATCCTGTGGAGCCGCCGGCTGCTCCTGGCCGACCGGCCCGGCGACACTTGCCGCCAACGCGATAACAGATGCCGTTCCGAGCATATCCTCTCCTGTCGCCTTGTTGTTATCGTTTCTCGTTCCGCGCCCTTACCTCTCAAGGCGATATCAGTCAACCGGTTGGTTGATCTCTTGCCGACAGTTCATTGTGGCCATAAGGAAGCAAGGCATGAACGAACCATCTGCGCCCACCACGAAAGCGACAGTGACCCACCGGCAAGCCAAGCCGGTGGCCGGTGCCGATTCGGCGCGCGACCGCCTGCTTGAAAGTGCTACTCAGGAATTTGCGGAGAAAGGGTTCGCGGGCGCGCGGGTCAACGACATCGCCGCAGCGGCATCGATCAACAAGCAGCTCGTCTATCACTATTTCGGCAGCAAGGATAACCTGTACAGCGCAGTGCTCGAGCGCGCCTTGCGCAACAGCCGTGCGTCCGATGGCGAACTCGCCCTGTCGCTCGACGACCCCGTGGATGCGCTGCGCCAGTTCATCGATCATATCACCCATACCTCAACCGCGGGGTTCAGGCTCCAGCGCCTGTTGATGGACGCCAACTGGCATGAGGGGCGGCATCTCGACGGGATCGAGGACATGTCCGAGGACCTATCGCAGCGCTATCGCCTGCTCGAACGAATCCTCGTTGCCGGCGTCAAGTTGGGCGCATTCCGCAGCGGCATTGACGCGCGCGATCTCTACATATCCATTCTGGGCGTTATCTCCGTCCGGGTGACCAACGCCTATACCTTGTCGCGTACGCTGCGTGCCGATCTTCTGTCAGCGGAAGGGCGGGCCAAATCGCGGCTGCACGCCATCGACATGGTTGTTCATGCCGTTTTGCGAAAAGGCGACGCCTCTGATCTCGATGACGGCACACCGGGGACGGTATTGGAGACGCCCGTATAGGCGACGGGCACCGCGCCCGGAAAGAGATTGGCCCTGGCCGCAACATCGGACAGCGGCACGTTGTGCCTGGCCCTGAGCGGAGCGGTCGATAACAGGCAGGTATCTGGACTGAAGCAGCAGCGCGCGATAGCGGCGCGAGGGCTGGAGCGAGCACCTGATGACATGACGCAAACGCGCCTTCTTGAGACATCCGTCGATTTTTTCGGCCGCCTTGGGTTCGAAGGCGCTAGCACGCGAGACATTGCGCGTGCGCCCGCAACCACCATGTCTTCGATCACCTATCATTTCGGCAGCAAGGAAGGCCTGTATCTTGCCGCGGCCGACCACATTGCTGCGCAAATCAGCGCACGGACCGGGCCGTTGCTCGACCGCGTCGATGCCGCCGAAATCCTGGATCGCGAGATCGCGATTGAACAGACGCTAACGGTGCTCGACGGCGTGGCCGAAATGATGCTCGGCGCCGAGACCGAATATTGGGCGCGCTACATCATTCGCGAGCAGCAGGCCCCTACCGACGCGTTTGAGCGTATTTACCAAGGCGCTATGCGGCGGATCGCCGACACACTCATCCGCCTCGTCGCGGTCGCCCGCCCCGACCTCGACGACCGGCGCGGACGCGTGACTGCCGTGATGCTGTTCGGCCAGGCGATGATCCTTCGGTCTGGCCTCGCGGCGGTGTGTCGTGTGCTTGAAACGCACGATCTCGGCGAGGCGGACCGGGCGTTGTTGCGCCAACGACTGCGCGCGAATGCCACCAGCGTATTGTCCCAAACACCGCACTGACGTGATCGGCCTGCGACGACGATGGATGCAACCCGCCGAACACCCCGGCTGCCGTTCTTCGCGCTAAAGCGGGGTGATCGCTCGGTCTTGGCGCAACGCGTCGATCAGTTGCTTCGCGTTGAGGAGTTCAGGGCTATCGAACCCGTCTGCAAAGTTGCGGCAGGCTGTGTCCAGGAGATCGAGCGCTTCACGCGCCTGTGACGCGTGCATTCGTGCAAAGGAGATCGCGGCGCGCAATTCCCAGGCGACCGCTCCCTGCCGGCGGGCAAGGATATTGGCCTGCCGACACAGATCGACCGCCAGTTCCCCCTGCCCGGCGGCTTCTGCGACCACTGCCTTTGTGCGCAGGATTTCCGACGTCCACCAATGTTCAGGATCATTGACGTCATCTTCATCATTTTGCTGAAGAATCCGCTCAGCCTCCTCCACCAAACCCTGATTTGCCGCCGCCTCGGCCAATTCGGTCCTGATGACCGGATGGAATACGCGAATGTGCGATGCATCCTGAAGCCGGAGGCCTTCATCCACCAGCCTGCGGCCTTCGTCGATCTGACCGCGCCGTGCCTGGCAAAGACCCAGCATCGACAATCCGAACCCGTGGAACTGAACGATACCGTGCGTCCTCGCATGCTCGACCAGGTCGACCATCTCGGCTTCGATTGCATCGATTTCGGGTTCGACGAAATAACGCGCCAGGCCATTCCACATGCCGGCAACCGCGATCGGGAGCGGGAACTCCAGCGATCCGGCAACTGATACGGCTTCGCTTCCGGTGCGCAATGCCTGTTCGGGCGACCCCGTCAGCCACAACAGGCACGACATATTGCCCAGCGCGTCCGAACGCCTGTCATAGCCGGTCTGCTTCATCATGGCCCAGCGTGACGGCTCTGTGTCCACCGCGATGAAGCGCCGGTAATGTGCCCTAGCCTCTCCCAGCCGTCCGAGATGCAACTTCGCCTGCCCCAGCATCCATTCCGCCTGGCCGATCGCGCCCGGATTGCCCGAACGCTCGGCTGTTCGAAGGCAGTTTTCCGCCACTTCAAGAGCATCGCTATAGCGCGGCACCCTGATCCGCTGCGCCCAGAGGGCGAGCTGGCAGCTCATCTGGCTCTCGACGTCACCAAGGCTCACCGCGAGATCGAAAGCCTTGTTCCAGACGGGCTCAAACTCGCCGATGTCGCTGGCCGTGAACAGCAATGTGCTGGCGAGCGCCATCTGGATTCCCAATTGCTGCGGCAGTGGAGCCGGCGTCGTCTCCAGCGCAAGCGATGCCATTTTCATCCAGTCATGGCACTCTGTCAGCAAGCCGAGGCCGAGCCACGCCGTTGCCGACAGCGCGGCCAGTTGTACGCCAAGTTCGGCGTCACCCGAGCCATTGAAGGACCAGTTGAGCGCAGCGCGAATATTGTCGATCTCTGACGCCAGTGTGCGCGGATCCTGATTATCCCGCCCGGCCTGACCCAGCAGGTCGCGATAGTAGACAGCATGCCGACGGCGCAACGCGGGTTCCTCCCCTGCCCGCTGCAGCTTCGCCTCGGCATAGGTTCGCGTCATGTCGAGGAGGCGGTATCGGTCTGATGCGGTGGTAGGATCGACAGCAGCCAGTGACTTCGCGACCAGGCTCGCCACAACCTCCAGAAATGCCGTTTCTTCCGAGCCGTCGCCGGTCACGACATTGCACACCCCGGCAATCGTGAAGCCGCCCGTAAAGACAGACAGCTGCCGGAACACCCGTTGCTCGTCGTCCGAAAGCAGATTGTAGCTCCAGTCGAGCGTCGCGTTCAGCGTCTGCTGTCTTGGCGGCGCGGTGCGCCGACCGGGCCATAGCAAGGCGAACTGGCCATTGAGCAACGATGCGGTGCCGCGGATGCCGTAGATCGCGACACGGCCCGCAGCGAGTTCGATTGCCAGCGCGATGCCGCCGAGCTGGCGGCACATTCTGCCCACGATCCTCGCGTCCTCGTCGATGAGCCCGTCGCTGAACCCTGCACGGACGATACGATCGACGAATAATTGCACCGCAGGATAGGCGGTGATTTCAGCGAGGCTGAGGTTCTGGTCCGCGGGTGGGCTGACCAGCGGTGGCAGCTGGTGGATCTGTTCGCCGTGCACCCGCAACGCTTCGCGGCTGGTCGCCAGGATGTGAAGATCGGGCACATCGCGAAAGAGACGCTCCACCACGCTCGCCGCTTCGGCGATCAGATGCTCACAGCCGTCGAGGACGAGCAGGACGCGCTTGCCGCGCAGGTGCGCGCCCAGTTCCGGCAACGGGTCCTGTGCACGGACCGGAAGACGAAAGGCCGATGTGATCGCCGGCGCCAGAAGTTGGGGGGAATCGAACGGGCTGAGCTCCACAAGGCAGACCGCTCCCAGAAATTCGGCGAGGAGCTCATGCGCCGCGGAAAGCGCCACCGTGGTCTTTCCGACACCGCCAGGTCCCACGACCGTCACGAACCTGGTCGAAAGCAGCTTGTCGCAAATCTTGCGGACGTCCTCTTCCCTGCCCACCACGCGCGCGGGCGGTGGCGGCAATCGAAAAGCCGGCTCCGGTCCATCGGCAGCTTCCTGCATGACCCGCGACGTCGGCGCGATGAGCCCATAGCCGCGACCCGGTACCGTCGAGACGTAGCGCGTCCCGTCACAATCAAGCGCCTTTCGCAGGGCCGCTATATGAACACGAAGGCTGACCTCCTCGATAAAGACCCCGGGCCAGACCCTGGCAATCAACTCTTTCTGGCTGATGATCCCGCCCGGCTTCTCGGCCAGGGCAACCAGAATGTCGAGCGCCCGGCTTCCGAGTTTGACGGCCTCCTCGTCCTTCAGCAGGAGGCGTTGCGACGGAACGAGCTCGAACGCTCCGATATGGACGACTTCGCGTGCGGGACGATCATTTCGAAGCATGCGAAGGCCAGGTCCGCAACAATTGATCTCGAGCGGCTCCCTATTGATGTTACGGCAGACGAACAAGCGGCCGCGACCCGATATTGGCCGTGGCGACGCCTTTTTATCGGCAGGCCGGAATCCGGCGCGGACAATCGATGACGGGCGATCGGCAACAGCGTCGCAGACCGCGAACCCGCGGGCGGCGCGAGCTAACAGGTAAGCGGAGAGCGCTTACCCAATGATCACGGCACGCCGACTGTCCTGGCGCTTAGAGATCCCCGCGCAGGAGCGGAGATCCAGCGGCGATGAGAAGCGATCCGGCATATTCAAACGACTTCGTGGCAACGGTCGCGAAAACCAGTTGGCCACAAGGCGCGGTTGGCGCCGAGCGCGGCCGTGGCGGGCGACCATCCAACTTGGGCCCGGACGACGTTGCGATATCGCACCACACGAAACGCCTGCGCCCTTTGTTCGCGCCCGTAGCGGCGATCAGCCTGGCGGCCTGTCATCGTTCGGGGGTACTTGATCCCCAAGGCCCCGTCGCCCGCGCCGAAACGCTGATCCTCATCGACGCGACTGCCATCATGCTCGCCGTGATTGTACCGGTTATCGCCGTGACACTCGCCTTCGCCTGGTGGTACAGGCGCGGCAACGCGCACGCCCGGCGACGCTCCGATTTCGCCTATTCGGGACCGATCGAGATGGTCGTGTGGAGCATACCCTTGCTCATCATCCTGTTCCTCGGCGGTATTGCCTGGACGAGCTCGCACGAACTCGACACCGCCCGCCCGCTCAAGTCGGACCGTCCACCGGTAAATGTCGAGGTCGTCTCGCTCGACTGGAAATGGTTGTTCATCTACCCCGACCAGGGCGTGGCGACGGTCAACCGCCTCGTGATCCCCGCCGGTACACCGATCCGGCTCCGCCTGACCTCTTCGGGCGTGATGAACAGCTTCCTCGTCCCGCAACTTGGCAGCCAGATCTACACGATGGCGGGGATGACGACCGAGCTCAATCTGCTCGCCGACCGGCCCGGCCAGTATAAGGGGTTTTCCGCCCAGTTCAGCGGTGCCGGCTTTTCCGACATGCGCTTCATCGTCGAGACCGTCCCGCCCGACCGCTTTGGCGGATGGGTGGCTGCGCTGCGCCCCCATGGCGGGCTGCTCGACATTCCCGCCTACCGCGCGCTCGCGCGTCCGGCGCTGTCGGCGACTGGTTATTACGGATCGGTCGCTCCAAGCCTGTTCGACGTCATCATCGCCGACGGCACCCAATGGCGGTGCCACACCCAGGCGCCGTCTGCCACCAAGGGGAGTGCAGTTGCATGCTAGGCAGGCTGACCTGGAGCGCGATCCCGTGGGGCGAGCCGATCCCGCTCATCACCGCAGGCGTCGTAGGAGCGGGGCTGGCGAGCATTCTCGGCCTGATCGTGTGGCGCGGCTGGTTTCCCTATCTGTGGCGCGAATGGCTCACCTCAACCGACCATAAGAGGATCGGCGTGCTTTACTGCGGGCTCGCGCTCGCAATGCTGGTACGCGGCTTCTCCGACGCGATCATGATGCGCGCGCAACTTGCACTCGCAGCGCACGGCGCACCCGGCTACCTGCCGCCCGACCATTACAACCAGATATTCTCCGCACACGGCACGATCATGATCTTCTTCGTGGCGATGCCTTTCGTCGTCGGGTTGATGAACTTTGCCGTGCCACTGCAGATCGGCGCGCGCGACGTTGCCTTTCCCGTGCTGAACGCGGTGAGCTTCTGGCTGACCGCAGCGGGCGTGCTGCTGGTCAATGTCAGCCTCGTGGTAGGCGAGTTCTCGCGCACTGGCTGGCTCGCATATCCGCCCTTGTCTGAGACTGCTTTCTCGCCAGGGGTCGGGGTCGATTATTATCTCTGGAGCTTGCAGATTTCCGGCCTCGGCACGCTGCTGTCAGGGATCAACCTAGTCGTCACGATCCTCAAACTGCGCGCGCCCGGCATGGGCTATATGCGCATGCCGGTTTTCGTGTGGACCGCGCTGGCGTCGAACCTGCTGATCGTCGCGGCCTTCCCGGTGCTGACCGCGACCTTTGCGATGCTGTTGCTCGATCGCTATTGCGGGTTCCACTTCTTCACCATCGGCGCCGGCGGCAACCCGATGATGTACATTAACCTGATCTGGATCTGGGGCCATCCGGAAGTCTACATCCTGATCCTGCCTGGGTTCGGCATCTTCTCCGAAGTGATCGCGACCTTTTCGGGCAAGCCGCTGTTCGGCTATCGTTCGATGGTCGCCGCCACGATGGTCATCTGCATGCTGTCGTTCATGGTCTGGCTGCACCATTTCTTCACGATGGGCGCCGGCGCCAACGTCAACGCGTTCTTCGGCGTGATGACGATGGTCATCGCGGTGCCGACCGGCGTGAAGGTCTTCAACTGGCTGTTCACGATGTATGGCGGATCGATCCGTTTCGAGGTGCCGATGCTGTGGGCGATCGGGTTCATCATCACGTTCGTGATCGGCGGAGCGACCGGCGTGCTTCTGGCGATCCCGCCAGCCGATTTCGTGCTCCACAACTCGCTGTTCCTGATCGCGCATTTCCACAACACCGCGATCGGCGGCGTGCTGTTCGGGGCGATGGCAGGCTATACTTACTGGTTCCCCAAGGCGTTCGGGTTTCGGCTTGAGGAGCGGCTGGGCAAGGCCGTGTTCTGGTGCTGGCTGATCGGTTTCTATCTCGCCTTCATGCCGCTCTACGTGCTCGGCCTGATGGGCGCGACACGCCGTATGCAGCATTATGACGACCCCAACTGGCAGCCGCTGATGATCGTCGCATTTGCCGGGGCCGTCCTCATCCTGATCGGCATCATGCTGACGGTGCTCCAGCTCTATGTCAGCATCCGGACACGCGAGCACCGCCGGGACACGAACGGCGATCCATGGGTCGGCCGTACGCTCGAATGGTCGATCCCCTCGCCGCCTCCAGCCTGGAATTTCGCGGTGCTGCCGCAGGTCGAGGGCCTCGATGCCTGGTGGACGACGAAGCAGCGTCGTCTTGATGGCGCCGACCCTGGCGGCGCGCGTGCGTTCGCGCCGTTTCACCTTCCGCGACGCAACCCGACAGGCTTCACCGCTGCCTTCTTCGCCGTCGTCATGGGGTTCGCGCTGATCTGGCACATCTGGTGGATGGCGCTCGGTGGCGTCGCCGGCATCGTGGCGCTCGGCTTGCGCCAGGCATGGCGGACCGAGACCGAGGTCGAGGTAAGCGCGGCGGATATCGCCGCCTATGACCAAGCCCGCATGGCAGGAGGGCCAGCATGACCGTCGCCGCGACACCCATCGAGGAAATCCCGCTATCGTTGCGCGGCCCTGCGCCGACCCGTGTCCTGGTTGGCTATGGCTTCTGGCTGTTCCTCCTAAGCGATATCATCATCTTCGGCGTGTTCTTCGCCGCTTATGCAGTCCTCTCGGGCGAGACCGCAGGAGGACCCGGCGGACCGCAATTGTTCGAACGCGGCCGCGTGCTGATCGAAACCGGGTGCTTGCTCGCCTCCAGCTTCACGTGCGGCATGATGGCCATTGCGGCCACGCGCCGGGCCAGAGGCACCACTTTTTTCTGGGCGCTCGTGACCATGGCGCTGGGGGCGACGTTTCTCAGCCTCGAAACGATCGAATTCGCGCGCATGGCAGCCAGCGGTGCGGTGCCGCAGCGCAGCGCCTTCCTGTCGAGCTTTTTCACATTGGTCGGGACACACGGCTTGCACGTCACGACCGGACTCGTCTGGCTGGGTGTGATGATCGCGCAGATCGCCACACTTGGTTTTTCGGCGGCGGTACAGCGCCGCCTGCTCTGCTTCACGCTGTTCTGGCACGCGCTCGATATCGTCTGGGTGGGCGTGTTCACCATCGTCTATCTGGGAGCCCATTGATGGATCGCAACGCCGATATCTCCGATGCCGACCCACATGGGCCAGACCGCACGCCGCGCGATGAAGCGCCAGGCGCGCGCGGCAGCGGGCGCGAGCGGCTCAACGCCTATATGACCGGGCTCGCGCTATCGCTGCTGCTAACGCTCGCGTCATTCTGGTCGGCGTCGACCAGCGCGATCTACGGCCCTGGTGTGCCGATCCTGCTCGCTGTGCTGGCGATCGCGCAGATGGGTGTGCATCTGGTATTTTTCCTGCACATTTCGAGCGCCCCCGACCAGGTCAACAATTTCCTCGCACTCGCCTTCGGTATCTTCGTGGTGGGGCTCATCGTATTCGGGTCGATGCTGATCATGGCCAACCTCAACCATATGATGGTGCCGATGGACCGCCTGACGCAGATGCAGCGCTGACCCGAATCATCTCATCGACCGATGGTACTGTCGCATTGCCGTCGGTTCTTCACGCAAAGGACGCTGTAATGGCCAGGTTAGTATTTGCCGCAATCATGGCACTGCTCCTGGCCGTTGGGTTGTCCTCGTTACGCGCCTGCCAGGTGTCGGCAGACAAGGCGACGGCCAGGCAGGTGGGGCCAGCCAATCTTGTGGTACTCGACGACAAATCGGTGCTGCTCGCAACAGACGGGGCAATCACGCAGCAACTGGTCGACTGGATGAGGACGCCGGGGGCGGATCGCCGGCGTTTCGAGATCGGCGGACGAATGTTCGCCGCCGGTTCGGCCACGCCACTCCCGGCGGCCTCGAACCGGGTCATCCGTCTGGTCGAGATGCTGCAGGCCTATCCCGATGTAAACACGCGCGTGATCGGTGAAACGCAGTCGAGCGGCGTGCCGGCGCGTGATCAACGTCTCTCGGAAGAGCGCGCAAAAGCTGCCGTCGGTCTGCTGGTCAAGTTCGGCGCCGATCGCCGCCGCCTCTCGATCACCGGAGAAGGGGCCTCCCACCCTCGCTACGCGCCGAACTCGCCACAGGCCGCGTTCAACGACAGAATCGTGCTTGAACTTGCAAAGACGCGCTGACGGCACGCGTCAGCGCGCCGCGATCAAGCGTGCGGCGCGACTCGCTGCTGCCTTGAGCCATGGCATGGCCCGTCACCCGGCGGGAAAGTCGCCCGACACTCCCCGCAGCTATGGAATGGTCCGCCTCCTATCTTCACCGCTCGCCGTCGAGCACAGCCTGGACATTCGCGCCTTTCGACCGGATCTCGAACGCTGCGATCCATTTCCCCGATTGCGTGGCTTGCCTGGTTGCGCGTTATCCGCTTGCGGACCGCAACACTTCCCCTTGCCTCGCGGGCAGCCGGCTAAGGATTCCGGCACCGATACCAGACAGGTTCTGGGCGGCCCGCAGAGAA
>Ga0307510_10008023_pt1 | contig 12565 bp, 17 predicted proteins | sample 12_EM_MG_FD_207224 | JGI IMG/M metagenome (GOLD analysis project Ga0307510, IMG submission 207224) | Populus trichocarpa ectomycorrhiza microbial communities from riparian zone in the Pacific Northwest, United States - 12_EM | ecosystem: Host-associated > Plants > Roots > Unclassified | place... | reverse complement strand
TAACATAAACAGACGTCCACTGCTGCGGTGCCGGCCTGGTCCACGACCCAACAAAACCTCAGGACCACAAAACAATGTATGACTCCGCTTCCTTTCTCCCCCCGCTTTCTCCTCCCTTCCTTCTCCTCCCTTCCTTCTCCTCCCTTCCTTCTCCTCCCTTCCTTCTCCTCCCTCCCCACTAACCTCCTACACAGGTATCAAATAATCGCCTCAGCAATAGTAAACGCCCCCCTGCCAAATGTGGTGCTAAAGATCCTACACAACAACAAACCCCTTTACGTCCCCCAAAACGGCATGCGAAGCACCGGCGCACCCTCAGACACCAAAGAGGACATGCTAGAGATCTTCCAAACTGACGTCAACGGCCAATTCCGGGAACTGAAAAAGCTAATGGGCAGGAGGAACTACGCCATTTTCTGCGCCTTCGACCCGCAATCCGCCGCCGGCAGCCCCATTGGTGCTCCAAGCGCGCAGGGCGGAAGCCTGAGCCTCGCGGTGGATTTCATCGTTCAGGGCGAGGGGGTGTACTCTAGCACCGCCAAATATGGGCCGGTTGTTGTGCCTAGGGTTGAATTTGGGTATTAGTAGAGCACCCACCGTATTATACACGCCACTACCAATGAAGGAATGGAGAGTGGGGTAGGGTGGAGTATCACATATTCATGTGCATTTTTATTTATACCTGTTTGCGATTTTTCTTTCTCTACCCCCTTGAACAGTATGGGCAATTATCATACTCCGTTAGCTTGGCTGGTTTTTTTTTCTTGAGGTGTTGAGTTGTCATCGTTGAGGGGCGTTTGATATCAGAGCTTGTTAGCGTAGTAAATATTAATTACTCGGTCGTCGTCTGAGCTCTGTCGTCTTTCGATTGAGGTCGTGACAAGGGATGAATTGCTGCATAGCTGGCATCCCCGATTAACGGAAAAGTGTACAATTGTTTTTCTACTCTAGTATCATATTTGAAACCAAAAGTCACGGCGCAGAAAGAAAAAAGGCTTACCGTGCCCCAACATTCTGATCTTACTTTGTTATCTGATCATTGTCATTATCACTATCACCCCTAATCACAATACACCACACCGCACCATATTGACTAAATTACTTGATGTTCTAAACAACTTCAATCCCTGGTTTTCCCTCTTCTAGTAAGGAAAGCAAATTACGACAAACATAGCCACTAGTATCCCTCCAAACATGGGTAAAGAAGAAAAGGAAAGGAAAAAAATTAACACACAATATTCCGTCCTCTATAAAAAGTATCATTATCATCACGAAACTAGTCAATTAATACCGATATAAGGGTCTATACACGTGAAAAGAAATATATAGAGAAAAGGGACACTAGGTTTCCGTTTAAACCTAACAAAAGGAAATGGAAATGGAAACACCCACCACCTTCCGATCCGTTTGTGTTTTTTTCCCCTCCCAGTCCCCCATTAACTTAATAGTCAAACTAAGGATCGCGCTTAACCCATTCGATGATAGACGGGGGAGCCGGGAGAGCGATCATAGACTGATTCTATTGTCAGTAATTACGCAGAGGCTTAAAGGGGGTAGTCGGGGAACGAACAGAGTAGTCAGGAGCAGGAACATCGTTGCCACCACCGGGCCTCTGGATCTCAAAGTTACGAACAAAAGTCGCCATGATAGTCATCAGCTGAACGTTCGCAAACTGTTCACCAATACACCTATGACGACCAGCACCGAATGGGAGGTAGGGGGACGCGGTGCCTTTAGAGATAAGACCAAACCCGAAATCAAACTTCTCAGTCTCCTCTTCAGTCTTCTGACCCTCCCAGCGGTTGGGGTCAAAGCTGCTAGGATCCTTAAAGTATTTCTGGTCCATAGCAGAAACTCCAGGGGCAGCGAGCAGGTAATGACCCTTGGGGATAATCCAGTTGGTCCCGCCGACATGCATAGGAGATTTGACCTTTCGGAGAATTGAGTGAAGGGGAGGGTGGATTCTGAGAGTCTCGCGAATGATATGGCCAAGGAACGTGCACTCGAGGACCAGCTTCTCATAAGATAGAGGAGCGAGTTCGTCACCAAATACACGCTTCTGCTCCTCCAGAATCCGAGCGACAAGCTTTGGTTGAGCGGCAACATGAAGCAACATCCATGTGATGGTTGCCATAGAAGTATGTTGCCCAGCCATGAGCTAAGTTAAACGAAAGTGTAAGAAAGCTGCAGACGTCATGGTGCATGATAAAACTTACAAGAGCAATCATCATATGAGCAACCTCCCTATCAGGCACCTTACGCCCATCTTTATAGGAACAGTTCATAAGGTTCCACATCATGTCCGAGCGCTCCTGGCCCTCATCATTCTTCTCGTCCGCCCGCCTCTTGTTAATCTTTTCCATGTAGAATTGAGCCATGGTGCGCTGAGCATGATCCCTGCGCTTGTTTTGCGGGAAGGGGAACCATGGGAACAAAAAGTTCATTGGGGTGAAACCGGAATCCAAGTGATGGTACAATTTGGCAAAAGAGCCATCCAAAGCATCGCGAATCTCTTTACCCTGGAGTGTACGCGCGGCGGTAAAGATAGTGAGTTCAGGAATAATCTCCGAAAGAGGAACAGAACCCTTTGCGCCCTTGAAGAACTTGGACTTCTTGATGTAATCCTCAACCTGGTCAACAATAAGGGGAACATATGAACGGAAATTCTCAACGGTAAGGCCGAATTTCATGAACTAGAAACAAACTTGTCAGCAGCACCCCCAGTGTTAGCACAGAGAGCATACAAACCTTCTTCTGCTCCATGAGAACGTGGTTGGGAACATCGTAGACAACCCCCTCACCGAAAACAGGAACAGTCAAATGTGCATAGGCGTCTTCTGCGCTAACATCCGAAAGCTTTCCGTTGAATACGAAATCGTTCCCTTTAGGACCCAACGTTGCCGTCATTTTCCTTCCCAACATGACAAAGGTAAAGGTATCTCCGTACTACGCAAACATTAGCCTCATACCCCAATTGGCATGTGAATCCCAGAAAACTAACCTTCTCCTGACAGTCAGAAAAGAACTTGTACGGATCCATCCCGTACACCACCGTGCTTCCGAAAAACGGGAAGTAATGAAAGACCAATGGAGGCTTCGTAGGATCCTTAAAAAGTAGCTGCTGTAGAATATTGAGAATGACCGACAACACAATAAAAGCAATGAACCCAATTCCACACAATGCAAGCCCACCAAGCTCCATAAGCTCCTCATAGTAAGGTCCCATGGGGACCAACAGAGTCGATAAGACACCCATTCTGGCTGTCGCTGTATTAAAAACTTGAACGTTGGATTAAGTAAATAAGTCAAAAGGGGCTTGAAGGTTGGAGGAGAAGCAACCAAGAACAAACACCGTGAAAGAGCAGTGTTGAATTGGTGGGAATCGAATGGACCGAGGGGGGGAGGGGGTAGGGAAAGGAAAGAAGGGAGAGTAGATAGGACGAGGTGAGAAGGGAAGGAGGGAGGGGAGAAAATGGTAGAGACCCAAGGAAAAGGGGATAACGAGATTGTCATGGGGCTCGGAGGAGTCCAGGGCAGAAAAGGGAGCTTCCGCAATCTAACCAGGGTTCTTGGCATAAAATAAGTTTAGCGTCTGCTTGCGCGGAGCCCTATTCCTTCAGGAATTGACTCCTAAGGGGAAGGAATTGAAGGGACTTGGCCAGGGACGCGAAGCATCACACCCGAGCATAATAGGCTCGAACATATTCAGTGTGGGCGACCAAATACGCACATAGAATTTGCCATATTATTATTCCAGGCACGTATTCCAGGCACGTGTGGTTGCGGTGCCACTGTTGATAACCCCCCCTGCCGACATCTCATTTTCAACAGGCGTATTCGTATTAAATTACCTGTACCGTAGGTTACTGTACCCGTATTGTACGAATACGGTTGGATACGATTCAGCCTCCAATCAGCAATGATTGCGACGGGATCCGCACTCGTACCATTCGCAGCACGCCACACGGGTACGATACCCGTAGCCTTCCATTCGGTGAAGAGACCCGCCCGCACATATGGTACCCTGTGCTCTTGATCGAACGACGTTTATGAACACGACCACTATTGTATGACATCAAGACCTAACCAAATCTTTGCGGTATACAATAGCAGCCGTGTTTACAAATCCCCTTCAGTTACGAGCACACTCGTCCCACAAGCTCTCGTATGATCGCTGGCGGCAGCTGGCAGTAGCATCACACCACAATTCACAGCAACTGACAATACAAAATTATGGATAATAATTCCATAGAATATTAGGCAATAGAAAATCTAGAAACCCTCTGATTGCCCAACTCTAACAAACCCCCGGCAGGAGAGAAAGCCCAAGGACTCCAAAAAACGGCCAACTCAAAACCGGAAGATAGATGATATAACACATCAACCCCCCCTAATGCCCGCCTGCCATGACAATTAAATTCAAGAAACAGACTATAACTCTTAGAAAGGTAGTAAAATGTATCCTATAGAATCCTGTGCGCTGCTCACTTTTCTTTCTGACTTTTAATATTAAACACTATAATAATATTATTATATAACTTGAAGAATGTATAATCTGGGAGATATCATACACATTTGCTAAATATTTATTGTCTGTCAAGATAACATCAAAGCTGACTTTCGAAAATCTGGCCTCGAAGCTCAACAGGATTTTCAGCCACCCATTAAAGGAAAATTACTAACAGTAACAAATCAACTGTTTGCATTAGTTGTTTCCCAAAAATATAATATATACTCTATCATAAGTATCATATTAAAAAAGTAAATCTTTCACTGTTATATCTGCGATACTTCTCCCTTTAGAAAAAAAAAACACCCATATAATAATATGACCATTCACTTTACAGTTTACCATATATTAGCCTTCCATATTACAAAATCAATATCCTATTCCCCAGTCAACACATATCCAATATCCAAGTACAAGAAATTGATTCAAATCTTATTATCATAGAACCAAGAATATAGTCAGTATTTTTCCCTCACATCTATGCGGTAGGAAACTTAAATCTAAATTAGAGGCACTCTACAGTTCTGCCGCTGCAGCAATAGACATAACAGTACAAGGAACTTATCGGGTAAGTTGTCCTCTAACAGCCACGCATTCAACGATGTTTAATTTTTAGTAAAGCGGCGTATGGCTGCCAGGTCTTCCATTGAAACGCCCAATCTGACTGAGAAAATTAACAAGTTTGGTCTATTGTAGTTGCCGACAATTACCCAATGATCGACCGGCGCTCCTATAATACCAAGAAAGTAATAAGAATAACTTCTGTCAACAAAGACGTACATTAAACAAGGACCATAACACCGGGCAAAGTTGAGCCATTTCAAACTTCACCACAGGAAAGTATAGCGCTGGCGAGGGAATCAAAAACCTCCCCCTTAGACACGACCCCACAGCGGGGGGGGCATGATACTCGACTTTTCCCCCCCTTAGGGTCTCGAGGAACATGAGCTACACATCCATATATTGCCGTGCGCTTAGTTCCCGTAAAAGTTAATTAATAGTTGCATCAAGCTATCATACCAATCATATTTAGCATGAACCAATCACTCACCACTTTACCAATGCCATCCCGAGACTTAATAAATAAAAAACGTCAAGTACCAAAACTCTCTTCCCAATGCTTTCCAAGTGGCCTCATACACTCCTACATCCTCAAGTTCACAGAAATACTAGTATGATACCGCACTCTATCCTGGTTCCCATTGTCACCGGAACCAGGCAGATGGTGTCTACAAAACTATTACTCAACCCCCCCCCTCCTGCTCTCTACTGGCTATTGTATGATAGTAGTGCTAATGTGCCCTATTACCCTCCGTGGGGGCACAGTATCCAGTGTGAAACGTTTATCACACAGCCGCAATTATATAAACGAATAGGGAAACCCCTACGCTGCGATCCTCTCGGCCGGTCGACAGACAGTCGCAGCCCGTGACAGAATTTAGTCTGCCACTTGGGACGACGAAGCTACTATAGCAGACCCGCCAGGTTCAATCTTTTTTGATGTTTGCCACTAGATTTTTTGTGCATCGTTTGCTGTGCCCGCCCGTTGGTTATCCTCCCTACCATCGTGTTCGCATAATACGGATACACTCCTCACTGTACGAGTACTCGAGTACTGTATGGCACTGTCGGACATGAAGATGGACTCGTCATGGGTTACGACCAAAAGATGCCGTATGCATATTAGAAGCATGAGCGGGTCCCCGCCATGTATCTAAGCCCCTTGTTTTTCCCCATAGCTCTTACCGAGAACAACGCCCCTCTCCACACCTTACACGAGAGGCCTCCCACAGTACTGTACTAGTACCTACGATACGATGCGGCGGGACTCGGCGGGTGGTGGACAGCACAGTGGCAGGTGATTTTTTGTTACCCTACTTTGAGGATTCCCCTGCTGACGCGCCGGATAGCCCTGCTAATTACCGGTAGTGAACTGCCTGCCCGGCCCTGTCGTGCGTGCGGTTAGGGCTGCATCATATTCACCATCTGCATCCAGCATGATGTATCATAGCCGAGCAGACGTCTCAATAATACCGGCGCCCCTCTTTAAAGCTCGCAAGCTGTACCGGTATCAAAAAGTGTTCGTAAGAAAAAAATGAAAATATGGTTACATTAATCCTCCTCCTCCTAGCTTCCATAATATCAGTTAAGGACTAAAACAGGATATGAAACTCAGTATCACAAACCCCACCACCACCTCATCGAGAATCGAAATCAGTAATAATGCTCGCCACCCTTTAAACTAAAGAGACCCAGTGGAAATATTTTTGTTAAAAGAAAACGAAGATAAGCCCCAGATATTTAAACCTCGCTTATGTAGAGAAAACAGAGGAGACAGTTTTTATGGCACGAAAAAGAAACCCCGGAAAAAGATAAAAAAAACTACAGAGATACCACCTGGATATTCGCCCATCCCTCCGTTGCAAATGCTCCTAGGATCAACCAGCAGAAGAAAAATCACTAACCAGCCCCCCTTAGCTCTAGAGTGACTTCAAAGTAACCTGTTTGAAGAAGCGCACAAAAAGAAGGTCGGCCTATGTGACTCTGGACAAGATATAAAGATCCGCGCTCGCATAAACCACTCCCCTTTGGCTAACCAATCAAACCTAAACACTCTCGGCAAACGAATCGTCAGGGTACAAAGTTTCATCACCACCTCGCCCCCCAACATGCATAAAAGCGGTCATGACGGCTGGTATATCAGAAGGGTTTCCATCCCGTACCTCTGTTTCTCCGGCCACAACCTCCTCTGCTCCGCCCTCAGACTCAGGGACTACTGAAGGGGATGTAACAGGCGACATGGCGGCAGCCGTCTCAACAGCCCTGGTCGGCCTGATTTCCGGATGCTCTGCCAACAGGGTGCGCTCACGACCGACGCTCCTCCTAAGTCCCATCGTCTCGAGAGCTCCAACCAGAGAATCACACGATTCCGCAGGATTGAAAGTGCCTTCAACAGTCCAGGCATGCCTTAACGCCATGTCGACAGTGATTCGTTTGTTCGAGTTTATTTCAAGCATAGACTCAATCAAGTAAAGCGCGGGGTCCGCAATATCATCCCAGTACGGAGACGGAAAATCGTATTTAGCTTCTCTGATCTTTTTGGGCGTGTTAGAGATGGCGGTAAACAGTGAAGCATAAGAAAATGAAAAATATAGCAAACCTGTTGCGATAGGTTATACGGGTTATCCTGCGTGTACAATTCGTCACTGAACGGAGGAAACCCGCATAGACAAATGTAAAGCACAACACCGAGAGACCACATATCAACAGCTCTAGTGTACTTCCTGTTACGAGAGGGTTCTAAGATTTCCGGCGCCACATCTAAACTTGTCAGTTACAGCCTAATAGGCAACAGGATTCAAAAACCTACAGCTAGGTGTTCCACAGCTATATTTACACATCAAGGTTAGCTAGGCAACAAGGTAAGGAAAAGAAACGGGTGCATACAGTGAAGTGGTGAACGAATCTTCGCCTATGATCTTGGCAAGACCAAAATCTGCCAATTTAACCGTGAGATCGGTGTCACAAAGCAAAATATTTTCCGGCTTGATGTCACGATGAACAATATTACGCTCATGCTATGCTCTCCAATGTCAGCAAGGATTCCGAGAGGTGTGATTCGATTTACAGATTGAACAAACCAGATATTTTAGGCCATTGAACAGCTGAATAAATACTTTGCGAGTATCCATTTCCGAAAGCTTGGTATTGCGGATAATGTAGTTGAACAACTCTCCCTCACGAGCCAATTCCAGAACGAGGTAGACACCATCATCTTCGTCATAAGTGCCCTGAAGACACAATATGTTGGGATGATTAACAGACATCAATACGGCAATCTCCTGCTGTAACCCAGAAGTCTTGCTCTTATCCTCATTACGGCGTTTTCTGAAGATCTTCACAGCAAACTCCTGTCCCGACTTCTTATCAACGGCGAGATGAACAGTCGCGAAATGACCGGAACCAAGCTGCTGGCCAAGATCGTAGGCATTGCGGAAAGCGCTCGACTGCATGTGAGGCGGGTATCTAAAAGTGTACTGAAATCCTCCCGGAAACTCGATTTCGTCACCATTTTCGAGAGTACGACTACGGTTGCGACCAATTATAACACCAGCGACCCAGGTGCCATTGCTGGATAAATCCTCAAGGACCGCAACAGGTTGCGAACCAGCATTCTCCTACTCAAACGAGCGCCTGGTTAGCCATCGTTCACGTATACTATCTCACCGAAGGACAATATGCTACCTTATATATCACACAGTGTCTGTTTGAGATAACGTTATGGTCAATGACTAAGTCACACTCAACATGACGTCCAATCACGTAGCCGCCAGCCCCGTGCTTCTTATTATTTTTAAGTTTCTTCTTTTCCGCGCCTTTTGGGGATTCCTTATTTGGAGTAGATACCTGGGGTGTCTTATTGAGCTTGATGACGCTCTGATTTTTCTGTGTCAACGGCCAAAGGTATCCCCAGACGGTTTCGTCATCTTCGTCGACCCCTTGTTCAGCGAGCGGTGGATAATAAAACTGCGAAGCTACCTGTGTATCCTGAGGCGGAGGAGAGGATGCTGGAGTACGAGTAATTGTGATATCTCCTTGAGGCTGTAGCGGGGAATCGGGAGATTCCTCCCTAGGCGCAGGCTCCTGATCCTCGACTATAGCACTCCCACCAGCTTCGTCAACATGATCATCAGAATCGCGCTTGACTTTCTTGGGCGAATTTTTATTGGAGGCCGGGGATGAGGGCTACACGAGACAGATTAATTCCGTTAGATTTGATCTCTGTGCTCCACAAGACACGGATCACACAAAAAGTTCAAGATAGGGATGAGATTGGACGGAATATTTACCTGGCTGCGCTTGCGCGCCGCGGCTCTCTCAGCACGAGGGGTCATTATCGTGAGGAACTAGATTTCGATGAGTCAGAGGAACAGAGCGGTGTTGAGGAAGAAACTCGGAAGGGGTAGTTTTATTGGGGGGTCGGATACGTACGGTCAATTGAGGATTGCCCTGAGATATAGTAGTGACGAGAGGCGCACAGACGCGTTAAGCACCGTAGCGTAGAGGATGGTAGAAGGTATCAAACTCTAGTAACGTGGATGATTGCCTAATAAGAAGGCAGTGCAAAAGAGATCTCAGCGATGTCGGAGGGCTCGCAAGTTGTGTCAGAGAGGGAAGGAGTGAAGGGAAGAGAGGTGGATAGCCAGGTAGAACTAAGAGAGGAAGAGTTTAGAGTTTAGAGTTTGCGGTTTTGGGGCACTGGGCAGCGCGGGCTCGTCCTCGGTTGGCTGACTACGACGTTTATTACAGCCTCACTGCGGGGGGTGATTTCTTTCTTTCTTTCTTTCTTTGGGGCGGAGGTGGAGGAGAGACGGAGCAAGAAGAGAGGCACGCAGCTCAAGGTGATTTTAACTCGCCTACCAAATAATAATAATAATAGGTGACAAGCATATAAACGAGACGAAATCTAGGCAAAAGAAGAGCGGATCTTTCTTTCCCGGGTCTGGTGGGAGGAAAGGTCTCAGTTCTAAATGGGTTGCTTCTTTGGCTTCGGGGCGGGAAGCGTGAGTCTTGTCACACTCTCCGCCCGCCGCCACTGGGCTGATTCAGTTGGTGAAAGGAGCGTTGGGAGCCAGGGGCATTCAGGGCCACGAGAGAGTCTAACACCATAATATCACAAAATAATTACCGTTACCTAGTTCCGCCGCGATCCCATGGGAGATCTTCTAGGCACGAGATGGTAGCCTTCCCATACCCCTCTTTGGAGTCTGGAAGGTAGAGAGTGTGACCTCCGGCATTCCAGTGTCGTAGCAAGAGAATAAGCCATGCAAAAAAAATATAAAAAAATATAAAAAAATACAAACCCCCTCCTGAATCAAATCAACTCATCTCTACCGTACTGTCTGCCCGGTTCTAAGCTAGGCTTGATAACATACAGCACGGTTTATATTTGCCATCGGACTTCAACCTAACTCCCCTCCCCTTACCACTGACGCTGCGCTTGGCCCTCGCCTGATACCACATCTACGATAACTGATAATCTCAGAACCCTCCCAGACACCCCTCATGATGGCAACCCCAACCTCCGCACATCGAAAGCTGAACTCATGAGTCACAGCCCAGTCGCACACAGATACCGGTAACCCACACACCAATATATCATAAAACTCTTTTCAAGGGGAAGCAAGAAAGAAGAGAAAAAGAAAAAGAGAAAAAATGGGTGAAAATGCGCTGCGCAGCAGAAAATAGACACTCCCATTAAGGCTCCTCAAGGCTCCAACCACTCAACTCCACCTCAAACCGTGATCCGACAAACGGGCTATCGGCGAACAAATCATCGTGCCCCCAAATCTGAAACTCCTTCCCCTCCTGGCCGAAAGATACCTTATATCACTATGACAGGATAAACAGGATCAGGCTCACATTTAAAGACATGTTATCCAAGAGCATCGGATGCGGCATTCTCCTCCTCCACGAGCAGAGCTTACCCCCGATCTACGAATATTTTACTCCTCCGATTAAGCCTGAAAATGTAGGGCCAATGACTTATAAACACAAAAAATGCACAAACTCCCCAAAACCAACCCCATTTGTACGAAAATATGCAAGCCTAACAGAGCGATTTGGTTTCCTCTCATACAAGGGTATGCGGGGAAGCATCGTATTTTCCTCTTTTCCTCTTTTCCTCTTTTCCTCCCTTTTGTTCCCACCAAATTTTTACATCTACTTTTTTTTTCCCTCTCTCCCTTCCTATCGAAAAAAAAAAAAAAAGAGTTCATTGCTCAATACTCATGTATAGTCGTGTAACAAAAGTCCTGGCACCCCCGACTGAGTGATGGGACAAGAATGCCTCTAAATTTACCACTTTGTATGTCCTCCCTCAGCATGAATTAATGGATGAAGAATAGAAATTACAAGGCTCTGTTTCTCGTGATAGCACTTCTGCTTTGAGCACGGGGGGGGTATGTGTGGTGGTTGAGGTGAAGCAAGTTGAATAATAAAATTTTACCAGGGTGCCAAGACTTTTGTTACATGACTGTACACTCGTGTCCGCAAAGTTCTAGTAACGTCTGATGTATCCCGAAGTCTTGACAGCCTTAAACAGGGGGATTGCAGAAGCTATTTAAGGAGGAAAAAAATCTGAATATGCTCTATGGGATTTGACATTACTGGATTAAAAAGGGTCTCTCGAAAAAGAGTTGTCCCTTTCTCGTTATCTGGATCCGTGTTGATGGGAGTACCGAAGGTGTTACCAGAACTTTGCGGATGGGAGTGTACGTTCAGGAGCTGGTAACCCTGGTGGTTGACATTGCACAGTCGCTCAATTTCGGATTCACGTTGGCTAGAGAACCGATCGATCTCCTCGCCCACAACATTCCCGATTTCCCCGGAGCCGCAAACCGCAAGCTTATCTTCAGCGTCAGGGTCATCCAGCCTAATCTAATGTTGGCGTGTTGATTTCCGGAATAGGGAGATTGTGTTGTGCTCTGTTTGGAAACTGCCCAATATAATAAGCTCCCCCTCTCCCCCCCGACGAGATATTTCAGCCCGGAGGTTATCTGCTGGTGTACATCTAGGGCTCTTGGAGAGAGAGGCCAACAGAAGTAGTACCATTCCTATCCTATTCTCTCCTCCCACACCTGCTTCATTACAAACAAGGCCTACGAAAACCCTATCGGAAATAAAAACTAAAATAGTAACTTTATATCATAGAACGGGGAAGAATTGGCCTAGAAGAAAGGGGAGAAAAGAAAAGAGAGTCCACAATTGGCGAGGCAAGGCATAAATTCTAATACCCCCAATATCCAGAGCATGTAGATGTGCTATCAGCTTTACCCATGATACTCAAAACGTAGACCCTCGCAACCCGTAAACCAATTAAATATTTTTTTCTATAGCTAACGGCTAGCAATAAAAATACTCTCTTATCTTTCTTCATATCATTCATCCACATGTGAGACGAATGGATTTTAAAAAAGGACAGGGAATGTGCTGGGGCTTATGGCTTATCAATCCACGAGAATCATCCAGGGCCCCTAAATTTCAGAAAACACG
>Ga0307510_10008022_pt1 | contig 12565 bp, 12 predicted proteins | sample 12_EM_MG_FD_207224 | JGI IMG/M metagenome (GOLD analysis project Ga0307510, IMG submission 207224) | Populus trichocarpa ectomycorrhiza microbial communities from riparian zone in the Pacific Northwest, United States - 12_EM | ecosystem: Host-associated > Plants > Roots > Unclassified | place... | reverse complement strand
TGAGCAGACCGCCCAGCAGTGCGCCAGTGGCCAGCATCACGATGCCGTCGCGCTCGCTGCGCGCCGCGGCCGCGCGGGCCTCGTCGACGCGCTGCTTCTGGTACAGCGCGAGCTCGTCGACGGCCTGGGCGTAGGCGTCGGCGGCGGGGCGCAAGACCTTCTGGACCTCGTCGCCCGCAAGCTTGGTGCCGGCTTCCTTGCGCTTGACCAGGTCGTTGCGCACATCGCGGAACTTGGCGCCGGCGGCGTCGATCGCGCCGAAGAGCTGCTTGGTGCGTTCGTTGTCTGCCAGCTCGTCGAGCCGCTTGCGGACCACCTCGGAGCGCGCCGACGTGAGCTTGCGGTCGGCATTGATGCGGGCCGCATACGCGGCATCGTCGATCTGCAGCAGCGTCTCGGCGCGGCTCGAACTCAGCACGACGATGGCGTGCAGCTCGCGGGCCAGCAAGGCGCGCTCGGACGACGCACCGCCGAGGTCGTCGGCGATGTCTTGCAGGCGATCGAGCCGCCACATGGCGGTGCCGCTCGCGATGAAGGTGACCAGCAACACCAGGCCGAAGGCCAGCGCCAAGCGCGGCGCGAGCCGCATGCGTTCGAACAGTGACTTCATGACAACCTCGAAGATGGGCCCCGCACGCCGCCGGGTGGCGACGACTCTAGGGTTTCTACGAGCTTCTTCGGCCGTTGGGCGGCTGGCTTGAGGCCGATCCGGATCGGGCGATGCGGCTTTACACCGCCGCGGCCGGCCTCAGTGAGGACTCAACTGCCGACCTTGTTCGGGTCGCGCCAGGCGCGCTCGAACGGCAGGCGCCAGGCGTGCGGCGCGATCAGCTGGTGGATGGACTTGGGCCCCCACGAGCCCGGCGGGTACAGCCGCACCGGCGGCGGCGCCTCGAGCAGGTGCGTCGACACCTCCCACAGACGTTCGATGCCCTCGGCCGTGGTGAACAGCGTGCGGTCGCCGCGCATCGCGTCGAGGATCAGGCGTTCGTAGGCTTCGAGCACGTCGCCGATCAGGCCGGTGTCGTGCATCGCGAATTGCAGGCTGAGCTTGTCCAGCCGCATGCCCGGCCCGGGCCGCTTGCCGTAGAACGACAGCGACATCTTCGACGCATCGGCCAGGTCGAAGGTCAGGTGATCAGGCCCTTGCGCGCCCACGCCCGAGCCCGCCGGGAACATGCTCTTCGGCGGCTCCCGGAACGCGATCGAGATGATGCGCTGGCCTTCGGCCAGGCGCTTGCCGGTGCGCAGGAAGAAGGGCACGCCGGCCCAGCGCCAGTTGTCGATGAAGCACTTCAGCGCGATGAAGGTCTCGGTCTCGGACTCGGGGTCGACGCCCTCTTCGTCGCGGTAGCCGGTGTACTGGCCGCGCACCACGTCGCCGGGCTTGATCGCCAGCATGCTGCGAAAGACCTTGTTCTTCTCTTCGCTGATCGGTGCGGGCTCGAGCGCGGTCGGTGGCTCCATCGCCATGAACGCGAGGATCTGGAACAGGTGCGTGACGACCATGTCGCGGTAGGCGCCGGTCTGCTCGTAGAAGCCCGAGCGCTTGCCCAGGCCCAGCGTCTCGGGCACGTCGATCTGCACGTGGTCGATGAAGTTGCGGTTCCAGATCGGCTCGAACAGGCCGTTGGCGAAACGGAAGGCGAGGATGTTCTGCGCCGGTTCCTTGCCGAGGAAGTGGTCGATGCGAAAGATCTGGTCCTCGGCGAATACGTCGTGCAGCTTGCTGTTCAGCGTCACCGCGCTCGCGAGGTCGGTGCCGAAAGGCTTTTCCATCACGATGCGCGAGCGTTCGACGAGTCCGGCCTCACCGAGCATCCGCACCGCCGGCAAGGCCGCGCTCGGCGGCACGCTGAGGTAGTGCAGGCGCCGGCACTCGGCACCCAAGCCCTGCTCGGCCTGGTCGACCGCGGCCTTCAGTGCGGCGGGCCCGGCGGCGAGCGGCACGTAGTCGAGGATGGCCGCAAAGGCATACCAGTCGGCCTCGGTGACCTTGCGCGACGAGAACTCGTCGAGCGCCCCGCGCGCAGCCTGTCGGAAGCCTTCGAGGTCGAGGTCGTCGAGAGACACGCCGATGATGCGGCAGCCGGGAATGAAGCCGGCACGCGACAGGTGGAACAAGCCCGGCAACAGCTTGCGGCGGGCCAGGTCGCCGGTGGCACCGAACAACACCACGACCTGCGGAAACCGCGGGCCTACGCCTGGAGGAATCTTTGCCACCGTCCCGTCCTCTCGTGATGATCAGCGCCCGAACCGCTCGCGGGTGGGCACGCGAGTGTGGACGCAATTCCCGTGCCGATCGCCTCAGGAATACGCGCAGTTCCGGCGCCGTCAGTCGGCCGCCACCGCCACCATCACCGCGTAGGCCTTGAACACCGCGGTGGCCGCGGCGCCGACCTTCAGGTCGAGCGCCTCGACGCCTTCGTTCGTCACGCTCGCGGTCAAGGTCGCGCCGCCCGGCAGCGTCAGCACCACCAGCGACGAGACCGCGCCGGTCTCGATGCGCGACACGGTGCCGGCGAGCTGGTTGCGCGCCGACAGCAGGTAGCCCGCGAAGTCGGTCACGAGCACGACGGCCGAGGCCTTGATCAGCGCGATCGCTTCCTTGCCCTTCTTGAGCTTGAGGCGCTTGGCCGCGTCGCTCGTCATCGTCGCGACGATCTCCTGGCCGCCCTTGAGCGTGATCGTCGTCTGGGCCGACACCGGCCCGATGTCGAGCGCGGTGATGCTGCCGGCGAACTGGTTGCGTGCGGTGGTCTTCATCGACATTCTCCTGAGCAGGCCGGCGAGCGCCGGGTGTTGGGTCAACTGGGCTTCTTGCATGCGCAAGAACTTGCGGTGCTCGACCTGCAGCGCGCGCCAAGCCGCGAGCAGGCCCTGCGCCGCCACGGTGAGCCGGGTGCCGCCGCCACCCGCGCCGCCGGTGGCCGTCTCGAGCAACGCCTCGTTGGCGAGGTTGCCGGCCGCCTCCAGCATCAGCCAGGCGCCACGGTAACTCAGCCCCGCCGTGCGCGCAGCGCGGTTGATCGAGCCGGTCGCCTCAAGCGCTTCCAGCAATGCGAAGAAGCGCGCGTCGAGACGGCCGGCGAGGCGCAGCTCGCCTTGAAGCAAGAATCCCTGCGCGGTCATCGCGGCGCTACTCGAGCAAGGCCACGGACTTGACCTGGGCCCAGATCGGCAACCCCGGCTGCAGCTCGAGCGCATGCGCCGAGCGGCGCGTCAGGCTGGCGAGCACCGCCGCGCTGCCGACGCGCACCCGCACCAGCGTCAACGCCGGGTGGCTGTCGTCGTCGGCCAGCGCCTCCACGGTGCCGGCGAGCTGGTTGTTGATGCTGGTGCCGGTCTGCGGCGTGCGCGTCAGGCTGACGTCGCGGGCCAGCACGCGCACGCGCACGGCCTGGCCGAGCGGCAGGCCGGGGTCGCGCGCCCACAGGCTGCAATCGACCGGGTCGCGCGCTGTGGTCCCGACATCCAGACGCGCCAAGTGCCACTGGTCGTCGCGTTCGCCGATGCGCGCGGCGAGCACGACGCCGGTGTCGTCACCCAAGGCCAGCGGCAGGTCCAGCCGTGCGAGCATCTCGGTCAACGGGCCGGCGGCCAGCACGCGACCGGCCTCCATCAGCACCAGGTGATCGGCGAGGCGGGCGACCTCGTCGACGGCGTGGCTCACGTAGACGATGGGGATGTCGAGCTCGGCCTGCAGCCGGTCGAGGTAGGGCAGCACCTCGGCCTTGCGGCGCGCATCGAGCGCGGCCAGCGGTTCGTCCATCAACAGAAGGCGCGGCCGTGTCGCCAGTGCGCGCGCGATCGCGACGCGCTGGCGCTCGCCGCCCGACAGCGTGGTCGGACGCCGCGCCATCAGCGGCGCGATACCGAGCAGCTCGACGACGCGGTCCAGGTCGACCTCGCGCCCGGCGCCGTTCGCGCGCGTGCGGCCGTAGGCCAGGTTGCGTCGCACGTCGAGGTGCGGGAACAGCGCGGCCTCCTGGATCACGTAGCCCAGCGGGCGCTGGTGAGTGGGCACGAAGCGGCGCGCAGCATCGTCCTGCCAGACGTCGTCGCCGAGCGCGACGCGGCCTTCGGCGCGGGCCAGCCCGGCCAGTGCGCGCAGCACCGTCGTCTTGCCGCAGCCCGAGGGACCGAACAGCGCCGTGACGCCGCGCGCGGGCAAGGTCAGGTCCACGTCCAGCGTGAAGCCGGGGCGCGGCAGATGCAGACGCGCTTTGATCACCGCGACGCCCCGGCCGGTTCGCGTCGCGGGCGGTTCACCGCGTAGAGCGTCACCAGCACGACCAGCGCGAACACCACCATGCCGGCGGCGAGCCGATGCGCGTCGGCGAACTCCGAGGCTTCCACATGGTCGTAGATCGCGACCGACAGCACGCGCGTGCGCCCGGGGATGTTGCCGCCGATCATCAGCACGACGCCGAACTCGCCCACCGTGTGCGCAAAGCCGAGCACGGTGGCGGTCACCAGCCCGGGCCGGGCCAGCGGCAGCACGACGCTGAAGAAGCGGTCCCACGGCCCGGCGCGCAGCGTGGCCGCGGCCTCGAGTGTGTTCTCGGCGATGGCCTCGAAGGCCTGCTGCAGGGGCTGCACGACAAAGGGCATCGAATACAGCACCGAGGCGACGACCAGGCCGGCAAAGGTGAACGGCAACCGCCCCAGCCCGAGCGCCTGCGTGAACTGGCCGACCGCGCCCTGCGGCCCCATCAACAGCAGCAGGTAGAAGCCCAGCACCGACGGCGGCAACACCAACGGCATCGCGACCAGCGAGGCCCACAGCGGCTTCAGACGCGAACGCGTGCGTGCCAGCCACCACGCCAGCGGGGTGCCGACGAGCAGCAGCAAAAGGGTGGCGGTCGCGGCCAACGCGGCCGTGAGGCGAACGGCGGCCCAGTCGGCGGGCGTCATCTCACGGCGTCGGTCGCTCAGTGCCCGTAGCCGTGGGCCTGGATCACGCCCTTGGCGGCATCGCTCTTCAGGTAGGCCAGCAGCGCGGTCGCGGCCGGATTCTTCTCGCCGGCTTTCAGCAGCACGGCATCCTGGCGGATCTCGCCGTAGAGCGAGGCCGGCACCAGCCAGTACGAACCGAGCATCGGCTTGCCCGGCACGACCACTTGCGACAGCGCGACGAAGCCGAGTTCAGCGTTGCCGGTGAAGACGAACTGGTAGGTCTGCGCGATCGATTCACCGGTCACGAGCTTGGGCGCGATCGCCTCAAGCAGGCCGCGTGCCTTCAGCACTTCCATGCCGGCCTGGCCATACGGCGCGAGCTTGAGGTTGGCGACAGCGAGGTGGTTGAACTTGCCCGACGCCAGCACGGCGCCCTGGTCGTCGACGAAGCCGGGCTGTGCGCTCCACAACGCCAGCTTGCCGATCGCGTAGGTGAAGTTGCTGCCCGCCACCGCCAGGCCTTCCTTGACCAGCTTGGCGGGCGTCTCGTCGTCGGCGGCGAGCAAGACCTCGAACGGCGCGCCGGCCACGATCTGGCTGTAGAACTTGCCAGTGGCGCCGACGCTCACCTTCAGCGTGTGACCGGTCGCGGCCGTGAAGCCTTCGCCGAGCTTGACGACGGGACCGGCGAAGTTGGCCGCCACGGCGACCTGGACTTCCGCGGCGTGCGTCAGCGAGGTGGCGAGAACGTTGGCGAGCAGCGCGGCGCGGAGCAGGTGTCGAGGTGCGATCTTCATTGTGTAGCTGAGTTTATAACGAGACCGCCCCCACCACATCGGCAGAGCACGGCCACCCCGGAGGCTGGCGGTGGATCAGGCCGGGGAAAGCCGCGCTGTTCGGGCGATTGCCGCAGCGCAAACCGCTACAATGAGGGCTTCAGAAGCACGCAACCGACCGCACGATTGGGCGGAACTCGGGGAACCCGTCACCCGGTGCTGATGGACCGTCATCGCTTCGTCCTCAAGGGCCGCGATGTCCGGAAGCCGAGCCCGCCACCAGCGATGGTCGCGGGCTTTTCTTATGGCGATTCGCGGCCGCAGCGTGCGAGACCGAACCGAGCTCAGACCAGCGCGCCCGTCAGCACCGCGATCGCGACCGCGCAGGCGCCCAGGATCATCAGGACCCAATTGGGCGCATGCCCATGCGGTGCGACCAGGTGGCGGTGACGGTGTTTGTCAGTCATGTGAACTCCAGCGACAAGTGCGCGGTCGGATTTAACGAACCGCAGCCTGCACACGGCGCCGAGGCCGTGAGTGGTGATGACAGAGCGACCTTCGTGCCAGCGCATGATCGGACAGTTGCGTTCGGCAGACATCCCCCCAAGGGTGGGGTCGACGCGTGTGGGCCGCAGGATTCCAATTCGTCACATGCGAATCGTTCACCCCATCACCTCGCAGCGGCTGCCAACGCCCCGGTTTCAGACCAGCCGAAGAATGCCTGCCCCGTCGCGCCTGCCCAGCGTGTACGCCACGCAGCCTTCGGTGTTTCAGCGGCTCCTCAGAGTCCTCGGCCTGGCTCGCTGAGCGGCAACGCCGCGTCAAGGCGCGGATGCGGCTGTGGCCGACGCGCGTGCCTTTGCGTCCCTGCGATTCGGCGGAATACCGGCAACCATCTCTGCGGCAAACGGCTGCCACACGACCGCAAGACTGGGCGCACTGACCGGCACGTTGACGTTCCTTGCCACCGCGGCGGCAAAAGCGGCCTTCGGATCGGCGGCCGTCACGACCGCCTGTGCCTGCGCAAGAAGGTTGCTGACGCTCATTTGTTCGGCCGTGGCGACAGCCCAGCTGATTCGCCAACCGCCTCCGGGCGTCGGGCAATACCACCACGCAACGCTCCCTGCGGCGTTCGAACGCGTCGTCGGGAAGGTGCCATCACCCACGGGACTCGGCGCGCAACCGAACCCGCGACGGGTCGATGCCAAATCGACCATCCCCGCCTTTTCCGTCATCAGGGTGTCGACGGAGCGAACACCCGGATCCGCGGCGGCAATGCCGGAGAACATCAGCAGCAACAGGGCGGCGCGTGATTTCATCGGGAGGGACGCTCATGACGAAGCGTACGCCGCCGGATCGCGCCGTCCCACTCTACCGCCCTCGGCCGATGATGAACTTGGTCGCACAGCATGCAGCTATGGTCGACCACCGCTCGAAGACGAGGTGTAGGACGAAGACGCAAACAAGCGTCGGTGCCGACGGTAGAACGCGAGGATCGAGACGAACACAAAGCAAAACGGGGTTATGAGCCCGCTGAAAAACTATGTACATGTGCAGAGTTTCGGTCGCTTCATCCGGCGTAAATCGTTGATCCGCATGATTTATCTGCTGTGGTGAGCCGCCGCTGAATTGCCGACTGAAAATCCAGTTTGCCCCGATCAACGCCAAGCATCCATGTCGCCACCGGGCGCGGGATGCCCGCCACCACCGACCATAGGGTCACATTCGGACCTCGGGGCTCAGCATGCCGCATGCCGCATGCCGCATGCCGCATGGATTTCAGCCTTATCGACGAAAGTGTGCAAGCGCACACATGACCGCATCGATGGCGACCAGCTTCCCTGCCACGTCGGGAGGTACGACCGCTTGCGCCGATGCGATGCCGAGTAAGAGGAGAGAGGCTAGGAGGCATGTGCTTGCTGTGTTCGTCAGGGACTCTGGAAGACCAAGGCGGGGGGCATGCAGCGGCTCGGTCTGCCGCGTCTGGCAGAGCGGCGTTTGCATCAGCAGTCATTCATTCCTCCGTGGTGATTCGGGCACCTGCGGGTCGCTGAACAGGATGCCCACTGGCGCAAAGTCTCGCTCGGTGTCGTGGGGCAGGCCTGGAAAGAGGCTGGACACCGCGGTCATTTGCACCGTTTGCACCAGGCCCACGGTCAGGCCGTCTGCTGGCCGGTGCCTGTCGAAGCAGTTCAAGAGCCTGGGTGCCGCCCGCTGACGGCTGGTTGTCCACCCGCACGGCCTGCCCGGTCCGCGCGGTCAGTGACTCACCGACCTGGCGCGCCGCAATGTCCATCACCGAGCCAGGTGCTGCCCCGACGAGCAGGCGCAGTGGGCGCAGGGTTGCATCCGCCAGTGCCACGCAGGCGCCGGGCAGAGCGGCAGCGGTCATCTGCCGTCCCCCGTCGGCGACGCAGTTCGAGCAAAGATCGCCGTACCGCCGAAGCAGGGCATCACTTCTTCGCGCACATGATCCGAACACCACCGCCCGCACGCAGCCCATCCTTGCGCCGAGCGAAATAGCGCGCATTGAGATCTTCCGGCGTGGCACTCTCCGCCGTGCTGAAACCGAGTTCGAGCAGTTGCCTCTGCAGCTGCGTTGGATCGAACGTCGAAAGCCACGGCTCACCGAGCGCGGCGATCCGCTGTCCGATCACTTCGGTGATCACGCGCTCGACCGGGTTGAGCATCGTCACCGGCACGCGGTAGTCGAAGCACAGGCGGCTGCCGGCAGCAAATCCAGCCACCGTGCGCAGTGTTGCCACCACAGCGTCGGCCGTCAGATACATGGTCACGCCCATCCAGCTGACGCAGGACGCCTGGTCGGCACGGAACCCCGCCTGCCGCAGTGCGCTCCCGAGATCGTCGCGCTCGAAGTCCGCCGACACGAAAGTCAGCGACGCAGGCACGCCGATCCCGGCCTCGGCCAACAACTGCTGCTTCCAGCGCTGTGTGCCGGCATGGTCCACCTCGAACACCCGCAGGCCCTTGTCACTGTACGGATTGCGATACGCAAACGTGTCGAGCCCGGCGCCCAGGACGAGGTACTGGCGCACACCCTCCGCCACGCAGCTCGATAACTCGTCCTCAACCAAGCGGCTGCGTGCGACGAGTGCACCGCGCAGGCCCCGCGACATGGGATCGTTCAGTGCGAATGGGTCGTCCCGCAGCGCCGCCTCGGTCGACGCGCCCAGCAGGGACAGCGCAATCGGGTCCGACAAGACCAGCGGCTCGTCGAGCAACTGGTGAACGGCGCGCAACGAGGCGACTGTCAGCGCCGAGCGGCTCGGCTCGCCCTGGCGAACGATGTTGGTCGGCAACGTGGACATCGAAACCTCCTGTTGTCGTAGGGGCCCCATCGTGGACCCTCACGTTGCGTGAGGGTCAAGGCCCGCGGCTCGCCACATGTAGCGGTGCAGTTCCGGCGTGAAGACAGTTCCAGCTTGAAGCAGTGGCTCGTTCTCGTAGGCTGCGAGCAGCTTTGCGCGCAAGGCGGCGTCGTGTCGCACCATCCTGTCCAGCAGCGCTTGCCATTCGCGCGCCAGCTGGCGCGCTTGCGCGGAATGCGGCGGCACGCCATCGACCATCAGGCGCCCGGCGCGTTCAGCGAGTGCGCGCCACTCGGGATCCAGCGTCTTGTCCAGTCGTTGCAGCCCGTCGGGACCGATGTACTTGGCAACCAAGGAAATCCGCAGCCGAATCGCCTGGTCGATGTACTCCAGCAACGCCCGATCCATCCCGTTCGGCAGCGGCAGGCCAGGCTGCTCACGCAGCATGCCGCTCCAGCGCTCCAGCAGCGCGATGTCGCCATTCAGCCAGCGGGCCGACACATCCATCCAGCGTCGCGCCAGCGGCTGCAGCTCGATCGAATCGGCCGGCACGCCGCGTTCCATCGCGTCGCGCACCGCCCGCAACAGCGGTGGCCATTCGGCCTCGCTGCGCTTCCACCGCTCGAAGACAAGCTTGAGCTCGCCAGCGCTGAAATACTGCTCGTACGTGTTCATCATCGACAGGCTGGCAAGCCAGTCGTCGATCTCCGGTTGACCACCGCCCGCGAGGAGGATCTGCATCACGCTGAGCCGCTCACGCAACGCCTGGGCCTGGGCGATCTCCTGATCCAGCGTGCCGATCTGGCGCGCAAGGATGACCGGCAGCGTGACAACAGCGCCGTCGAGCAACTGCGCCACCTGGGCAAGCGGCAGGCCCATGCGGCGCAGGGTCTGGATGCCGTGCAGTCGCGCGACGTCGTCGCGGCTGTACAGCCGATAGCCGCCATCAGAGCGCCCCGTCGGGTGCAGCAGTCCGATGCTGTCGTAGTGATGCAGCGCGCGCACCGTCAGACCGGTGCGCTTGGCCAGTTCGCCGACTTTGAGGAACATGGGGGAAGTATCCATGCACAGCGCGACAGCGCATCCGGCGAGAGCACGACCTCATACTCGGACACTTCGCCGGGAGTAGGTTACGGGCATCTCTAGTGGGTGGGCCAAAACGGATGGCATTTCCAGCAGCGGTTTCCAAGGACGGAATTCTCTGCGCGCGGCAACTTCGGGCAGTTCGTCTTGGTTGACCCGACACGCGATCTGGTGGTCGTTCGCCGAGTAGACATGGACAAATTCCTACCCCATTCGGTTTCGACACCCGAATTCAACAAACTGCTTGCAAGCGTTTTACTAAGCGCGCCTCCATCGTTTTAGGGCGGCTCGGCGGCGAGTCGAGCGACGGAAGTCGGCCGAGGCTGCCGGGCGCGTCGTCGCGTCGGAAGTCGGCGATGGTCTTGAAGTCTGGAGTCAACAGACCGGTCAGCCGCATCAGTTCGACGTTGCGCTGGGCTTCACGTTCCAGCCGGCGGTTCGACTGGATGCGATTGAGATAACCATAGATGTAGAGCTTGAGCATGACTGCCGGGTGGTACGAAGGACGACCCGTCGAGGACGGCTCGACACTCTTGAAGCCCAGTTCACACAAGTTGAGTTCTTCGACGAACGCGTCGACTACCCGAACCGGGTTGTCCTCCGCAATGAAGTCGTCGAGACACTGCGGCAGGAGCACCACCTGCGTCCGGTCTTCGCCTTCGATGAATCTCTTCATTGATCGCTCCGCTCAGCAGCGTTGCATCAATTTAGGTAGGCGAGCACTCCGCACTCATCAACGCGTTTTCACACAGCCTCGGCCAGGAGCCGCCGGTCACGAAGACCGCTTCGCGGTAGCAGCGACCTTCGGCTGGCACTTCTGCTTGCCCGAACAGTCAGGACGCGGCTGGCGTCGAAGGTTGAGTCACGGCCTTCGGCGGCTGGGTGCCGTCGGACTTGTGGCGCTTTCTGCCGCTTGCCGTCTTTCTGACTTGTTTGGCAGAAATGGTCCTCTTGCCTACGCGCTTCTTCTTTGCCAGTGCCATTTCGATCCTTGTGGGTAAAGAGACTGAGGATACATGTGGCACGGATGCCCAGGCTTGTTCATGCGGCTTGGCACGGCATTCGACCCGACGGAAAGCGTTTCCGAGCCGACTCATCGCTCACGTCGAACACGCGGCTCACACGACGCTCTTCGTGCATCCGCCATCGACCCTGAGTGCCGCACCCGTCGTACCCGACGAAAGCGGGCTCGCGATGTAAGTGACCATGGACGCGATCTCGGTCGTTGTCTCGAATCGCTTGATCAACGAAGTCGGTCGAGCCTTCTCGAAGAACTCTTTCTCGAAGGCCTCGAATGTCTTGTTCTCGGCCTTGGCCAAGGCGCCCACGAAGTCGTCGACCCCCCGGGATTTGGTAGGGCCGGGCAAGACGCTGTTCACCGTGATCTGCGTGCCGGCGAGGGACTCGGCCAGGCCTCGTGCGACTGCCAGTTGGGCCGTCTTCGTCATGCCGTAGTGAATCATTTCCGCAGGGATCTGCACCGCGCTTTCGCTCGAGATGAAGATGATCCGGCCCCAATTCGCCTTTCGCATGGCCGGGAGGCACAGGCGCGCCAGACGCACCCCGCTGAGAACGTTCACGTCGAAGAACCGCATCCAGTCTTCGTCCGGAATGTCCTCAAAGGGTTTGGGTTCGAAGATGCCCAGGTTGTTGACCAGGATCTCGATGTTTGGATACTTGCTCGTGAGATCTTCGGCGACCTCGCGCTGGCTCAGGTCGCCGGCAAATCCCTGAACGGATCCGCCGTCTCCTGGCTCGATGCGTTTGACGGCATCATCAACCGCCGACTGAGTTCTCCCGTTCACGATGACCCGCGCGCCCTCTGCAGCGAGTCCGGCGGCGATGGCATGGCCGATGCCCGCGGTGCTGCCTGACACCAGCGCGAGCTTGCCTTTGAGTTGCATGTCCATGAGTGGCATCCTTGATTGGGTGAACGAGTGGATTTTGCAATCGTTCAAGAGCGGCTCACGGCAGATCGTATTGCTCTAGAGTGACCTGCTGGGCCAAGGGGTCTACGCTGAGGGCGCCGCGGCGGCTGACCGGGCGGGCACTTCTGCGGCGGCGGTGTTCCAGGGCCGCCACAGGGCGCGTGTCCTCCGGCCGGGCAGGCCATGTCGATTTGGCTTCCTGTCATTCGTCGATGAGATACGACGCGCCCTCAGGCGGGCGCACCGACCCGTCAACCCAACAGGAGTGAAGACATGTCATACATCGATGGTTTCGTGATCGCGGTCCCCACCGCCAACAAGCAGAAGTTCATCGAGCACGCGCGTCATTTCGATTCGCTATTCATCGAGCTGGGCGCGATCCGTGTGATCGAGGGTTGGGGCGACGACGTCCCCGACGGCAAAGTCACCGATTTCCGCCGCGCAGTCCAGGCCACGGCCGAGGAGACGGTGGCCTTTTCGTGGGTCGAATGGCCGGACAAGGCCACGCGCGACGCCGGCATGAAGAAGATGATGGAAGACCCGCGCATGG
>Ga0307510_10008021_pt1 | contig 12565 bp, 4 predicted proteins | sample 12_EM_MG_FD_207224 | JGI IMG/M metagenome (GOLD analysis project Ga0307510, IMG submission 207224) | Populus trichocarpa ectomycorrhiza microbial communities from riparian zone in the Pacific Northwest, United States - 12_EM | ecosystem: Host-associated > Plants > Roots > Unclassified | place... | reverse complement strand
AAATGATTTTTAAAAAATAAAAAAACATCATTGGCATGTATTTCAGCACGAAAAGCTATTTGAAAAGCAACCACTACCACACTCCCAAACACCCTCTTAATCGTCATCTACGCCACGATTTGCCTAAGCTTTCCTTTCCTTCTTGTTAGTCATTAGTCAAGATTTTACACGTCATAGCCGGGCCTCTGGCAATCAGGTTTGGTAAGATCACGTAGCTTAATTTCTCCCTTCGGCTAGACTCTTGGACTTCAACCATTTTATCAATTTAGTTGGTAATCCTAACCTTCTCTTTAGAGTTCAGAAGTCATCGTAGATGCGGATATTTGTAGTAAAAAAAGAAAAAAAAATCTAAAGGAATTGTATTTGTTGAAACCGAATATTCCAATTCATGATTGATTCTGATGATAGTTTTAATAAATTGAATCCATTGAGTATTTTGAAAAAAAAAAAAAAACTATATTAGGGACAAACAGTTTATACGAGGTAAAGGGATTGGATTTTTGCAAGGAAATTAGTATTTTAGAATTTTTCCCAAGAGAAATAGTTTTTGGGATCCATATACAACAATTGATGTTTCACGTCAAATGTGTAGTTTTTTTGAAATTTGATTTTTTTTTTAAATTATTTTTTTTAATGTTTTTTTATTGTTTTGATGTGCTGATGTTAAAAATAATTTTAAAAAATTAAAAAATAAAAATAATTTTAAAATTAATTGCTACAATATTTTTAAATACCCTTTAAACTAGTTTGGGAGATAAGATAGTGAAATGAAATCAATCACTCGGTAAGATTAGTCTTGTGATTCCTTCATAATTGGGATTGATGGGCATGTGTTATCACTTCCAACTTGGGAAAAACAATTATGCGATATTTGAGTCAACAAGGGACCCGTACATCATCAAAATTATTGAGCCAAAGATTCAGTTTTGTGACATATACTTTTGTTCATAGCTCGAGATGTGTTCATCATCACTAAATTCATTGGAGACTTGCAAACAAATATATTCCCAATTGTTATTGCAGGAATATAGTTATCATTAGAACAATGTACTCCTTTCTTGATTCCTTCAAAAAGCTTAGTCTTCCTCAACAAGGTAGCTTCTGTTAATATAATATATAGCAGAGATTAATGTTGCTAAGATTCTTACAGTTACCGTTGCAGGAAGTTGCATCAATCTAATTGACGAGGTCCCCACTGTCAGAATCTGCACTTGCAAGAAACTTGCAAGTTGATGACACCCTTTTCTATATTCTAATACACAAGAACACTTGAGAAATAAGCATCGTGCTGAAGAAAGCACTTACAGAATACAAATCATGGCAGATGAACATAAGATCAGGTGGTGCAGCTAGCAGGATAGCTCTTTTGTTAGAAGAGCGGGCACACATGCATGTGGAAATAAGCATCATAACAGAGTATAGATTATAAATTATGGTTTTTAAGAATAGGAACATGTTACTCTTAATGATTTTTTAAATATCTAAACGACGTTGAGCCCAGCAATATAAATGGAATTCAGTTTTCAAAGGTTTTTTTCCCTCTGTGCGGTAATTTGTAGCAGATACTTTTAATTCTATTTTTATTTTTCGATTTCAAACATAAACGAAATCTGGGATTATGGTGATTTTATCAAACATTCAGTTCCACAGCGGTTCCTTGCCTCTTTTTTTTTAATGCTTTTAGGTTTTTGAGAGATCAAGAAAATTTACCTCCAAATGTCTCTAGAGACCATTAGAGGGAACATTTCAAGACTGTATGAAATTAGCCTGTACAGCCCAGCCCAAAAATCTGTCTAGACTCAATAAATCATCAGTCACCAGTTACATCAAACTAGGCTTAGAAAGTTAGAAATAAGAAATCATGTATACATGGGCCAGGCTGGTGTTAAGAGCCTTGAACCTTGATGCAATTGCATTCAAGAGAAAAGGGTATATTTATACCTAAACCTTTACTCCTTTTATAACAAAACCTAAAAAAAACCCAGTGAAAAGTTTCACTGTGCAAATACTCCCCGTAGATTTTAACTGTAAAATTACTGTTTTGCTCTTGAATATTTAAATCTTATAGGATGTATTCAAGAGTAAAGAAGTCTTTTAACCTTTTATTTGTACATGTAATGTTTGAAATACCCTTAAAAGGTAAGGGTGTATTCAGTTTCTTATTCTTCTAGGCATAGTGTAATTACTAAAGTGTTATTTGAGTCAAATAATCTATATCTAAGATTGAAGGGTTTTTTGGTTTTTTATTATATTTTTTTCGTTAATATTGTGTGGGGGTAATGAACACTTTGATATTTGCATAAATTAAATTAAAAGAAAGAAAGTTGTTGGCGTATGCGATTCTTTTCGTTGGCCAAACACCACATTTTAGGGCAGCGTTTGATGCGTCTCGCCGCCCTTTCAATGGTAGTGAGGTATGTGCAGCCTCCCCATGCACGGTAGAGCTTCGACAAAGTTTTTTCTTTCCCTCTCTTTTCTCTCTCATTAACCTTGAAAAACACGTTTCCCTTGTAAAAAATTGAAAAGAGTGTGTTATTTGTTAATTTTATCATATTTGATCCTCATTCTTTTAATTGTATCAAATTTCAATTATTTATTTTTTTCAATTTTTCATCCATTGGCATTTGGTTTTTATATCAAATTTGTCATTTTATTTTATGATGTTTCGGGTTTAACCCTTAATGTTTTGATTTCTAATTTACATTCTTGTCTTTTTTATCAAATTTTAATTTATTTTTAATTCTTTCATATTTGTTCCCATCCTTTTTATTTTTATTTTTGTTTTGGGTTCGTTTGTGAATTTAATTTTTATCTTCAATTCAAGATTTGATGATATTTAAGGTTTGACCCTTAATATTTTGATTTTTAATTTTGATTCTTTCCCCTTTTATCAGATTTTAATTTGTTTTTCAATTTCATCTTTAGATCTATAATTTTGATTTTTTACTTTTTTTTTTAATTTGGTCCTCATTCTTTTGATTTTTATTATTTTTTGGATTCACTTGTTAATTTGTTTTTCAATTTTGCCCTTCGATTCAAAATTTTAGGTTGTCTTTTTTCTTCTTCTTTTCGAATAAGGTCTTTATTCTATTAATTACTATTTCTTTATCATTGAATTTCTTTTTATTTCATCATTAGACATTTGATTTATTGGGATTTGGTATTCTTGGTTTTTCCTATTGTTTTTAGGCACTACCCAGTAGTCAATTCAGAACAAATATTGTGTCACGGTTCAAGTGGGTTGACATGAGTGAACCCAAGTTAGCCAAATCCTTTTGTTTTATAAAAAAGTAAAATGATACTATTTAAAAGAAAAAAAAATAGTAAACGGGTTTTGACTAGATTTGCCCCAGGTTAGTTAGGACATGGGTCAACTTGGGTCTTTGACCACCTTATATTGGATCAATTCTCCCTAAATTTCTTTTGAAATCGAGCTTGGTCTAAGCCATTAGTCATCTAGGTCACAGGTCAACTCGTTAGGTCGAGCAAGGTTTTAAAATGATGGCTTTCCAGATGTTGTGCTTTTAGTTTAGTCACTAGTTAGGATCATGGGTTTGAAAAGTTAACACGGGGTTGACATCGTTTTCTTTCCTCGAAGTTATTCGTTTTGAAAAATAAACTTCATTACTTTCTTTGGTTTTAATTTCAATTAAGTTATCCCTATCTCGAGATCTAGGTAGGAGGTTTGTCCGGATGATCCAAGTTTTGATAATCTCTCTCGGTTTTGCTGGTGCTTTGTTTTTTAAGAATTGTTTTTCATTTTTTTTTCTAATTTCATCTTTCTACATTTTCATTCTAATCTTTATTTTTTCAATTCTTTTTTTATGATGTCGAGTTGCATATTTTTTGTTTTTAGAAATATAATGACAACACATGAGCATTGTTTTTTATGCTGCAAAATTTTTTTTCCTGGTCTGCGGCGAAGCGCAGGCCAACTATCTAGTATTTCTATTTTAGTACCTCACTTCAATTCTACTTATTTAACTTTCTCAGTTTTTATTTTTTCTAATATGATACATACTTCCGTTATCTTGTTTTATACAACAAAAAAATTGACCTATATATATATAATAAAAATAGGAAAAAATGTATTTAGCATCTAAATTCTTCTTAAAATTGCATTGTAATTTCTCTTATTTTTTCTCATAGTATAGCTTTTTTCTCACATCATTATTGTGGTTCAACTAAACCCTAACATAAAAAATAAATCCCAATATAATCACCAAATCATAATAAATTCTATAAAATTAAGAGTGAGATTGAGTGTTAACCTAAAATTTTTAAATGAGAGTTATTGGAGCGTGAGTGGTGATGGTGAGTGGAGAAAAAGAGGGCTAGAAGACAAGGAGACAAGGAAAAATTTGCAATGAAGAGAAAGAGAAGTTATTAAGGACAAAGTGAAAGAGAGAAATTAGAGGAGAAAAATAACCTTAGCTTTAGATTGGTTGGTTAGAGGTAACCAATTAAAATTAATAAGTTGCACTAATAGTGTAACCAATAAAAGTTTGCTAATTTTCAAATTTTTTTCCTAGCCAATAAAATCTTTTCTTTATGATATGTTTAAGTTTAATATTAGGTGATCGGGTTGCGTTGACCTCGTTGTTGATAATGATAATGATAATAATAATTTAAATTTTTTTTATATAATCAAACTGGTCTAATTAATAATAACAATAATAATAACAGCCGAAGGAAGTAAATAATCGAATTACTACTTATATTATATTAGAGAATCCTGTGTAATGTAATTGGTAATTTGCCCACTTATGATAAGTCACTAGTTAGTTTCCTTTATAACCTTAATATTTCCAAATATAATTCATGCTTTCGTCCTTGCTATTTTAGCCCAATTTTCCGTTACGCTTGATATAGTGCTGCTCCCAGTATGCAGCCATAAAAATCTGTCCCTTTGCCCCCCCTCTCATAATCACTTTGTCAGTGTTGAAACCCCACCCCACCCCACCCGACCCGACCCGACCCATGGATCTTCTTAATCAGTTGCAGAGACAGTATACCGATTTCACTACCCTTCTCTATCATGAGGTTAGTTTTGAGTTTTCTCTCTATATTTTATTTTTATTTTTAAGGGAAATCGTTTTCTTGGGTAATATTTCATTTCCTTGAAAATCAATCAACGGGTTGTAGACTTTAATTTCTAGTGGTTTTAAAGGGTTTTTGACATAGGGTTTTTTTGTTGGTTTTGAGAAGGGTTTTGTGGACGATCAGTTCACTCAGTTGCAAAAGCTGCAAGATGAGAGCAGCCCTGATTTTGTGGTGGAGGTTGTGTCTCTCTTCTTTGAAGATTGTGAAAAGCTTGTTAACAATATGGCCAAAGCCTTGTGAGTTTGTTTTTCTTGTCTTCATTTTCTTGGTTTTATGTAGAGATACATGCGGTTGTTTAGTTGACTGTGGAGCTCTTTGCTTCGGATAGGCAGACAGTACAAGTTTGCCTGCAAAATTGACTTATTAGGATTTTTTCTTTTCTCTTCAGAGAACAGCAGGACGTTGACTTCAAACAGGTGGATTCTCATGTCCATCAACTGAAAGGTAGTAGCTCCAGGTATTTACTCACATCCTTATTTCATTATAGGTTATTTGATTGTTACATTTGTGCTCTAGTCACTTGTGAGGAGACCTATATTTAATGGAATTCTCGTTGTTCTATCAAAATCACTTGCGTGCATGTCTATTACTTTAATTGTTTTGTCTTCTATAGTATTTAATTATGATATTGCTTTTTATGGTTAACAGCATAGGTGCAGCAAGAATTAAAAATGTCTGCATTGCCTTCAAAACTTTTTGTGAAGCCCAAAACCGTGAAGGGTGAGATCTCTTCCACACTTTCATAGCAAATTTGTATCTTTTTCCTTTCAATCAATAGTAATTTGTAAGTCTTATCCAGTTCCACTTGAAAGTTTGTCTATCATAAGATTCTTGACTGTTTATGTTTTGATCTATCAAAAGTCACAAAAGGAATTTACGTGTTCAAGTTTTCTTTTGTGTTTATTTTTTCCTGTGACAGCAGAGTTCCTTTGGATTCCAGAATTGTTAACCTTAGTTGGATGGTAGTGGATATGAAGTTTGACAATTTGGATACTATACCAGTAAATCAATTAGTTTAATAGGTTTTCATGAGATACTCGTGTTTCAGGAATGGTCTATCTGCTTTCCTTGATTGATCATAGAGTTAGGATGGAGTCCTATAAGCATCTGTTGTTTCATTGAAGTTAAAAAAATCATTGACTGGTGAAGTATTGGAGCCGTGATTTACCAGTGTGTTATTTAGTGCAGCCATGTTGATCTTGCTGGGTATTGTTCGTCCTGTTTTTTTGGCTCTTACCCAAGTCTTATGATAGTTGCAGAGGATTTTGATTGACCTAAGAATGTTGGTGCAGGTGTTTGAGATGTCTGCAACAAGTGAATCATGAACACACTCAATTGAAGACCAATCTTCAATCTTTATTCACGGTGAGTTTTATAATTTATAGTCAAAGTTAGTTTTAGTTTCCTGGGAAGGATCTGATCATCCAAGGGAGAATTCCCACGACATTATTTATCCTGGTATTCCACAGGGGAAAACTAGCTTGTTGCTCGACGTGCTTTGAAGAAGATTACTTCATTTATTGAAAGCCCATCTTTGTTGTCCGCCACAGCAATTTAAAATCTCTAGTTTGATTTAGTTTCTAGTGTCTGATCATGTTCTGTAAAGAATCATGGGGAATTTTCTTAAAAATTTCCTTCCTTGGGGTGCTCAAAACTGCTTGAGCAGCTTTCTTGTCTAACATAAGAATGTTTTAACATTTTCAATTTCTATCTCAAGTTAATGTTTTTCAATATTTTTTCTTCTTTTTTGGCTGCTGTAGCTGGAGCGACAGATTGTGGCAAATGGGGGGTCAATTCCTGTGATGCAATAAGTAATGTTGATATAATCTCCTTTCGACACAAATTGAAAGGTGAAAGTTAATGTTACAGATACAGTTGTAAGTTCAAGATACTTGGGAGTTCTTTGAAATTTGTATGATAGAGGAGTATGTTAATTGACTTTTATATATCTGCTGCCACAAAGCATATAACTTTTGCCCCCTTTTAGGGGTGTTTAGGAAAGTGATAGAAGTTGCTTTTCAAAGTGTGTATTTTTCTTGGAAATGTATTAACTACAAGTAGGAATGCTTCTAGCAATGCAAAAGACATCCTGCCATCAGTTTAATCACTAGGCTCAACCATGGCAGTACTCATCGTTGCTAGCAGAGAAATGTTGTCCGCGAGGACCGAATGTTAAATGCTGGTTACCCGTTCCTGTTTCTGTTTATCTGGGTGGGAAAACTCAAGCGAATATTGCTAAAGTGTAAGGAACAGTATAAAGAAATTCAGTACCTAAGCAAAATTAACTAGACATATAATCCCATCCTTGATTTTGCTGGTGACAGGAAAGTGAATAGTGAATGGATCAGCAGCTAAGTCCTTGTATGCCTTCTCTAAAATGAACTCGCTCTTGAACACTTTGAAATGTGATATCATTCATTCAAGGAATTAAGTGTTCCATGTCACGAACACCACACTTGTAGTATTATATTATTACAATTACAAATAAAACTATATCTCATCACTGTTTTACTCTGGAATATTCACAGTGCATCTGACAATAAATCGATGAATGAACTCTTGGATGATAAAAAAAAAATTGAACACATTTAGAACTAGAATTGTATTTTCATATATTTATTGTAGTGTAATTACTCTCGTACCCATATATCTATCTTTTCTTGTACAATATAATTACTGCAAAACCCCAAGATCAACCTTTTTTTCCCCAAGGTCAAAGGGCATTTTAGGTTTTTTAATCTTGATTTTCTTGGAATTATCTCATGGGGTTAGGGTGTTTTGGTTTTTCTATAATTCAAAAGAAAAAGTAACTGGTGTGTGCAGCAGAGTATGTGCAAGCAAGTGGGAGGCGCTCATACTCTTTGGCCAGCGCGTGCAGCGCCTTCCAATGGCTGTAGGTAGACTTCCGCAGTGGCGTCCAAAGCATTGCGCCACCTTCTACACCGTGGGTCAGCATGTGCTGGCCTCCATGGAATAGAGGAGCTCTGACGATAATTTTTCTCCTCCCCCCTCATTTCTCTCTCCTCCATCTTAAAAGGTGTGTCGGCCTTGCAAAGTGGTCCTCGATCATTTAATGTATTAAACTTGATTTATTTATTTTTCAATTTCATCCATTAACATTTGATTTTTTATGTTTTTTTCCCTCAAATTTGATCTTCATTCTTTTTATTTCTATTTATTTTGCTTTTAGATTTTATTTTCCAATTTAATCCTTGATCATTTGATTTTAACTTTTTTTTTTATTGAATTTGATCCTTATTCTTATGATTGCAATTCCTTCTGATTTTGAGTTCTCTTCTTGAGTAATTTTTTTTGTTGCAATTTCATCCTTTATTGTTTAATTTCATTGAATTTTCATATCATATTTGATGATTTTTTTTTTATCATACTCTTAAAACCCAGTCATAGAGTCGACCCCCATCATGTCTCAGGTCACGGGCTAGGTTGAATAACCGGGGTTATAGGGTCAATTGTACTTTTTATTATGCAAGAAGTAAAAATGACATTAGTTTGATAAAAAAATAATGAAAAAAAAATAAAAAATCAATAGGTGTTGACATGATTTTTTCCTAACTAATCGCTTGATTTTTTATTTAGATAAAAAGTATTATTTTGATAAAAAAAGATAATGGAGAAAAATTCAATTATGATCCTTTTTTTATTGGTCTTTTTTCATTTTGGATTATTTTTTAGATTATTTTTTTCCAGTTTCATCCATTTCCATTTCCGTTTTGATTTTGTTTTGTTTTTAATATTAAATATTGTACTCATTCTCTAGATTGTTAGTTTTTTTTATCCTTGGTTTTTTTTCTTTCAACCCCCCCCACATTTTATTTCATTTCTTTTTTTTTTCCAGATTTAGTCTCATTTTTTTAATTATTTTTTTTAATCCTTTTCTTGATTTGTTTTATCTTTCAATATTTTCCTTCAGTATTTTATTTTATTTGTTTTTTTATTCAATTTATGTTCTCATTATTTTAATTCATGTTTTTTTATCCTTTTTCTTTTTTTATTCTATTTTTTTTTATTAAATCCCTCATTATTTTCTTTCATTAAGTTTTATATCAGATTTGATTATTATTGTTTTGATTACTATTTTTTTTCTTTTTAGTTTTTTGTTGGTTAAGAATTTTGTTCAAGATTGTTTTTGGTATTCTATATGGTTATTTTGTTCTCATGACTAAAATTGCTAATTTTGAATATTAGCTTGATTTAAATTTAAATTTTTTTATTTCTTTAATTTCTTTATTTAATATTAGACTATCGAGCTTAGAGCTTTCTATATTTTTTCCCTTTCCTTTATCTGGAGTTATCTCAGATAACGAGCTAGTCAAGTTAACCCGGGTTCACTTAAGTTATCACCGTTTGAATATGTTTTATATGTTAGAAAAGAATTGACTCACCTCGCAGAGCGCAGGCAAAAAAATCTAGTAAGAAATTAAAAGAGAATGGGGTTTCACCTTGTAAAACCAGGTTCATCCTCTCATATTTCACTATTCATATTTGGTATACAAATCCCCTTTATTGGTCCCTCAAGTTTTGTATTTCTTTTCATTTGGTCATCGAGCTTTTTTTCTTTTCAATTTAGTCCTTTAAAGTTATGCCTTATTTGTTTTTTTTTTTTTGTTTTTTTTAGGTTGTGTTTTACCGTGCTTCTAAGCTATCAAAATAATTTTTTTCCCATGGTGAAATGAAGTGTTGATTTTGCATGACAAAGTTTTTAATTATTATGAAAAATCAAATTAAAAAAATGAGGATCAAAATTGATATTGACAAAAACTAACAACCTGTTTCCCATGTGTATTGTTCAAGGTGTGTAAATCTACACTTTGGTCCCTCAATTTTAAATGTTATGATATTTGGTCTTTTTTTTATCTTTTGTTTACGCCCCAAACTTTACTTTTTTATGCTACAACCCCTTGATCTTGAAAAAGGAGATAAAATGTTAGCGGAAGTTTCGAGGAGAGAAAAAGCTCTCAGGTAGCCGAATTCTGACCAACAATGGCTTTGATTTTATTGTCTATGGATTCATCTTTGAGAGGGAAACTTGATGGAGGTACTTTCCACTTTTGATGATGCTAAAGAAAGTATATCACAATTCAGAAAAGTTTTTTAAATTAAATTAATATTTTTTTTAATAAATTTTGGGTTGATTAGAATGTGTTTTGTTGTTAGAAACAAGGTTATAAAGATTCAATGGATTTTTATTCTTATGTTTTTATCTGAAAAAATAGTTGAATTCTAGTTTTGGAGTCCAAAATCTTTAACCCTGATTTCTCTATCAGGTGCGAAATCTCTAGTGACCAGAAAACATAACAGTGGATGACATGTCATATGAACAAGTAAGCGACATGTCATCCATCTTTTTTTTTGAAGAAAATAATAAGGGTGGACGACGTGTGGTTTTCCTTTTAAGAAAAAAACCAGGAGAGTGAGCTTGGGCTTTTAGGCCCGTGTGTGCCAGAGTTTAAATTTGGGCTAGGCATGCGAGCCCATTCTTCCAATCCACGCGTGTTGGCCCTTCAATTGTTTTTTTTTTATATATATATTTTCACACTTTATAATCTTGATTCTTTTTGAATGAATTTAATTGAATGATGTTTAAATAATAATTCAATTATGCTATTATTTTTAAATTATTTTAGCATTTTTTATGGTATTATTAACAATTGTTTTTTAAATGATTATATATGAATCTAATATGCATAATTTTCTAACTGTGGATACTATTTGTTTTTTGTTTTTTTTTGTCTATATTTTATTGACTTTACTACATTTTATTATTTTTCCATATTCTTAAAACACATGAGTCAAAATTATTAATTCATTATGTTTTTTTTTATTAAAACTTTTTTGAGATTAATATAATTGTTTTATTAAAAAAACCAAAATTATGATAAAGAAATTATTAAAAACAAGTACGCATTAAAAAAGGAAAGTGGTTTTAATTAAAGGATACCCTTTTTATACTTATTTCAAATCATTAAATATATTTTTGAATGTTGGTTTTAGTTGCTTTAAATTTTATACAATAAAAAACAAACCTAAAAAAGATATGGTTTTATTTTGTTAAAAAAATACATCAATAATTTTTTTTATAACAACAATTAAATTTTTTTTGTAAAATTTAAACGATTACCTTTCTTATGAAAATATATTTTTATTTTTATATAATTAAATAAAAATAATTGAAGAGAGCTTAATATTAATAAATTAAATATCTTAAAATACATTTTATTCTCCACTTCTGACCTTAGTCCCTGACTAGCGTTAATAATTATTTTTAAACTTATTGGTTTATATAGTTTTCAATTTATTTTATTTAATATACATATAAATTGTTTTATAATGCTAAATAATGCATTGATAATTCATTTGTATTCTTCTTTTATGTTAAAAATCAACATGAAATCTTATGTGTGGTTAATGTTTGGGAGTGTGGTTATTGTTAATAAATTAAATATCTTAAAGTACATTTTATTCTCCACTTCTGACTTTAGTCCCTGACTAGCGTTAATAATTATTTTTAAACTTATTGGTTTATATAGTTTTCAATTTATTTTATTTAATATACATATAAATTTTTTTATAACGCTAAATAATGCATTGATAATTCATTCGTATTCTTCTTTTATGTTAAAAATCAACCTGAAATCTTATGTGTGGTTAGTGTTTAGGAGTGTGGTTATTGTTGTTTTTCAAATAATTTTTCGTGTCAAAATGTATTAAAATAATATTTTTTTATTTTTAAAAAATTATTTTTAAAATTAGTATATCAAAACAATTTAAAACATAAAAAAAAATAAAAATTAATTTTTTACAAACAAACACTTAATTTTTTTGGAAACACGGTGCCAAATCTAGAGCTAGATATGGGTTGCAGAAATCGATTTGGCAGGCATTTGTGGCCTTGTGTGATCTTGTGGCCTAGTTTTAAGCACAAGAAGCTCTACTTCCAGAATGGCCTTGTTTTATTATGAAGTTATTTTTGTAAGCCAAAAAAATTGAACAATTTAATTTAAGTTCCACTCTTTGATCCCATTGGTTCAACTCATGATATTTATATTGTAAACAGCACCAAATGATTTTTTCTTCACTTGTGCCGACACTATCATCCCACCCCACCCATTATGTATTATTACTAGGTTATTTCCCATGTTCTCACTACGACTTGTACTATTTTTTTATATAAAAAAATAATATTTAAATTATAAAAAACCTTTTGATATTATTTTTAAATTTGGTATAATACTTCAAATTTTGAAACTCTTTATCCAACTATTTTCTTAGCATCAATTTTAAATTAAATAGTGTAAAAATTATTTTAATGTGACCTTATCAATTAGGCAAGTTCAAAGAAAAAAAAAGTCAAGTTAACCCTAGTTAACTCGTCAAATTAACAATTCAAATTATGAATTTCATTGGGTTAAATTAATTTTTTTATTTTATTATATAATAAAAA
>Ga0307510_10008020_pt1 | contig 12565 bp, 12 predicted proteins | sample 12_EM_MG_FD_207224 | JGI IMG/M metagenome (GOLD analysis project Ga0307510, IMG submission 207224) | Populus trichocarpa ectomycorrhiza microbial communities from riparian zone in the Pacific Northwest, United States - 12_EM | ecosystem: Host-associated > Plants > Roots > Unclassified | place... | reverse complement strand
TTAATAAATATGTATTTTTTTATATAAAAACCTTGAGTTGATGAATAGTCAAAACAATCTTACTATTTTGCTATATAGCCTAATCCTGCACGCTCCTGACCATTATATTTTCATGCCCACCATCGATGCTTCTTCTTCTCTAAACAAGGATCGAAAAACCCTTCACAGGAAATCATTTGCCATCTTTATATAATTTCCTTGCTTCCAACTCCATACTTCTTGGCGCTATACCGTTCATCGAAAAAGTGCCAAGAACTATGCCTCACCACACCGTTCTTGACTCTCGATTTTCTATCGTATTTCAGTGGCAAGAAAGGAGGAGAAGGATATGCAAACAAATTGGTTGATTATTTGGAACGGTTCTTGGCTCACCGTGGCGAAAGAAAGATGCTGTGTTTTCACCTTCGTTGGTTTGATCGTTATCGGCCTTTGACATCGCTGCATTTATGCGATACGCAATGGAGTTGAAGTGCTTTATCTCGAATTTATTGTCAATGGTAATAAAAAGCCCTGCTTTTTCTTGCCATTTTCCCTCCATAGATGTGGGTCATTGAGGTATCTAGCTTTGGATTTCATCAATAAACCAATGCTTTATTGGGATTTCCCTTCCTCAATTCCGCTCCCGAACTTGCAATTCTTCTCGTCGAAGTCTAAGAGAGTTAACGATGGGTCCTCTTTCGGTGAATGGATCTCATCCTGGCCCAACATCAAGGAAATTAATTCGGCTTCAAAGAGGTGATGTCGTTGGCAGTATCAACATCAAAAGCTCAATTTTTGTTAGTTCCAAGCTTCGCAACCTTGGCATCTCAGGTGAAAGACTTGAAAAGGTAGTGGTTGATTGTCCGACAAAACTTTGCAATCTTAGCATCTCAGGAGAGAGAGCGAGTTGAAAGTGTAATGGTGGCATGGAAATCCGTTATAAATCATTAAAAATCTCTTCTCCAGATCTCAAGGAATAATACTTGTCTGGATTTTGTCCTGACAGCATTGTCCTGGAAAAGTTCGTGCATCTTGAAAAGGCTGCGATATTTATACTAGATCATGCCTGGTCAATCGCATGCATCATTCAACTACGCAATACGCGCATATACAAGTATAAAAAATAACACATCTAATTAATTTATTTCATATTTAGAATTTGAATATTTTACATAATGTTTCACTAATCGTGACTAAATTATTGCTTTTGATTATTTTCTATGAAGATATTTGGAATTATAAATATAAGATGCACTTTTCAATATTCGTGGTGATTAATTTTTTAAAAAAATACAAAATTCACATATATTTATCCGATAACAGATCCTAAAAAGTACAAACTAAAGGTTTGGTGCTGTTCAATTATATGCATAGTCAGTGTGATGGTATAAGAAAAAAAACCCAGCTGGACCTAAAACAAAAGGCCCAGCCGAGCTTAATTTTCGGCCGAACTAAACCTTCTCAAAGTGGCTCAACCGAGATCTACAAATAAAATAAAGTGAAAGGGAGGAGATCCATGACTCGATTACTAAGCAGAATTTATGTGACGAATGCACAAATGCATGGATGGACATGAACAAAATCGATACAGGCTCAAAATTCAAGAGCAATCGATGCGGAGACAATCCGTCGACACCAAAGTTTCCTGCATCTGCTGTTCGTGACCACCCGAAGGATTCGATTTCATGTCCTCTAGTATTGAGATGATGTTCTCTCCTGCTACTTTCCATGGCTGGACATGAACAAAACAGGCCAACTTTGTATTGAATCAACCCATTAAAGCCTAAGACCATTGGTTGTGATCTCGGCATTTGCCTCTCTTTACAATCACCAGAAGAGCAAAACAAATTCACATACAGTGCCAATCATTTTATAGGGAGAAACAATGTATCAACCTCTATGTCGACGTCTCGGCTGTGAACACAATACTCTAGAGTCTAGAAGTCGATCCTATTCTAATCTGTCAAGTTCTTTTGTTTGGGAATTGTATTTAAAGATGAACACATGAACAAGGTTAATAATGAAGCAAGACGCGTTATGTATGAAGGGAAAAAGTGGGCAAGAAGCGTAGTCTTCTAGTTCCATCCAAGAATAGCATTTTTGTCCAGTGGAGCATTGTCATAGGGCAGCCATCATGGTCCTTGTTGCGGCCTCCCGCTTCATCTCTGCAGCTTTTCCACTGCCTCGGAAATACATGTAGACTTGCTGCAAATCAGGACCAGCAAACAAAGAATCTTGAGCAAAGCCATAATGAAACAGTAAGCGTTGCATGCACAAGTCGTAAAAGGATTTATTTAACCTGAATAACCCAGACACTGAGGAGTGATTCAACGCAGAAGAATCCAAATCCAATAAAGTAGAATATCTGCAAACAAAAATTGTGATGTTATTAGAGTGAGACTTGCTTGGACATCTACATAATAACAGTTCACGATCAAATATGTAAATGCATTTCTCCCATTATGCTCAGAATGAGTGAGAAAATACTTCATAATGGAAGTGCAGGTACACTGATATTATCAAGAAATGAACAACCAAAGCTGAAAACTTACCCCAACTAAAGCATGGCTGCCCATAAGATCAATAGCAGGCAAAATACCCCTGTCCACAAAAGATCAAACAAACATTAGCAGAGAAGAGAAACTAAAAGAAGATCAGATCAATATAATTTCTACCCAATCGGTCCACCCAAAATTTCAGGAAAAGACACTCCAGGAAAACAACGATAATATGAAATTTGAATGAGTGAGAAAATCCTCCTTGCCCAGAATAGTTGCTTCATTTTCCAAACAAGCTATGATGTATTTGATTCTCTAGCAAAAGAACCATCTTCAATGCAACATCTTAAAGAAACTTACGCAAGAGATTTCCCCTTGAAAACAATTGGGGGGGCAACAGCAGCAAAGATGCAAAAGCCAATGTGGAGCTGCATGGAGAGCACAGAAACAACAAATGAGGGATTTTCTAGAGGATCTTCAAAAGGGAAAGAAATACATAAATGAGATTACCAGGTAAGCCAACAAAAACCATCCAAACTTCAGAGCACTATCTGTCCTGCAAAAGGAGTTGATGCAAAATTAAATAAAAGTAGGGACATCAATTCATCATGCATTTAATGAACAAATGAAAAAAGACTAGTACAACTGTAGAAGTAAAACCATCAAATTCTCGTTTGGAGGAAGTACTTTAAGACCCCTCCCTATATTTTTCATTAGCCTATTGCTAAAATAACACACAAAAATTACCATAGTTGTCTAATGGTGCTAAAAAAAAAAAAAAGGATCTAGCTAATCTGAACCCGTTCATCCATCATATACCAAGGACAAAGTTCAAAACACATCATTGTCTGACAATCATTCTTATCCAGCATAACAGGATTATGATTCTCTCCCAAGCTAGCATGCCACCTCACAGAAGATAAACTACACATGATCCCACTTACACAGCATTGCACTTTTTTTTCCCTTTTTTTCAGCTTCCCCACCTCCCTCTCCCCCTCTTTTTGGTTGGTCCTCCCTCGTAAATTTAGGTCATACCAGTGAACAACATCACATTCTTCCCACAATTTCAAAAAAGTATATATTCTTTTACAAGACGATACTTCGGATCTTCAAATATTCAATTCAAATCATGCTTTCACATATGAAATGTCATCAACCATGTCTAAGTAATCATCATTTACAGCTTCATTATTATCGAACATGAAAGATCAGGTTTCCACACTATCCATAAGGTTATCTCTGATTTCTGCAAACACATGAATCAAGCTTCTATAATCATATTTAAATACTTACAGCATCCAGAAACATTTCAAAAACATAGAGCCAGAATAGGAAACACATGCTATACAAGTACAGATATAGTTATAGAAGAAATTTCACTGGCCAACGGTCAAAGAAGAACACCTCATTGCACGATAAAGAGGGCGATACCACATAACATAGCCTCCAGGAACCCCTGATATGAAGTAGATGATAGCAAGAAACCAAATTGTTGGACCTAGAAAAGAAAACGAGTTTAGACAAACAGGTAATGTGATCATGCACTATACATGTTGAATGGATTTGCACCAACCTTCCCCTTTTATCCAGGCTGTGGTAACAGCTACAATATTCCATGAAAGACAGACAAATAAACCTGCAATTTCATGATATTAAGTTACCACACAGCTGATAGTTGTTTGTGTTAAAACATTTCTCAAATTGATCCATCTCTACCCAACTAAACCAAACTGTTTTACACAATTTGAGCTACAGGATCGATCACAGGAATGACCAAAACCCAACTAAACAAAATGAAATGCTGACAATTAAGATGCATCGTCCATCTTAGAGATGAAAATGCAACAGTTAGAAAATCTTGTCTCCTGGTTCTCGCTGACAGGACTGAGACTTGACGAACTACCTGACAAAATTGATTATCAAGGACAGCAAACAATAAAAAATGACAAGTGGCCATCAAACAGAATTTCCAAGAAGTAGAATTTAAAACATACCCAAAAATGTTGTGAATGCAACATACTGAATCTTCTGTAGGTGGATTGGTATTTCATTTCCAATGTCATGATGGATAATCGGAAAAAATGGTGGCCAATTCTTGTCCTCTATTACAATTCCAGCTGTCAAAAAAAGAACATTATGTTAAACTAAATATCACCATGCACAGCCTCATTATCAACAAATAAAACACCAATATGATAAACATACCACGTGCTATTGCATCTTCCTTCCGTTTTAGTTCCTGGAAAAGAAAAGGAAAATGGATTCTAAATTACCATTGAGGATAATACAGTTTAAAAATGAAAGAAATTGCGAGACTCTCAAGGTTTCATTGACTGCAAAACTCATGGATTCTAGAAGTTTGACACAAGGACAACACAATGAAAATCAACAATCTTTGGCCAAACAGGATTTTCCTGAACATGCTATTGATTTCCAAAATAAAGTTGGGGTGTGTGTGTGTGTGAACAGAAACAAAAATAAGAAAGCAACCTTAAGATAATGTGAATGCATGACCAAACTTCTTGTAGAGCACGCGTGTGTAAACACCTATGTACACAAGCCACTATAACAGAGCACTCACCTGTTCCCTCCTCTTCAATTCAGCCTCTTTCGCTTGGAGTTCCTTCTCCTTAGCTTTTAATTCCTAGAGTCAGACAAAGAACAGAAACAAAATTAAGAAAGCAACATTCAGATAATGTGACTACATGAACACACTTCTTGAAGAATTTATAGTACTTTTCCAGAATCAAGGGGAATATCTATGGTTGCACCACGATCATAAGGTTCGTGAGGAAGGGGTGAAAGCCTTGAAGTTGCAGGGGGGACACTTCCGGGATTCTAGAAATTTTGTAAGAATACAGCAAAACACGAGAATAAGTTAACAGCATTACCGGAGAATCTTTACACCAAAAAATAAGCACACCACCAATTCATAACATCCATACATATGCAAGAACAAGTAAATCTGCCACACTATATCCAGGTGTAGCTTGGGACTCGCACTCAGCAGCAAGTAGAAGATCCATAAAGGACAGTGACTAAACAAGAAATTGGCCATAAAAAAAAAAGTTACGTTTTAAGAGAGACATTAAGCATTATTAGCTAGTGTTCCCATTTCTCCTTGCATGTCACTTACAGGTTCTTAACTTCATCCTCGGGTTCCATTCCTACTGAACAAGTAATTAAGATTAAGTTTCAGCATCCAGACTTGAGATTCATATTGGACTAGCAATTATAACCATCTCAGATCCAACATACAAACAAAATATAGCAACTCAAAAAAGATTCACAATTTCTCGAAAGCGAAAAACTTTCTCGCTTCAACAATGCTACAAACTATCCTACAACCAACTGAAAAATTTCATCTTCCATCATATTACACCTACACATTATACTTAATTTCCATGTTCAAAGCAGCACGGCGGCCCCAAACTCATTCTAAAATGCTGAAAATTAAGAGAGAAACAGAAAGTTACAGGCATATAAAACGCGCCTCCGCCATAATTTGACTGCCCTGATCCTTTCCCCTTTCCTCCTTGATCCTTCCATTACCAAACAAACAGCAAAATATAAGAGCTTCATTTCTTCATCTCAACAACTCAAATTAAAAAAATAAAAATAATTAGAATGTAAATCTATAATTAATATTGCTAAATTAAGTACTAACATTACAACTCTCCTTAATTAAGCAAAAAAAAAAACAGAGAGAGAGGGTGACTTTCTTTCTAGTCTAAATAAGATCCGAGCTTCTTCAATTTTCTCTCAAAATCCTCCGCATTTTCTCAGCAACCAAACAACACAATAAAAAAAACTACATTACGAAGAATCCAAAATTTCGAAAAAGAATACGCGTATAATTTACGTACATACGCGAATATTACTAATAATCATACACAGATGTAACAAGTAAAATACGTATATTTAGACGTACAGCGAAAGGATTGACTTCTTCTTCTTCGAACGGGTTCGAATCGTACCGACTCATTAGTTCTTACTGAGTAATCACCAGATCTGAACTCGTAATTTCAGATTTGGATATCGAAAACTGAGAGGAGGAAATGTGACTGATTAGAGATTCAAATTTATGGAGAGGAAGAGACGGATTGGTGAAATCGAAGCGGTGAAAATGAGAAAAATAAAAAATAAAAAATAAAAAAATTTGGACGTTAAGGAAGATAAATATTCGCGGGAGAGAGGGGGAAGAGAGGTGCCGAGTTTATATATGTGTGATCGACTCCGTGTCAACTCGGTTTGAACCGAGATTTGATTTTTTATTTTATTTTTTTCAGAAAATTGGTTAGTTTTTTATAGAATTTTTCTTTTTTAAAAAAAAAAAAGAGAACAACTTTCTAGGACTTTAAATGGAGGGTTCTAGGTATAGTTATAAAACCCCATTCGGAGTTTGCCTCGGATTTAACTCAATAGCCCAAATCAATTTTCAAATTCGGTGATAACGAGTCATCAATTTCTTTCTTCCAGAAGCTAATGATTTATGAAGAAATTAAATTAATTTAAAAAAAAAAAAAATGAAAGAGACACATGATCACCGTCAAGATGTCACAATCAACACAGGTTTGCAGCCAGTTCAGACCTATCAAGCAATTTGCCACGCGGGTCAACCCTATAGCTCCTTTGGTTTTTTCCCAGGATGTTACAGCTAAAAATACAAGTTTCCGTGCGACCAAGAGCATTGCAAGTCGCCATCAGCCTTATATTTTATTAGACCAATGTGTTCTTTCATTATCTAAGTTTCATTTTCTCAAACAAAAATTAACCCCACAACAGAGAGGCCAGGTAACCTTTTTTAATTCCTTGTTCATTTCAAGGATGAGCATGGGTTCAAACTGTTCATTTGAACTGAAAAAATCCATCGAACCAGAATGATATGGATTTTGCTGGAGCTAAATTTAAGTTTCACTCAGATTCAGGTGCATTGCACCAAAATTTCATTGTCAAGAATTGCCAACAAATAATAATACAAAACAATTGGCTAGCAGATTTCTGCAAAAGCAAAGCTTGGTTGCATGATTTAATGAACAATGAAATCACAAATGATTTGACCAGAAGAATGGATTGTTCACATTTCTTGCTACAGCTACCTTGAAGACTTCTCCGAGGTATGAACTTGAGATGTGGATGTGAACAGTTATTGTGTTAGCTTGCTGCATTTGTTTACAGTTGATGATGCATCTTCCAGTGTTGACATTGTGGGAGATTAATACTTCAAAGCTTTACATTCACAAGTTGAATCACAAGTTCTATGTACCAAGTTGACTCAGTCACTGATTGATTCTTTGCTGGGGCGGTCTCTCCTTATCATGTCTGTTAGATCCTGGACAACCTCAGACATTGGTGGCCTGAATTCCGGTTCAGACTGCAAGATATCATTGTGGTTAGGTAAAGCTGATCCTATATTTCGTTATGTAGGAAAAAAAATCTATGACTACAACTAGATGGCATTCACTTGTTAATGATGAATCAAGTCTTTGTGGAAACCATAACCAACAGTGTAATTCTCACCTGAACACAGCGGGAAATGATATCGGCAAAGTGTGATAAAGATTTGGCAGAGTATTCTCCATTAAGAGAGGGATCGACCATTTTTGACAATGTGTCGATGTCATGGAGCTGGGGGATTGCCCATCTCACCAGAAATTGCTCACCTCGATTCCGTGTCCTAGGCAAAATTTGAAGAAAGAGGGACATTTAAGAAACAAAAAATTGCATAGGATAACAAACACAGCATGTTTTTACATTTATACCTGTCAAGGGACTTCCGGCCTGTTAAAAGTTCTAGCATGACCACACCAAAGCTGTAAACATCACTCTGGACAGTATAAATTCCTGATTCAAATTCTGGAGCCCCGTAACCATAGGCTGTTAGCAGCTGGCCTGACAACTGAAAATAAGAGGAACTATTTTAGGATAGTAAGTGGACATTGAAACAAAAAGCTATACACATCCCTAAACCAATTGAAGAGCTTTTTCCAAATACTGAAAAACATCAATTGCTATCAACTTGATCAACAAAATTCCTTTTGTTTTATATTCTAATTGCACTTTCATGGGTAGATAAATTTCCGCAAATTAACTCAATTTAACACGTCTGAAAGTCAACTACCAAGAGAGTTCTATTTCAACATGGACCACTGCCTGATTGTATGAGCATGACTTACCTGACTGACAGCCCCTGATGATATTAACGAAGCCAAACCACAATCCGAAACACGCACATCAAGATCATCATCAAGAAGAACATTGGCAGACTTAAAATTTCTGTGTATGACAGGTGGCTGACAGACCTCGTGCAAATACCTTCACACATGGAACAAATTAAGTATGCACAAGAGGCAAAAAAAAAAAAAAACACACACCTCCCACCTTCATCCCATAGAAAGATTGTTTGCGAACTGCTGACCATTTTATAGACCTGAATCTATAAACCATTTCCAGCATATTGGACTACTTAATTATGTCTTTTCATCTGATATAGCAATAGAAGACTTAAATTTTTTGCTATTCAAATCTGTCTCTCTTTACATGCACACTCTTTGAATTCGTGTTTCTTACTAGTTAATTTAGACTTTTTTCTAAGGGCAGCTGGTTCTATCACAGTGGTTGGTTCACTTACTCTAAGGCCCTAGCAGCTCCAAGTGCCATCCTAATGCGGGCATTCCAGGAAAGTTTCCTTTTAAATTCATCATCTGAGTGTAGTGCATCTTGTAAAGAGCCACTGCTGCAATACTCATAGATCAGAAGCCTTTGGCCATGCTCTGCACAGTAACCCATGAGCTCAACGACATTAGCATGTCGGATCCGATCAATATTGTTAACCAATTCAATAAACTCGTTCTCCTTCTGCTGCTCTGCGGTCCTCTTATCAAGTTTCTTGACAGCAAGAAGCTACAAAAGCAACCGAATACATTAAAGGTTGAAAACCAATGACATTCAACTATATGTTTTTTTACAACAAAATTGAGCTGCTTAATCAGATAGATGCACCATATAAAAGAGGGTTGCAGTAAGAGTAACCAACCCACTAAAGTTCTAACTTTTTAAAGCTCATTGATATATTTTGTTTGGGGATTTGTAATAATGGTTTCAACAATTAAAAATCAATTGTTTTAGGCAATTGAGGAAAAGAGCACGCAATGAAACTGATTTAAAAAGTGAGTCTTTGAGAGAGAGAAGGAACAAAGTCATGAAGAAAACAATAAAATTAACATAATAACACAGCAAATCCACTGATAGAATATCTTGGCTCATTAATCTCCATAAATAAATTGCTACAAACAACAGCAATCATAATAAAAGATCATACATACCTTTCCATCAGGAAGCTGTGCCCTATAAACACTTCCCAGCATGCCTTCTCCTATGAGATTTTCTTGAGAAAAGCTTTTTGTGTATTGTTGAAGCGATGCAATGGTGAAAGACTTAGCAGAAGTGAGGAGGGTCCGAGTTTTACGAGAAGGCTTCCCTGAGCTTGCTTCAGCTGGAACATTTGGCTTAACAATGACATTCTCAACAGGGGGTGGAGGAGGAGGTGGTGGTGGTGGTGGTGGAGGTGGAGGAGGCGGCGGAGGCAGCGTGAAATCTGAATCTAGTCTGCTCACGTCTATTAAATAATCATCCCTCTTTAGTGCAAGGTCCATTTTAGGTTCATTTCTCTTGTGCACATTTTGCGGCTTCGGATGGTCCTCTTTTGGCTGCTGTAAAGTCTCCTTCGGAACTGTTAGAAAAATTTTAGAACATGTCAGTGATCAAAAGAATTGAAATCTCCAATGGAAGCAGATGATTCAAGTTAAATAAGTCATTTGCCTTTTTCAATCTGATTAGTTGGTTGGGCTGAGGATCCATTGTCCCTTGGGTTCTCTCTGTTGCCTTTATAAGCACCAACTTGATGCTGCTTGAAAATTCTACTGGCCTCCTTCCTTGTTCTGCTACATTTTGGTATAAGAAGCCCAAGTGCTAATGCCAGTATTACAAACAACAATACCCCTGCAATGGATATCCAAACTAATCTTTTAGTAGTTAGAAATTTTTTTCCTCCAGAATTCGATTCCTCTGCTGAAGACGGCCCATCAGCCTGCTTCCCAGGTGTTTTTCGAGAAGGAGGAGATGGTGGGACCCAAAATGGTGGTGTTGGTGTTGAAGGTGGTGGTGGTGCTGATGGTGGTGGTGGTGTCGATGGTGGTGGGGACATGGGTGCAGGTACTGGAGAAGTGGATGAATTGAATGGATTGCCATCTTTTCTGCAACAAGCAACCATATTAGCAAACAAATGAATCAAGTGATAACCAAATTTTCCAAACCACACAAAACAGGCTTCCTATTCACTTTAAACAACATTGCACAGTTCTATGAACTTAGATACCAAACACACTAGACTGCAAGTTAAAGCAAATGCCTCCATCATGGCTATTAAGCCTAAAGATTTAATAGCTGGTAGGAGCCATAAAAATCATATGGTATTTTTTGACTTGCTGCATCAGAAAGTGGAGATCAGAAAGTCCCTCTGGAATAATTTCCATGCCATTGTCAAGATTTAATTGTGCACATTATGATCAATAATGCTCAGACAACTTGGGCAAATTTCTGACAGGCATTCAAGAACTCATCCAGCTCCCAGTTCTGTAAGGCACAAATATGTGCATATAATTATGTGATTCACCTCAATTACCACATACATGAATTGGATGTATTATTCCCCATAAGTTCCAAGAGAGAATCACAGGTTTCTTCGCATGTTTATTATCTTCAAAAAAAATCCTGGCTTAAAAAAATCCATGCATTTCTAATAGACCACCCCGTCAACAACATGATCAGTCTGAATTGTTTGGACATGTCAACCTGGTACGATTTCCAGGACCTGATTGTTAAGAGACACTTCATTTGATTGCTCATACTCTGGTTGCAACAAGGCAATGGAAATGCGTTAATCATTACCCACATCCTCTACTAACCCACTCACAGATATAACCTTAGTGGAGTTTTCATACAACTGTCAAGAACTATCAAATACCAGAAATTTCCTAAATTGAGAGAACAAGATATATCATTGACATAAACATTCAACAATTCAAGTCCTCCTGATGGCACAATTCATATGGATACATGAATGCTTTTGACAAACATCAAGCTCTATTTCAACTGAAATACATTTTGACTTTCACCTGAAATTTGGGATGGCCAGGAGATTGTCAGGTATGGGTCCTGAGAACAGGTTATTCTCTATATTCCTGTTTTAAATGGGGCAAAGAGACAAAAAGTAAGGCAGAGAATTATTCCACAAAATTCAGGATACGAAACTAGACAATGAAATTCCTGAATAAGTAACAAAGTACTATCATTTAAAATTATAAGAGACATGGTTAGGAATAGTACAAATCTCTCAGGGGAAGATCTTGTAGAACATCCAGGGTCCCAGACAGCTGATTGTCCTGCAAGCGTCTGCCAACTAAGTTGTTAGCGTTACACGTGGAGATTAAGTGATTGCAATAGAAATGGACTTGTTGTGACAACTTACAGGGTTGTAAGACTAGCCAAATCTACGAAAGAAGAAGGCAACTGTCCACTCAAATTGTTGTTGGACAAGTCTCTGCAAAAAATAAGTGGTTACACTAACCATAAAGAACCTTTAATAAAACTGGAAAAGTAAGCCAACTTTAAAAATAGAACCTACAAGTTGATCAACCCTGGAAGAGATTGAAAGGCATCCGGTATCTCTCCACTTAAAAAATTATCATTAAGAGACCTGCGGGGCATAAAAAGTTAGGATATAAGCATTACAAAACTGAGACAAGTCGGAATCAACACCAGCAAAAGAGGAGCTGAAATTTACATGTCTTTCAATAGAGTTAAAGATGATAGAGAATCTGGGATGCTTCCGGTGAAGTTATTGTCTGCAAGAAAACTGTCAAAGGTAAAGACTATCATAAGCTGTTGCATAAAAGGGTACCCAGAATTGATAAATGAAATCAAAGAAACAAATATGTTATCTCATGTAAAGGGGAAGCCTACAAGGTTTGCATGGTAACAGGCAGATTGGATGGAATACTCCCCCCTATATGGTTGTTGCTTAG
>Ga0307510_10008019_pt1 | contig 12566 bp, 12 predicted proteins | sample 12_EM_MG_FD_207224 | JGI IMG/M metagenome (GOLD analysis project Ga0307510, IMG submission 207224) | Populus trichocarpa ectomycorrhiza microbial communities from riparian zone in the Pacific Northwest, United States - 12_EM | ecosystem: Host-associated > Plants > Roots > Unclassified | place... | reverse complement strand
ACATTATTATAATTAGTATTATTTTGATATTTTTACAAGATAAGTAAGAATAATATTTCTGTAAGAAAAATAGTAAAGTGATATTTTATTTTATTAAGCACCCTCTTAAAAAATATATAAAAAATAAATATTGAAAAGTCAAATTTATTTATTTTTTGCTTTTCATTTATCATCTCCAAGGGAGATGCTCTAAAAAAGGAAAGGGCCATGTGTCTTGGTACGAACCAACGATTACTTCTGGACTTATTTTTTCTTATTTTTATATGATCCAGTGCATGTATGCTTGACTCTTACAGTACATTGAAAAGTCCTCTTCAGAGAGGCTATCAAGGTTTAAGGCAATCAAGGAGAAGATAGCAAGTTCATTACAGAGAAAGAAGATGGCTGCTGCTGTTTCTGATATTTTGAGGATGACCTTTAGCTTACTTTTGCTTATGCTACTAACTTTTTGCATGAAAGCAATAAAACTGGAGGCACAAGCTGGGCTTCTTGCTTCTGATGAAGGTACCTGTGTATGTTTAATTTTGTAAAGGTATCATCTACCTTGTAATTTTTTACTAATTCAGACATAGAAGGAATTTTTTTTTTTCCCTGCAGTGGATGCTTTACTTGAAATAGCAACACAAGTAGGGAAGAGGGACTGGAATAATAATGTGGATCCATGCAGTAATGAGACAAGCTGGGTAACACCAACTTCATCTCAAAGGCCAATGTTTGATAATAAAGTTGTTTGCGATTGCTCATTTCCTGGGGGTGTGTGCCACATTGTCGCCATGTATATTTCTTCTCTTAATAGTCCATGCTTTTTTCCCCTTTTTAATTGATCAACTTCGTAGCATCTATGTGTGGATATGGCAGAGTTAGGAACAAGAAAGTATCTTTATCAGCAGCGTTGTAGGTAGCTGAATTTTTAGCCTAGGATTGTCTATTTTCTTGGGATTTCACCAAAGTTGTGATGGTAGCTAGCTGAAAGGCCAGAACCCTTTTGAATTAGTTTGTAAAAGTTTGTGATATTGTTGGTTTAGCTGATGGATGAAGCAAGATTGAGGTGAAGTTGGGAAATTCAGATGAAATTGTGAAGAAACAATGATCATGCTAAGAATTTAGTTTATTGCAGAGAAATGATGTTTATCTAAGATTTGATTTTACTTTTTAAGCTTTTAGGCTTTAGAATCAATTAAAGAGAAGGTGAGTACTGCTAGGTGTCAAAAGATTTTGGGTCCATTAATTGTCTATTATTTTGTATATTCTTTTTTGTAGAAAGTTGATTTGCAATGTTTGAAGTTTGGGATTTTTACCTTTTAATGAGGAATTGATGGGTCCAAGTGTTCTTGCAAAGCAGATTTCTCAAAGGGCAAGATCTTGCCGGTAGTCTCCCAAAATCTATTGTGAAATTACCTTACCTTAAGAATCTGTAAGAAGTGCTTTCAATTACTGCATCTTTAAATTTTTGCAATTATGAATTCTGAACATATGATTCAATTCAATTAGAGATTCTATCTACCTTGCAGTGATCTGTGGGCCAACTACCTGAGTGGTACCATACCACAGGAATGGGCTAGTACGAAGTTGGAAATATTGTAAGAAATTGATGCATTTTCATGTTTTTTTCTGCTAATGAATTGCTTAGCCTTACTGAATTAATTGATTGCATATGCTGCAGGTCTGTTGCCGTGAACCACTTAACTGGACCAATTCCTAGTTACCTGGGAAGGATTACCACACTTAGATACTTGTATGCGTTTTGTATTCATCAGTTTCTTGTCTCCTTTTCATTTTGAAGCTGTTCAAATGTTTAGCCAGTGGTAATATTGAGGGCCTGCTTTCATGCAGGAACATTCAGAACAATATGTTTTCAGGAACAGTTCCCCCTGAACTTGGAAACTTGACTAACCTGGAGAATATGTCAGTCCAATCAACCTTTTATCTTAGAAATCCATATCTGGTTATTGAATGGTAAATTTCATGTGATGAATACAGTTGAACTAAGTTGACTTCAATTTTTGTTATTGCAGCACTCTTAGTGCCAACAATCTCACTGGAGAGCTACCCCTGGCCCTTGCTAATTTGACCAAATTAAAGGAACTGTAGGTTCTTATAACTTATGGTTTTGGTATTTGATAACAGTTTCATCACTTGAGTCTCTAAGTTTCTTCATTGTCTTCGGTGTTGGGCAAGTGCAGTAGGCTTAGCAGTAATAACTTCATTGGAAGAATACCTGATTTTATTCAAAGCTGGAAACAACTTGATAAATTGTATGTGCTTTCTTTCCACCACAAATTCTAAATCTTATCATTGCAGCTCTGGAAGCAGAAACTAATCAACCTCAAATTTTATATTAACAGAGAGATCCAAGCTGGTGGTTTCTCAGGACCGATTCCTTCAAGCATTTCTCTCTTGACTGGTATAACTGAACTGTAAGTTGTGTTCATTGGTCTTAGTTAATATGTAATCTTGTATTCTTTTACAGATGCAAAAGCTTCTTCTATAAAAACATAGACATCTCACATTTATATGTGGTTATTATTTCCCAGAAGAATCAGTAACTTGCTTGGAGATGGTTCAGAGTTTCCAAACATAGAACCTATGGAAGGCATGACCTATTTGTGAGTCATTCTCGCAATTGATGCGGTCATATCAGGATATTTACAATGCAGTATTTAGCTTACATGAAAGAAATGTATGATGCAGGATGTTAAGCAACTGCAACTTGTCAGGATCTTTTCCCCCATACTTGACAACAATGACACGACTGAAAGCTTTGTAATCTACCCTAACCCTTATTGTCAATTTTGTCATTCTTCCACATGAATATTGTAATATGAATTCCAAGCATACTTAGAGCAGCCTACTTTAGATTGCTAATTAGTTATTATTTGTACCTTTTTTCAAACAATTTCCATAATGTAGTGTTACAAATAATCTGTGCTTCCTTTTCTTTCTGGTTACAGGGATCTCAGTTTCAACAGATTGAAAGGTGATCTTCCAACAAATTATGATTCCCTAGTAAGCTTGGAGAAAATGTAAGTATTCTAGATTCACGAGGGTGGCTTTCTTCAGTAGTCATCTTTTGTTAGTTTGCAACCCAAATCCAGCAGCAAGTTCTCTACTCAAGTATATTAAACTAGCTCAGATTTGATATTTAGTGTATACGATAATTCATATGATCATCTTGTGTAGTTTATGTGTCTGATAGGATATTCTTATTGTCCCAAGCCATCAACTAAGCTTCAAAACTGTTTTCCATTCTCAGGACAGGATTTGGCAACAGTAGTCATGGATAGATATTCATTTGAATGATAATTTTTGGTTGTTGTGTAGGTATCTTACAAGGAACATGCTTTCTGGATCCATCCCAACCTGGATTGAGAGCAGAAATACTCGCTAGTATGCTATTTTTCTTAATTTCTATATGAATTATGTTAGAAATTTCAGTTCATAATATATTTATTATTCTTTCCTAGGAAACGTGTACTTTTATAAAAAAAAAAAAAAACCCTTTAATGCATGCATAATACAGAGAATTATGGAATTCTCTATCCATCCACTCGACCATGTCATATGAATGACTAAAATGATTGACTTTTACCGGCAACTTGAGTTTGCCCTTGTCGTGTAAGAGCATAAAGTCATTATTTTTATAGTTTTGAAGGATTAATGATTGGTCTGTAGCTTAAGAATAGTCCTAGATTTTGAAGAATAATCAAGCTATATCCAATTTCAATATCTTTAAAGTTTATGTCAATAACTTTATCAAGTATTCTAAAAATTTGTGCAAAGTTGTCTGAATGTTGAAAGAAGCTGTCTTTGCATGCAGTGAATTCGATCTATCTTACAACAATTTCACTGAAATCCCTTCGCCAGCTAATTGTAAAGAAACACTGTAAGTTTGACTTCCTTTTCCTTGTCTTTCCTTTAATTGGGGAATATCAGCTTCCTCTGTGTCTGCATTCAAAATTAACTTCTGTGTTGGTTTGGCAGGAATTTGTTCAAAAGTTCTTGGGGAGGGAACTACTCGTAAGCTTCTACTCCAATAAGATGTCATTTCATTTTGTCCTCTTTTTCAGTTTCTGTTTTTTAAGATAAGCTGACGGTTCTCTCTCGCCATTCTGTCCAGGAAACCTGTTGAATGCCTGACTGATTATTGTTCAAAAGGTACTTATGGTTTTTCATCAAAATTATGGTATATGTTCTTTGTTTTGTAATGCTATGACGTTTTATGTTCAGTCGGATATCCCAAAGTAAATTACATTTGTTTCTTGTGTTCTCAATGCTCATTGATAACCATCAACATTTTCACAATTCTGTGTAGACCAATACTCGGTGCACATAAATTGTGGTGGACCAGAAACCACCATCGGAAATACCATCTATGAAGCAGATGATGAGCCTGGAGGTGCAACAAAATATGTACCAAAAAGAGAAGTTTGGCAATTAAGTACCACAGGACATGTCTGGGATGTTCGTCCTACTGCAGATGACTACATGGCACAAAATAAGTCCATACTCAGAATGAGCAACTCTCAACTGTACACAAATGCACGCCTCACTCCTTTGTCTCTCACATACCACGTGCGCTGTCTAGTAAATGGGAATTACACTGTGAAGCTTCACTTTGCAGAAATAGTAATGAGGGACAACAAATCCTTCTATAGTCTTGGAAGAAGGATATTTGACGTTTATATTCAGGTATTAAAGATCACATATTTATTCCTTGTGTAATAAGAGACGAAGTGATTGAAGAATTGTTCTTGCAGGACATAGTTGTGTTAAAGGATTTTGATATTGTAAAGGCAGCACAAGGGGTAGATAAGGTATACATACATAATTCTACAGCATTAGTTACGGATAGAGCTTTAGAGATCCGCCTTCACTGGGCTGGGAAAGGGACAACAACATCACCAAAAATTGGAATATATGGTCCTTTAATATCAGCCATTGATATAGAATCTCGTAAGTCATACCTTTTATATCTGAAATTTTGATATACACTTCAATGTTGCATGGAGTAGGTTGATGTATAATGAAGTGGATAGAAATGAATAACTCTATAATCTGACATTAATTGCTGTTTCTGTTTCAATTTCTGCATAGAATTCAAGCCTCCTAATAAAGGCAAGAGGAAGAGACTCATTGTTGCTGGTGCTGTGGTTTTGCCATTGTTCTTCATTTTCGTGCTTCTATTTACTCTTTGGTGGAAAGGTTATCTTGGAGGAAAGAAATCAAGGGATCCGGGTACTGTATAAACATTCTTTCGATCTGGGAGTTCTATTGTGCCTATTAATACATACTTTAAAAAATGAAAATTAGCAACCTCAAGGCTGTGTACTGTAGGATTGCAAAAAGTATTTGTTTTCTTCCCTTTCACAGTGATGATTGTGTGACCTAATTTGTTCATCATATAAGGTTTTTTGTCACATGCTTGTCTTTTTCACGTAGTAGGATGGCTCATGTTAAGATGATAGGAAGGAGAAGTAGCCATGTCTAAAATCCGAAATGTATCATTTTTGGTCTCTCAGATTTATACAAGTGTGGTGCAAGGCTGAGATCTTTTCACCATGAGTGACATGTATTTTTACAAGTTAGTTTTTTCCTGATGAATCATTTGTGCAGCACAACTTATCCTCTTTGTTCCTTGGGCAGAACTAGTTGGGTTAGATCTGGTAACTGGTATCTTCACCTTTAGACAAATCAAAGCTGCAACAAATGACTTTGACCCAGAAAACAAACTTGGAGAAGGTGGTTTTGGAAGTGTCTACAAAGTATAGCGCAACTTTTTCTTTCATCTTTCTACTTATCAAGTATTTTCTTTTTTCTTACACTTCATAACATTGAAGAATGACCTGAATGAATCCATTTCCTTATTTATCTAAAATTTCTTCTCGTTTCAGGGAGTGCTATCAGATGGTACTATAATTGCAGTTAAGCAGCTTTCGGCCAAATCAAAGCAGGGAAATCGTGAATTTGTGAATGAAATAGGAATGATTTCTGCTTTGCAACACCCAAATCTTGTTAGATTGTATGGATGCTGCATTGAGGGGAAGCAATTGTTACTGGTATATGAATACATGGAAAACAATAGCCTTGCACATGTTTTGTACGGTACGCTATGCTCATTTCCTTGAAGTATCGCTTATAAATTGATTTAAGAAACTAAAGCACTGTGAATGGATAACAGAAAGAATTAAGTTACAAAGCTTGATTGGTTGGGCTATGCATACTGATTACAGGCAAAAAGGAAGACCAGAGAAAGCTAGACTGGCATACTAGGCAGAGGATTTGTGTTGGTATAGCAAAAGGTCTAGCTTTCCTGCATGAGGAATCCACTCTAAAAATTGTTCATAGAGACATAAAAGCTACAAATGTCCTCCTTGATGGGGATATGAATGCCAAAATTTCTGATTTTGGCATGGCAAAGCTTGACGAGGAGGACAATACCCATATCACCACCAGAGTTGCTGGAACTATGTGAGTATCTGATATCTCCCCGTTTCACTCTTCAGCTAGTGTTTGTGCATATCTCCAGTATCACTGCAGCTTTCTTTTTCAAGTAGTTTGGTTAAACAAAACTAATATTTGACTAATGTTGACCTCGATCAGAATACAATAATTACGATATAGATGGGCATATTTACTGACAAACTCAGTACCGCTGTGAATGAATTGCTTAAATTTAGCATTTATTTTTTTTTACTTGTTTTAGTGAAGCTAAGTTCATTGAGTTATTTTTTCCCGTGCAGGGGATACATGGCACCAGAATATGCATTATATGGTTACTTGACCTATAAGGCAGATGTTTACAGTTTTGGTGTTGTTGCATTGGAAATTGTTGCTGGGATGAACAACATGAGATTTCGACATGATGAAGATTTTGTATGCCTCCTAGATTGGGTAAGTTGTATAAGTTCCATTTATTCTGTGCAGGCAATACAAGCTCCACAACAGACTAGGGTAGACTACATTAAGACTATATATATATATATATACACACACATATATATTTAAAAAAAAAAAACTGAAACTGAATATCATATTGTATCTTCGAAGACAGCATACTTTTTACAACCAGCTTAACATAAGTCAACTGCTAAATTCCATACATTCTCGTCTAATCAAGTCCTAACTTTTTGCGAACATGAGATAGCATAACAACCACTACATGTTTGTTTTCTGTTGTCTGTTTGTTCATGTTCAGTCACTTAGTTACTTTTTTCCTTTTGGTTTATTTCAGGCTCTGAATTTACAACAAAATGGAGACATAATGGAGTTGGTTGATCCAAAATTAGGGTCCGGATTCGACAAGAAAGAGGCTGTTAGAATGATTCAAGTAGCACTGCTATGCACAAACCAATCTCCAGCACTTAGGCCTAAAATGTCTGCAGTAGTAAAAATGCTTGAAGGAAAGGGTGATGTTCAGGAATTAGTCATGGATCCAAGTACATTCGGTGATCCATCGAGGTTCAAGGGTTATAAACACAAGCCTGATCAATCTTCATTCAGGAACATCAGTGAAAGTCAGTCCCTCGTGCGTTCGTCAGATGGACCATGGATTGATTCTTCATCTACATCAGCCCAGGATCATTATCTTGAATAATCAATAATGATTCTAGCATGTAATGATATGCTTATAAAATAACTTGGTCAAAGTTGCAATCTTACAACAGAAGCTAATTTCACTTTGTATAGAATTAAACTAGATGCCATGCCCGCGTGGGCTTGTGGCATGCTTGCTTGTGTATTGTTATAGGTTTGTGGAAAAAATAAAAAACAATTATATAGAGAAAAACTATCATAATCTATAATGTTTTCAAGGAAAAAACTACAAAGCTAAATTTTTAACCAGTTTAATATTTAAAAAATTAAATGAACAAAGAAAATTTTAGAAAAAATCATAACAAAAAAAACCGAAAGGAAAAAAAAATCATGCAGAAAACACTGTAGCAATCTGTAGTATTTCATGAGAAAATCTACGGTTGTAATTTTTAACCAGCTCAATATAAAAATAATAAAATCGATAAAGACAATTTTGAAAAAAATCATAACAAAAAAAAATCATGTAGCAATTCACAGTGTTTAAAAAAAAAATATGAAGCTAAATTTTCAACCAGCTCAATATGAAAAAAAATAAAATTGACAAAGCCTATTATGAAAAAAAACAAAAAAAATCATAAAAAAAACCATGTGGGGAAACACTGTAGTAATCTAAGAAAAAAAATACAAAGCTAAATTCTCAATCAACTCTATATTAAAAAAATAAAATCAACAAAAATAATTTTGCAAAAAAACACAAAAAAAAAAGAAAAAAATCGGAAAAAAGAAGAAGATAATTTTAGAAAAAAAATGAAAAAAAATGGAAAAAAAAAAACATGTAGGGAAAGTTAAAGCTAAATTCTCAACCAGCTCAATATTAAAAAAAATCAACAAAGATAATTTTTAAAAAAAAAACATGTGGGGAAACACTGTAGCAAAACAAAAACCATATAGGGAAACATTGTAAACAATCCACAGTGTTTTAAAGAAAAACATTACGAAGCAAAATTCTCAACCGGCTTAATATGAAAAAAAAATCGACAAAGATTTTTTTGAAAAAAAAAAGAAAAAAAATCATAAAAAAAAATAAAAAAAAATCATGTAGGGTAACATTATAGTAATCCATAATGTTTTTTAAAAAAAAACCTAAAGAAATAAATTTTTAACCAGTTTAATATAAAAAAAAAATGACAAAGATAATTTTAAAAAAAAATACAAAAATAAAAAAGAAAAAAAACAAAACAACTTGTAAAACCCAAAAAAAAAAAAGAAGAAAACAAAAAAAAAATGAAAAAACAAAAAAAAAAACATGTAAGAAAAGCTACAGTAAAAGTTTCCCACGCATTTTAAAGTATTTGTTAATAAATATCTACAAAGAAGCAGTATCGGACTTAACAGAAGATATTGGCTATCTGTGTTCGACTCTCCTTCAGCCATTTGCTGAGACTTTTTCTCTTCCGCTTTGCTGTTGGGCTAGCTCCACTGTGTAACTATCAAGTTCTTTGGGCTAACCTACACTGACATCCCTCAAATGTATGCCTATTGTCAATTTGGTCCTGGAACTCATAATTACATGAATGTGTTCATACAAGCTGCACCGCCACAACAAACAGAAGGGTCACATCTAGCCCTGCCCGGTGCCCCACTATCAGACAAGGCCTTGGCATATCCAAAGCCAAACCACAGGCAACATTTTTTCCTTTTCTTTTGACATGGGATATCTTCCAAGCCCTGAAGTTATTGAGGTCAAACTTTCATCTTGGATTGAGTCTTCTGTCACAGAAAAGTCCACTTTATTCTGCTCCATGCCCTTGACCACACTATATGCTCTCCACGGCAAATCTCATTCCCCGTAACATTGTTGATGCTCCATGAGTAAATTGTTTCTTTAATATTTTGACCATGACAAGCCAAATCTTCCAATTTGACGCAGAATGGAAGCATGGTAAGCAGATCATAAAAAGATAAATTGTCTAGCTGAAAGGCTTGATTACGTGTTTTTGTTTGGAATATAAAGGTAGATGAATTGTCCATCAATAAAATGTTTTCAGAAGCATAGCTTAATATTCATGAGGTACAGAAAAGTATATGTTGCCCCATTTCTTGAGCTGCTGTTCTAACATATAAAGTTAATATCAGCTGTGAAGAGACCAAGAAAACATAAATATAAAAATAGTTGTTATCTCTGAAGTCTGAATTATGTTCCCTTCAATTAGAGCTTGATTTTAACTAAATGGCTGATATCATAGGGGTAAGCATCGGAAGGGAGAAAAGCAGTGTAGGATCTTCTTGCGGTGAATTAATTGGTTGAGAGCCTCGGTAGGATGAAAAGCGTCCCAAAATACATATTCAGTCCTATTTTTGCATGGATTTGAGTTTGGAATGCATTGACCATCACTGCGTACTGGGCAGCATCCAACATCTACAACCTTGAATCCTGCATCAATGCACAAAACAAACACTTGTCATTATCTAGCTAGAAATAGTAATAGTAACATGCATTCACGGAGCAGTATTATTAAACTTAGGTATAGCTCGGTTAAAATCTAATTTGAAAACATAATTTATAAAAAAAATCATTTCATATATTTTTTAAAAAATCTTAAAACAATATTGTTTTAAATTAACTTGGATCAAGTATAATTTATAATCTAAATTTTGTTACTAGAAATGAAATTGGCTAAATTTTATAATTTTGTTATGGAGAGCCAAATAACTTCTATTTTTATTTATGTATGGATGAAATCTTTTTCATATAAAATTCTCATGATATAGAAGACTTATCATAATTGAAAATTCATAAATCATGCTAAAATCATCAATCAAGTTGTTCTTCACAAAAGCATGTAATGGGGGGTCACATCAAGATAATTATTTGGGACCTATGATTGAGATGATCATTGTTATTGGGGCCATCCAATTGTTCAAATAATGCGTTACCTAATTTATGGTGTTCTGGGGGGGGAAAAAAAGGTTGGCTACAATTTGTTCAATCAATTTTGCTACTATTATTATTATAATAAAAGTTAAATATAACGGGGACACCATTGTAAATCAAGAAATTTTTAATTATGAATTATAATAATAGTTTCATTTTTAATTTTTTATCTTTACACGATATGTTTTTTTAGCTCTTTTTTTTTCCTAATAAATAAATGGTGCCTGCACCATTAAAAAGACACATGCAATGATTTCCAGTGATCAAATCTAGCCATCCGCCATCTCAGTAGATTTGCACCTTTAATTGCTTATAATATTGAACAATTAAGACCTTGGCAAATTGTTCAGGGGTGTATAGCCTGCTTGTGTTGTAATAACCAGGCACAAAGTAGTTGTTTAGGTAGTCATCTCCCATCTAATATTTATTGTGCATTCAATTATTTGTCTACTTGGAATATTGAAATATTAATACATGATTCAAGTTGGGTTTTAAAAGAAAAATTAGATTGCGAGATGATTTGATTAAATTTGAATGATTTAATAAATTAATCTGTGATTTGATTTATCTGGTTTGATTTAAAAAAATTTAAAAAAATATTATTTTAAAATTATTTTTAAAAAGATATAAATTTATTTTAAATTAACCCGATTTAATATATGTTAGACATTACTTTGATCTTTGAACCAAATAATGCGCCGATATGGGTTAATAACTTTTGACAACACTGCATAAATGCAGTCAGAATAATTAATTTGGTACCAGTTGCTTTCCAGTCTCATCACGAATGCCTGCTCCCCCAGATGCATAATTAACACCAATTAGTATGTCCCTCCCTCTAGCAGTTGCAAATGATGGAATAATTTTGTCAAGGCCCAAAAGTTCACCTGCACATGGCAGAATGTAGTATCTAATTAGCATCCAAAATATGCCAAAAAAATAAAAATCATGCCGCATGAACCAGCATTTCCAAACCAAAATGCAAGTGATTATGAGTAATTAAGCAGAGTAAGGAAGGCAGGACCTATAACATCCACCGTGGTTCGGCCGTTAGTAAACCTTCCAGTGGTGCTTTGGTTAAGGAAACCGATGCCGAACGGGTGGTAATTGGCTTTAGCAACGGTTGCAAGGTGGTTGTTGTTGCCATTATCTGCCAAGGAGTCTCCGAAAATGAAAAAACACGGCACTTGTGGAGCTGCATGAGCACAATAATCTTGCAATTATGACACCAACTTCAGTAGCACAAGTATCGCATAGCATGTTTTAATCTTGCATGCCATGTCTAATCTATTAGAACAAAGTTTGAGAAGGGAAGGTAGAAAGTTATGTAGAAGTAAGTGAATCGCCAAAGTATGAGAACTGAGAAGGGACCGCAGCAATGGTGCTAACAGCTAAGGTATGCCAAAATGTGGGAATGAGGCTGTTTGTTTAAGAGGTTGCGTCTGCTTTTGAAGCCAAACGCAGGCGCAATCTGTTTGGTTTTCCAAAACACACTTTACTATGTATAGGGGATCCACATATATTTAACAAAAAAACACAGGTTTGCGGAAAGCAGCTCTCAGCTGCTTTCCACAAACTTGCGGATGATACATTCAGTGGAGAGTGAAACTCTCCACTTCACTCTCCACTGAACGTTCACAATGGAGTTCAACTTCATTGTGAACATGAACAGTGGTGTATGATTCCGGCTAGACCGGATCTAATCTAAAAGTAAATACATTAAACCATGTCCGACACAGTAAAAAAAATTAAATTTTATTTTTTATATTTAATTGTGTTTTATTGATAACGTAGCATTTGCAGAATTTGATCGCAATCTCAATTTTGTTCATGATTATATTTTACCTGATGTTGTTGCGCACTTAAGAAACCAAGGAAACTGTAGTCTTTGTCGGATGTATTTCATACGTAATGGAATTGTAGATAGTTTAATTGAACAATAAAATATATTTTATATAAAGTATTATTTATTTCATGATGTAATAACAATAGTTAAATCTACAATATTTAAAATCAAAACCATCAATATATATATATATATATATATTATAACCTCAATTTGAAAAGCAATTTTTTAACCAAACATATTAAACTACTT
>Ga0307510_10008017_pt1 | contig 12569 bp, 9 predicted proteins | sample 12_EM_MG_FD_207224 | JGI IMG/M metagenome (GOLD analysis project Ga0307510, IMG submission 207224) | Populus trichocarpa ectomycorrhiza microbial communities from riparian zone in the Pacific Northwest, United States - 12_EM | ecosystem: Host-associated > Plants > Roots > Unclassified | place... | reverse complement strand
ATTGGGTGGGGGTGGGGTTGGCGGTGAAAGAAATAAAATAAAATAAACTAGAAAATAAAAAATAAAAAATAAAAATATATATAGAAAAGTAAGAATAGAAAAAAATTAATTTTTTATTTCCTTTACATTGGGAAGGTAGCTGTTGCCTCTCTCCCTATATATTGTCTTGTATGCATAGCTTTTTGTAAAGCGAGGTAGTACTAGTATCTTCGAAACTACCGAATTTCCACTCCATCCCCTCTCCTCAATACCACGACCGCTCCCATCGTGGAGCATAGCCAATGAAGCAAACCCTAGCTATCCACTAACCGAGAGTGGGAAAGGGAGCAATGTCCATCTCAGCCCCACCATTTTTCAAGCGTCGGGGCAATACCGAGATATACTTCCACGAGATCCTCATTACACTACCTAAATCAACCTTCAAGTCAGCGGCCGCTACGACTCAAGCAGAGTCCAACTCTCCCCATTATAGCCGTACCACTCTACCCCACATCTTCTCGAAGTAAGGGTTTAGTTTTCGAAATTATCTTATATTACTCGCGGTAGTTAGGACTCGAGTATAGGATCCCCCCTTTCCATCTCAGTCCAATAAGGCACTGCATCATGCTTCAGCGGATACTGCCCGTAGGCCCGTATTTTATCAACTAAAATACTGTAGTGCGCCCCTCCTCTACACTTTCACTAGAGACTATAGGGCGTGAGCGGGTAGTATAGCCAATAGCGGAAAGGAAAATGTGGGCAGCGATAGGCGAAAGTAAATAAATTGGACAAACACCGCTCCTGCAAGCCACTGGAGGAGGGTCAGAGGGAGTGGCCGGGTTGCTATTGGAGCGGAAAAATATTGAACCCAATAAGGGCCGAAAAGTCAGCCCCACACTTGTCGGCTTCGTTGGAGGGTTGTGAGGGAGTAGCGAAAGTGTTGTTGGGACGGGAAGATATTGTTCGTTGACAAATTAACCGCGGATCAACCAACGCGCCCTACTCGTCACGCTGCACTTTCAATACCACTTAAAGAACTTTCTCTAGCTCAAATATGAATTTCTACTATGTATTCTACCTTATACTTATATCCTTGATTTTATTTCCCTGTTTTTGCTGGTGGTGGGGCTGGTGGGGGAGTGTTGTTGTCATGGCTTAAGTTTTTCCCTCTAGGTTGATCCGCAGTTAATTTTTCCACGGACAATATTAACCCCGGTGTTCCAGGCGGGGGTGGGCGAACACCACTCTGGTGGGCTGCCGGGAGTGGGCAAGATGGTGCTGGGGAGCTACTAATTAGAACCGGAAGTCATCAATCCCGATTTGCCAAGTAATCGTAGCCAAACACAGCTCTCATAGAATACCGCGAGAGGCACGGCGGTGCGGCGAGCCGCTCTTTTCATGTATAATAGAGTAGATAGATGCGGTTTTGGGAGCCAATAAGCAAGGGTACTCTCCTTCCATATCGCTTGCCGTCGACTGCACCCCCACCCCCGGTAGACACCACTACCCATTCATCACATACTCTCCTACCCACACTATGTATCCCTAAGTATCATAACATAGAACTATGTACTCCCAATTCCCAAGTAAGCCCTCGCCCCTTCATTCCCGGATTGAAGTGGAGTTGCATTCCTACAAAACCACATCTCGCAGTAAGCAAAATGGGAGCTTTCTCCAGACCCCCGATTAAGTACATTACGGTATATCATGAAAGAAAAAAAGAGATCCATCGAAGAGAAGTACCCCCTGCTCTTCTGTGATATCTTTGCTATGGGAGAAGTGTTATATGCAGACTAGTCTACTCGAGTACAGTACGTTCTTAGGTGTTTTTGGACTTCACCTGCGAAACGATACCATAGAAGGCGAGTGACAAGTGGTGAAACGAAACGCCAAGCAAACTCACAACGAAACGATCGCACACTTCAGGGGCGGGGGAAATCTTTTCACTAACAACCTCAGGCTCACGCTCAACGAAACCTCTTGATACTGTTGAACGTGGATCGTTCTGGACTGCTCACCATTTGCATATATTCCCATGCACGTTGGATTAGGAACGTTGTCACTGCGATCTGTTACACACTAAGTCTTCGAAAGACGTCTCACGACTATTAGCTTCATACCCATTCCCGACATCAACCCTGCATATCTAGTGCGACAGCATCAACACCTCCGTTCATCAACAACGAAACACGAACTATCACCAATAGCCGAACAACCATGGCGCCCGAGGTTATGCACTCAGTATTCAGCAAACCGGTTAACCACTACCTCGGTGTTTGGGTTTTCACCTCGGAAGGGATTCGGCTGAGAAGTAGGAAAGGGCAACTATGCGGAAGAAACTGATCAAAGATATAGCACGCGCAGGAAGTGTGCTGTAGAGGAAAGGTCTCATCTCACGGAGGATATAAGAAAGCCTGTTCTTCCCTTTGTTCGCTTGTTTTCTGTTCGTCATCGCATTCATTATTTATTCACTTGGTTTCTCTTCTATTTTTGTTGAAGTCATTCATTACCGTACACGATTCCATTATCTCTATTGTTTCTTTGATAATTTTTCTCTATCCAAATTGTTCGTACCAATAAAAGTTCGGCATCGCCAGATCAGTGGAATCTACATTCGCTGCGCATAACCTTATAGTGTTGAATAGATACTCGATGCTCTCTCTAACTAACTAACTAAGGGCGATCACAGGAGTATATATCCACAAAGACCTCATATTCATCCATGAGGCACCACGCTACTCTATGTGAGTCTCTCCTTCCCCCCGTGAGCACTCCCGGCTAACTAAAAGGAAAACAAACACTTTCCCACCTCCGGGCTTTCGGCTCTTTCCAGCTGATCTTACAGTACTTCCGCTTTTCTCCCGGCTTTCCCGAGAGCTGCACGACCCCAAAACTATCGCACATTCCTGCATTCGCAATGGTTTCCCGAACGTACAAACCAAACACCCAAAGCCGAACCTTATACCCGAAGCCAGGGCGAGTCTCCGAAGACAAACCCATGTCTGAATCCTCAGCACATCTACGGACACAAACCTATGCCCGATGCCGGAGCCGTATTCCCGGATCCTCAGCGCATATCCAAAGCCACAAACAAGCGCACTCCCAGAAGCTATCTAAACAAAGGAAGTATCGTGAGAGTATGGCGAGCAGCACCATTTTCAACAGGTGTTACAAGCCTATCGTGTATACAAAACAACCAAGCGAGATGTATCCACCCCAGCACTCAAGTGGCTCGCTTAATTCTCTTCTTTCCTCACCCTCGTTTTCCTCCTAAGGCGATTTTGATATCATTGTTTTGGACTGGGATAGTTGTAGTTTTCTCTGAGGTTTGCCAAGCATGGTTCCATTTCCTCAACCTCTCGTTTTCGGGGGAATTTGGTGGAGTGCTAGAGGTTTGCGTTCTCGCGGATCATGCTGGAATTCTCGGTGGTTGAGCTTAGCTTGATATGAACTTAAGAACCCAAAACGTCCCCCAGGGCGTAAAGTTTACGCCTTTGCCTTGATCGATTGAGTGTGTACCACTCGGACCTGTCGATGGAGCTGTGCATCCCAATGACTGGAAACTTAACCTAAACCAAGTCTTACACGGAGTATGCATTTGTCTATACTAAATGCAAACCGGTGAAAATTATACATAGCCCCAACATCAGCGCCGCCATCCCTGCACCCGCTGCTCGGTGTCGCCCCTTATCGTGCACAAGCACCCCGCTGGAATGACAACTTCTTGGCCCGGCCTAACCCCGCGCGCGCACATACAAACCTTTACAACTGCTTTCACCACAACTCCTTGCCCCCACCATCCCGCTCTTCCGGCTCTAAATCCTCCCAATTCTCGCCACCTGTTCAGGTCCATTGCCCGCCCCCGCCGCTACCGCTGCAACGTTTTCTAAATGTAGCTACCAACAACAACTATTTTGGTTTGGCGCACCCGGGAGCGAATATACTGTTCTACACTGCCCAAAGCATAGATGTCTGCCGCAAATCCCACCTTGCTCTCCAGTGGCATGTCAATAATCAAGACGCAATAACGATATCAAAATAAATAAATACAGGTTCATGAAATACTATTCTAACCAGTATATCACAAGCTCTCATCCGAGAATAGTGCGCTCATGCGACATGGAGGCTGCAATAAACCACCACAACCGTGAATTTTGGGAATAAAAAAAATACGTGTTGAAATACATGTTCAAATGTGTTTCTCGTTATAAGTAGTCTAGTTTTTTTGAGTGACCTTTTTTGAATTAATTTTTTCGGCGGACAGAAACACTTCCTGGGGCTGGAAAAGATCTAATTATGATAACTTGTGGTTATCCTGGTCGCTAGCTGCAACTCACAATAAACTTTCGTGATAATTAAAGTTTGAAAGATCCTTGACAACTAGATGTCCCCTGATATAATATTGATAATTTAGTCACTCGGCTTTGCCAAGAATACCCCAGTGGGTCGAATATTTGGTGAGGACTCGGGAAAAGTATCGGTTGGCGAGGGTAGTGTACGTTGAGCGGGGAGGTGTGGGTACTGTACCTGCTGGGGGTATCTATGAACGGAACATATAAGGAGAAATTTATTTGGCCAGTCAATCTTAAATAACCATTTCACAACTACTTCCTGGACCTTAAATTTGGAGCCCTTGTTAAGCTTACCGATTCTACCATTCGACGAGTACAAGCGCATGATAGGGGGGGTGTTCACGTGCTCAACTACCGTAGATCTGTGTCCATGCCAAGAGCTCTACAATCGCTATCTTTGCCACGGGGGTTGTGGTTGCCAGAGGCATAAAGTTCATCTGCCAGGCTGGGCAGTGGTGATAAACCCCGCTTTTTTCTCATTGTCTAGAAATGTTATCATTGAACGCTAGCATACCTCACCAGCCCGTCCTCTACAATATCTAGAAGAGAGAGTGACAAGAAGAAAAAAACGTCTCCAGATCTCCTACCTTCGCCACTGAGTCCCCCATAATCCGGATCTCCTAGGATATAACATCTCTATTTACACCACGAGCTCCCAAAATCATATTTCAAGACCACCGGCTCCCCAAATCGTATAACATTCATTTTAATACTGCCGACTCCCAAAATCTTAATAATAGTCCTCTTGTCCACAGCATCAGCGGTTTCAACATGCAGGGTGGTCATGACATTCCGGTTAGCGATGATCGGTCCGAAATCCTGACTTGGTTGTCGCCTCTCGAGCCCCACCTGCGGCACCACCACATTCGAACAAACCGGGTTAAAGGCGTGGGCGACTGGCTTCTACGCACAGAGGAATTTCGAAGCTGGAAGAACGGCGATGGCCAAAGCGAATCGGAAAGGGCAACCATATTTTGCTCCGGCAATCTAGGGGTTGGCAAGACTTACATTAGGTATGACGTGGGATGTCAAGGAAGGAAAGCACAAAGTTGGATACTTTTTCTGATAATTTGCAATTTTAGTTCGCTTGTAATAGATACCTTGTGCGACGATCCGGGGGAGGCCGGAGAGGATATCGCCGTGGCCTGCTTCTATTTCGACTCCGTGGCCCAAAAGGAACAGACTGTGGTCAACGTATTAGGTGCTCTTCTAAAGCAGGTTGTCGGTGGTTTCAAGCAAATTCCTAAAGAAATAAGAGATGTGTTTCGGAGACATAGGAAATTCATCGGTGGTCGGGAACTGCAACTTCCTGAGATCGTGAAGATTTTGGGGACCCTCTCATCTACGCAGCGCACATTTTTCTGTCTCGACGCTGTGGACGAATGCGCTGTACCCGATCGAGGCGACCTCCTTCTCTCGCTTAAGGAAATCATCGAGATATCCCCGACCGCGCGACTCTTCCTAACTGGGAGAACATATGTTGGTCGTGAAGTGGGGAAGCATTTCCTTACGGGAACAGCACTTCTATCGATAAGTCCCAGAAATGGTGACATTATCCGGTATACCCACAAAAAACTTGCCAAGGACACAGATTCGGGCGAGATGGATGAGGAGTTGGAGGCGGAAATTATGAAGAAGATTCCGGAAACTTTCTCGGATATGTGAGTATGATCTGCTGAATACGGGATGCTACGCAAGCTATCCGCTGACAGATATATATCTAGATTTCGGTTGGCCTCCCTGAGCCTCGATGCAATTCTACAAGAAACTACAGTTTTTCGGCGGCGAGAAAGGCTCCGAGTAATAACAGATGGATTGAACTTGGAAGATGCCTACGGCGTTACCTTGGATCGTATAAAGGCACAGGGTGGTCACAAATCAAGACTTGGGATGGCCGCTCTGATGTGGATATGTCATTCAGAACGGCAGCTGCGAGCGGAGGAGCTCTGTCAGGCCTTGGCGGTAGAAATAGGATCGACGGATTGCAATGTTGATGACGCTCCCTCAATCCAGACAGTGCTAAGCTACTGTCAGGGATTTGTTGTGGTTGATAAGGAGAGATCGACCGTTCAACTCATCCACCACACACTCCAGGAGTATTTGGTTAATCATCAGAGCTTTTTCCAGTACCCTCACATTATTATCGCGGAGACATGCCTGACATACCTGAATTCGCAGCAGGTGATGGATCTTACGACCTCTTTCGTTCAGTGTATTCAGAACTTACCCTTCCTTCAATATTCAGCATTATATTGGGGAGTCCACATTAAAGACCAGCTCACAGATGTTGGGAAAGCACTTGCACTGAAACTCCTTAGCGACTACACATCCCATATATCAATTAGACCACTCTTGGAACACACGCTTGGTCGGAGTCCTCCTTTTACTTTACTGGGATTTCACAAGTTCACAGGATTACACTGTGCGTCCGTATTTGGGCTTGTTGAAATTGCGAAGGCTTTGATAATGATGGACGATGTCGATATAAACGCAACGGATGAAACTGGTGCCACGCCACTCCTATGGGCTGCGATGAATGGACATGAGGTAGTTGTGAAGCTGCTACTGGGGCGGAAAGAGGTAAACCCCGATAGGCCAGACAATGACCGCCGAACGCCAATCTCGTGGGCCGCCGGGAATGGACATGAGGCAGTGGTAAGGCTTTTACTTGGGCGGAAAGACGTCGACCCCAATAGGGTGGACATCGCTTACCAAACACCAATATTGCTAGCCACTGAGAACGGACATGAGGCAGTAGTGAAACTCTTACTTGAGCGGGAGGACGTCAACCCCGATGTGTTAGACCGCTTCGGCCGAACATCAATCTCGCTGGCTACTCAGAGTGATCATGAGGAAGTGGTAGAGCTGTTACTTGAACGGGAAGCCGTCGCCCCCGATTGGCCAGATCGCAACGGCCAAACACCTATCGTGTGGGCTGCCCGGAATGGACATGCAGCAGTGGTGAAGATATTACTCGGGCGGAAAGGCGTCAACTTCGATTGGCCTGATTCCTACGGCCAAACGCCAATCACGCTGGCTACTGAGAATGGCCATGAGGCAGTGGTGAAGCTCCTGCTTGGGCGGGAGGACGTCGACCCCGATAGACCAAACATCTACGGTCAAACCCCAATCTCTTTGGCTGCCGAGAATGGACATGTAGCAGTGGTGAAGATGCTACTTGAGCAGGAGGACGTCTATCCCGATAGGCCAGGCAATGGCGGCCGGACACCAATCTCCTGGGCTGCAGGGGATGGACATGAGGTACTGGTGAAGCTCTTACTTGAGCAGGAGGGGATCAATCCCGACAAGCCGGATCATGACGGCCGGACACCAATCTCGTGGGCTGCTGGGAATGGACATGAAGCTGTGGTGGACGCATTGCTCGGGCGGGCGGGTGCTAACCCTGACAGCCCTAGCCTACGGGACCCACCGCTAATCTCGTGCGCCGAGACTGGACATGAAGTCGTCTCACTTGAGCGGGAGGACGTCTACCCCGATAGGCCGGACCATGGAGGCCGGACGCCAATCTCGTGGGCTGCCGAGAATGGACGTGTGGCAGTGGTGGAGCTGTTAGCCTGGCGGAGTGATGTCAGGCTTTCTAAGCTAGATAACAGCGGCCGAACACTAACCTCATGGGCTACCAAGGGTGATCATGAAGCGGTGGTGGACCTCCTACTCAGGGCTGTGTACGATGAGAGCTGGATGTGAAGACGACGACGTATGAGGTCCACAATGCCACACTCTTCTATCTAGCTCAAAGGAGAGATCAATGTGCCATAGAACTGATAACCGGCCTCCCAGCTCTACCCGAACTAAGGACTGATAGCGGAGATATATAATACACCCTTCTTATCCCCGAGCCCTAACCTTCACTACCTTCCTAGCAGCACCGAGGATATCTCATACAATGGCCTCCCCGCCTTCTTTGGCTTTTGTTCAACTTCTAGACATCTGCTACTATCACGTTGATTTAGTCACCACCCACCCCCTCTTGTCCTGATAACCGTGCAGCTACCATCCTTCGGGGATGATTCCTCGCACTGCGTCCCTCGAGAATCTAATTACATGCCTCTTACCGGAGGCCCTCCTCTCTCTATACTGCTGTAGAATAATGGCCCTCAATTATTTCCTCCCATATCTAAGCCCCGAACCAATGTAGTTTGAGTCGTGTATTCTCATCCTGAGTTGTGCTTATGGGAACAGGTTTGCTCTTATTTTTACAATATATAACCTTGTCCTGGCTCCCTGTTTACAATAGATCTTGCTTTCTGTTTATTTCACCCTTGTTCTCTCCCCTTTACCATTTCTCTCCTTCTCTATTTCCCTCTTGAATCCGTGTGTACGCTAGATCCCTATCCTTTTACCACAGGAATGAGCTGCTAATATACACAATGGACTTAGCAGTCACACCGGACACTGTGTCCTATACCATATTGGTCACTCTCCTAACATGACGCACTAGTGACACTTCCATCTCCACATTCATCTACTAGTGGCATCCAATGCGGTCAACCACAAGTAATTAGATCCTGAGAAGCCACATTTTCCAACAGTGTGAATTAGGAGGCACATGAGTGACGTCGGGTGAGGCACTGTCAAGCGGCTCGGGTACTGTGCGACTATGGATACCAGTGGATCCATACTCGTAATTTTCTGACGTTTGTAAACACGACTGCTATTGCATGCCACCAAAATCCTGAGGCTCTGGTCGTTTTTTTGCCCGTATGCAATAGCAGTCGTGTTTACAAACGTCAGAAAATTACGAGTACAAGTATTGCTCTACTCAAGGAAGCATGGTGGTATTTTTTAAGCTTAGCGAGTTACTATTACTCGGGTGCTCGGGTAAGGGGATTGTACTCGGGTGTAAGGGTATTTCGGGCGCGGTAACACAAGCCAGTTCTCGGTTTGGAAAGCGCCCGACTTCTTGCCTTGCAACGCATACTTTTTGTTTTTCACCAATCACAATTTGACACATCGGTTGCGAGAGTTTACATTTGGGGTTTTTTGTTTATTTGAGTTTGTTTCAAGGTGCTTTTTGCCTTGGTACCTGCATAGTTTATCACTTTTATCCCTCAGACAGCTAGGCAAAGCCTGGTATAGGGGTAATAAATAAATTAGTAGGCCAGGTTGAGCCTTTGTCAACCAAAAAATGGAGAACCAGGCCCAAAACAGCAGGGAGGAGGTGAGAGATGATGGCAAGTTACTTGCCACGGTTTTAACGAGATCCTGGGCACTCCCAAATGGGATGCAGATAAAGTTGAGCCACACGGAGGGATGCAGGAATGCAGGGAATGATGCCCTGATAATGAACGTGATTGAGAAAGCAAACCCTATGACAATAACAGAGTTTGAGATAGGTTTACAGGCAACGATGTTGACCATCGGTTGTGAGAATTACGGGGTGGATAAAACCAGATCAGCAGGAGTGTTATTTAGACACTCACAGAACTCAGAATAGCTTCCCGAAACCGGAAACTCGATATCAACGAACGAAAGTCCATCGTCGTTGGAGGTGTCCTCATGAGGCAACACAACAATACTGGACCGGCTACCATCGTCGGAGAGGAAGTTATACAAAAACTTCAAGGATGATAGAATGTCAGACGAGAGCTACTCTCCTCCCTCTCAAGGAGCCATGAACAAGGAGGTGGCAATGACTTTGGATAGTGGTAAGAACACCGACACTAACGGTATCGGTGATCGTAGATACACAGACGAGGAAGTTGTGGTTCCAGCAACTGCAAAGGTTGTGAGGAGGATGTTCCCGGGAAGGGTCGATAGGGTGGAGAGTATCGAGAGCTCGGGTATTAACGAAACAGTGGCCCCGATACCATCGACAGTCCCGTACTCCAGCGAGGTAGACGGAATACTGCTTGACGTAGTAGAGGAAATAGAGAGGAACGAGGCGGTTCCGGCAGTGGAGGTAACCTTTAGGGAAGAGGGAAGAATAGAGAGGTTGGAGAAAGGTGTGGAGGAAGACAGAGACCTGTTTGACAGGTTGAGGGATATTGTTGAGGACCTGGAAGTTAAGGTCGATGATCTAACGGCGTGGAAGAAGGAGGTTGAGGAAAATGGATGCGCAATGTGCGTATCGAGAGAAAGAAAAGGGAAGTATGTCCCTGAGAGTGAGAAACCTGCACTACCGGCTCTACGGATAGTGTTAGAAAAGAAAAAGACGATTATGACGGGACCAAGATTGAGAACCCGAGGAAAACAGGGACCATCGACGGCTCCCAAAAAGGAGGAAAGAAACAGTATAGAGGTTGCAAAACCATATGGATTTACGAAGGTGGTGGGGAGAGCAGAGAAGAAAAAGGTGACAAGAAAGTTGCCTTTAGGGATTGTGAAAAGAGATGTCGCCCCGGAAAGAGAGAGACATCTGAAGGTGAGGTTTACGGGTCAGAGAGGGAAAGTACACATGCTGCCGGAGGGATTGACGGTGGAGAAAGTTAGAATGGAGTTAAACGAGTGCCTGGAAGGGCTGAATATTGACGCTTACTTTGCTAAAGCAGGTAAGAACAAGTGGGGGCATATTGAGCTAACCTTGTCGAGAACAAGAGTTGAGGAGCTTGTGAGAGCAGGTAAGGCAATGGAGGAAGCGCTAACAGGTTTAGGGCTAAAAGACATCACATTCGTGAGCGATACGAAGAAGGTGAAGATATACGTGGCGATGGTGCCTCTTATGAAAGGGGGGTTTGGCAAGGATTGGAAGCCAGAAGAATGGCAGGAGGAAGACTCCTTTAATGGGATGGCTGCTGACATTGAAAGGAGCAACCCAGGGATTTATATTGTGGCAAGACCCTCATAGGTAGGTAAACTACATATGATTAAAGAGAGGAAACAAACAACCGCTGGGCTAATATTGTTGGTGGAGGAAACAAAGGAGTTGGTCAGAATGATGGGAGGAACAGAGCCCAAGATTTTGGTCGGAGGGAGGAAGAGATTCTGCAGGGTATGGAGGGAAGAAACTGACACCCCAATTTGTGACAGGTGTCTACAGGTAGGGCATACACTCCCAGAGTGTAAATTGGCGGCAAGATGTAGATGGTGTGGAAGGAACCACATGTCGGGTGAACATAAATGCCGGAGTGTCGATTGCGCAGCGCCGAAAGGAACAGCATGTCAGCATTGCCGGAAGCACTGCTACATATGCGAGAAAGGAGAACACTTCAGCGGGTTTAGACAGTGTGAAGGATTGACGAGTAGGATACCGACTCCCAGGTTCGGTCCAGCCACACTGATAGTGGCAGACAACACGGCCGTAAATGGTATATCGGACAGAAGCTGAAACAGATTGCAGTTCACAAACCCGAAAGTGAGAAAAACACCTGTGAGCGAACAGGTACAGAATAACGAGGCAAATGGTGAATGGTTCATGAGGCCGACAGCCATTAGAAGGAACACCTCGCTCCCACCAACAGAGAAAAAGAAAGGTGGGGTCGAAGAAGAAGTAATGCTCACACCATCGTAATGAGGGTTAACATATGTACGATAAACGTTGAAGGAGGGAAAGGAAATAGCAACGTGGCGATGGAGGTGTTGAGTTGGGTTGATGTATTTATATTTGTGGATAATCGGAAGAGAGAAGGAGGACGATTGTTGGAGCATGAAGCAAGGGGATATGAGTTGGTTTCGTTTATTGAAGGTGGGGATGTAGAGCTGTATATAAAAACGAGCATGGTGGGGTGGATGGAAGTTGAGAGGCACAACGCTAAAGGAATAGTGTTAAGGGGAAAAGGGATGGATGAAGAGACGCTAAGGATAAATGGGGTGTATATAAGACCAGGAAGGGATAAGGAGTATATGGAGGAGATGTTGGAGGAGATGGAAGACCTTGACAAGGTGGTCGGAAACATTACGGCAAGAAACCCGGTTAGGGGTGGAAAAGCGGGAGACGACACGACAAGCAACTACGGGAGGTGGTTGAAAAGATGAATGGACACGAAAGGGCTCGAGGCAAACGAAACAAACCGGATGACATTTTGATCAACATCCATACTTGATAGTACACTATTCAAGAAAGGAAAAAGCGTCCAGGTTAGCCTAAACGATAGGTTGGCGCTTGAACACTGTGGTCAAATAATGGGGATAGATATGAAAGAGCCGGACAGGGTTACGAAAAGAAGAATCAACTGGAGAAAAGTGGACTGGAAGAAAATGGAAACCGACCTCAAAACAATTGATGACGATAATGAGAACGGTTGGGAAAGTCGAAAGTCTTAATATGTTATGGTAGAG
>Ga0307510_10008016_pt1 | contig 12569 bp, 7 predicted proteins | sample 12_EM_MG_FD_207224 | JGI IMG/M metagenome (GOLD analysis project Ga0307510, IMG submission 207224) | Populus trichocarpa ectomycorrhiza microbial communities from riparian zone in the Pacific Northwest, United States - 12_EM | ecosystem: Host-associated > Plants > Roots > Unclassified | place... | reverse complement strand
TGGAGGCTATTGGTTTGGCTGGCACGCGCGGTTGTCCTAGGCCGTGCATGGCTAGCTGGCCGTTCTCCCATGTTAGCTCTGCTACTTCGTAGTTTAACCTGCACCAAAAAGCATCCTCTATCACTATCCATCCATCAACAAATGAAAACAATCTAATATATCAGCGCGCATGGATTTTGAGAGACTACATGGGCATGTATGGTGCGCCTGAATTGGAGTGGGAGCGAAGTGAGACCTTCGGAGCTGTGGTGGGATTATCATCAAGTTCCCAGCTGGGAACACACTGGTGACTCATTTCGACAAAGTTTTCCCTGGTAGTACCACTAGGATGAAATTGAAAAGGAGCGGTATCTTCTTCTTTGGATAAATTCTGCAAATAACTTTCGTGCGTTCGAAGAGTGATGCTACTTTTTCAATATTTCTTATTATGAGAGAATGGAGTTGTTGTCATGGCTTATGTGGAAATCTTCACCCTTTAATTAATGTTGTGATGGATGAGAAGTTTTTTGGAGGAGAGAGAGGGAGATATTCTCGTCCATATGCATTAAAATTGAGGGGAAAAAAACAAATTAAAGAAAAATATGTGAGGATTTTTTCTTTTCTATTTTTTCAATTAGAAATCATAAATCAAATATTAAATAATTGACAGCGCCATGTCTATCCGAAGCCACTACCAAGAGAATTTCTCCGATGTTAAAGTTTACAGTAGTGATTGGTTGACAACACGTTGTCCACCAGTACATTTGATAACATCTCATGTGGCGCATGGAATAAGAATTTAATTTGAATTTGATGAATATTTATCCAGTCCAACCTGAATAGAATAATAGATAGGTAATTTTCTAGTTATTTATTTTATTCAATGAATAGAGTATAAATATTTTTAAATATAACTCAAAATTTACTTTGAATCTAACCCTGAAATATATATATTATTTTAACATTTTATTATTTAATTTTATTATTTTTTATTAAATAAGAATCAGATAATAAATATTTATATAAATACCTGAAACTTAATAAATAGTGGATAAATATCTAAATCTTTAAACAAATAAGTATTCTATAAGGTATAAATATTAAAAAATCTGACCGGAGTATTAATTGTGATTCCTATATGTCATCCTAAGGGTACAAGTTGGTTGAAACTATATATTAAATTGTGCACGTGAAGAAAATAGATGTAAACGGTACTAAAGAATTAGAAAAAATAAAAGAAATATATAAGAGAGAGAAAAGAGTAGAGAGGACTTGGTAAATTTCCGCAGTTCAAGCACCACATGCATAGTTGGATTTTGATTATTTTAAAACGTCAAGAAATAGCAAGAGAGGTACTGTCCCGGCGGTCAATGGAGGGGAGGAGGTTTGCAAAAGTTATCTTACGGTCCTTGTAGTTTCAATATATTTCAACTCGATAGTTTTGGTTTCACTAATTTCATTTGTGTCCCTTTCATAAATCTTATAAATCATTTTCCTTGTCACATAATTAGAACAAAACATAAAAAATAGTAATTTAAAATATCAAAGAATAAAAATAATTCCTCGTGACTTGTTTTTAATAACAATAAACTTATTGGATGGATAACTAGAAATATTGTTACAATTAGGGACTGCTTTGATACAAACCAATGGTTTAAAGGTGTTTTTGAAGTTTTCACGTTCAATTTTAACACATTATATAGACCTGCTCACCTTTCTTTCCTTGTCAACGTGTTAGAAGCATGTGTGTCCATATAGAATCAAGTATTAAGTATAACTTTAGAAGGCATGATTTTTTCACCATTCAAGGTTTTATTATTCATCCTTCTAGATAGTATTGTGGATGGATTGTGGAATTTTTTTTAATTTAGACCTTAATTTTTTTTTCAATGATTTATTCCTAATTAAAAATTAATTGATTTTGATTTCTTCTAAAAATATAAGGTTGAAAGAAGAGAGATTGAAATGAAAAGGACATCAAACATAATGTTTTCTTTACCTTTCTTATACTGGATTATATGTCTTAACCCTGGTAATTTTGTCAAGCCTTTCTTATAGATTGGGCTTTGGAGTATGTTTCTTTTATTCCAACTAGAAGCTTCAAATTTTTATGATCAGTTTTAATATTAAACCAGTCATGTTTAAGGTAGTGCTTTCATCTCTTAATTGCCATCAAAATGGTCATTTACTATTTTTATAAATGGATAAACCAAGATTCCTTGAGCTCAAAACTTTGTTGAAATAAGCTAGAGGCCATCTTATTGGCTAAGTACAACTATTAATGAGTTTAATATCTAAAATATCATATCTTACTAATATATAACTTAACACAGTAAAATTATGAGAGGTTAATAATGATAAAAACTTCATTTTAATGTTTAAAAAATTAAAACTTGAAAAGTTTTATTATTCTTGTTAAGTCCATATTTTTTTTTTTGGATTCGAGAAAACTCCACCTCCTGAAAAGCCCTGACTCGAACTAGAGACCTGCTGCGCAGATCTCAAGTCCTTTGCCATCACGCTACACCCCTTGAAGATAACCATATTTACAACATTGACTTAACCTTCTTTATTGTTCTTGTAAAGTTTCAACATAATGTTTTTGCCTAAATGTTGGTTCTACCCTAGAATGATTAAAAAATTTAGGTTGATAGATTACCCGTAGCTTTTCTTCCACAAAAAAAAACAGGCTAGTTTTTGGAAGAATCTAACTTTCTTAGCCAATGCACAATTTGATTCCTACTATTACCTGTAGCTTGTAGCTTTTCTTGCACAAAAAAAAACAGGCTAGTTTTTGAAAGAATCTTAACTTTCTTAGCCAATGCACAATTTGATTCCTACGTACTTACACTTAGCATGTTCCAAGGCTTGGTATTAATGTAGCAGGTTTAAGGATCTTCAGCGTAGATCTTATGTCATCTTTTAATCCACTAAGAAAGATTAAAATGTAGTAAGCTAATGGATTCAATGCATTCATGAGAGACTTGAGTTCTTTAAATTTCTTTACATGCTCTTCCATATTTTTATTTTGCGCCAATTTATTAAATTCCTCCACTACATCCTCTTTATTGTCAAATCTCATACAAAGTCTTTTAGCAAATTCTTCCCGGCTGGAAAAATCTTCTCCTCCAGACAAGAATTCCTCATACCAAGCCTATGTTTTTCCCTCCAGGTATAATAAAGTTATCTCCACCCATTGTTGTCCAGGAGTGAAGTTTAACATGAAGAACTCTTTACACTTTCTCAACCAACACCTAGGGTTTTCTCCTTTAAAGGCTGATAATTCTATATTATATCCTGCTTTTGGTAATTAAGGCCATATTATATCCTCCCCTTCGAATATCCTTTATTTCTTTTATTTTATTCTGGGATGAGGTAGAATACCATCAGAATCTGCTACAGTTCTGCTCTTTAATTTGATCGATCTCTTGGCCTTTTGTTGAAATCTTTAATGAAACGATGATAGCATCCAACTTCGAGCTGAATTGCTCATTATCTCTTTCTTGCTCTTTAACATGGCATGTAAAAGCATAAGGGCTCTATTGTTCTTCATATTCCCCGTGCGCTGTTTTTTCAATCCATATTCTTCACATATATGCTTTACTTCTTCCCTCCATTCCTGATTCGTAACAATCAAAATCCCTCATAAAAAAAAAAAAGTAATCTATAAATAGATAATTTAGCAGGAACTCAGATAAGCTTAGAAGCAAATATTCCCCGAGTGCTGTTTTTCTTATAATAGAAACTTGTTTTTCTCCACATCTTATATTGTATTTCTATTTTCTTTATATATATTTTTTAATGTCTTTAAATAATATTAAAATTTTTATATATTATTCTCCATTGATATAAAGTTTTAGTTTAGATCGATTTCAATTGATCATGGTGTAAGAAGTTTTTTTCAAATTTTTTTTTTACTTTTTCAAAAATAAAACCCAAGGATATACTAGCTGAATTGGGATTTTTTTTATATAGCTATATAATTTGGAGGCTGAGTTATATAAATAACCAAAAAAACTATACAGGCCTGAATACGCTAGCAAAAAAGGAGGAGGATACTATTATTAGGGAGAATCGATAGCAAACTCGATAAATGATGCTTGGGCTATCCAAAACAGTTGTGGTGCTAAGGATAAGAAGGAACTCTGTTGCACGTGGAATTAAGAGCGGAAATTTATTTTTGTGGCAGCCAGCTGATGAAAAAACAAAGGCAGATACAGTGCCACTGGCATGAGGAACCAAGCAATCTCTAGCAACAAAGCTGCGGGACAGGTGTTATCGTCAAATAATCACCGACACGTGTGTTTTTGGAAACATTTTTAATATTATAATTTGATCGAAGCCCATATATGCTAGCTCATGGCATTAACCGAGCAACTAAAATGATAAAGGTAGGTTTAACTATTCATGTAAATAACTAAATTTTTTTAATTTTTTTATAACATCTTTGTACGTGTCTTATTAAAAGTTGTGGGAATAATATTGTGTTTCATATCATGCATTATATATTGTCTATGTATTTTTTTTTTTAAAAAAAAAGGGGACCGATTAAAAAACATATTGGCCTAGATATGCAGTCCTTCCTCATCGCCACAAGCCTGAGCTTTGTTGTAACAAGTCCGGTCATAATGGTCACTCAGACTTGCGTATCTAAGTTATTTTTTTATTGGTTTTTTAGGTTTTTTATTATTATTATTTTAAATCCTATCATTTAATATAGAGTTTTTTATTAAATTTTATCTCTTGATAATGGATTCATAGTAAATTAATTTTTATATTTTTTATTATATATTAAAATTAAAAAACAAATTTGACCTGGTGAAGTCTTTAACCTAAATCACGTGTTTAACGAATTGATCAAAGTTAATTTGGTATGTTTCTTTTTTTTCATTTGAATTTTTTTTAACTTGTCCAGGTGAGCGGGTTATGCCGACCAACTTTTTTATTTATTTTTATTGTTGATTTTTTTTAATTTCATCATTTAATATTTTATTTGTTTTGAATTAAACTACATAATTTATTTCAGTTTTATATTTATGGGTTTATCACAATTTAAAATAAATATTTCAATATTTAGTTAGTACTCAACGCTTATTTTTTTATTATATAATTAATAAAAAAAAATTCAAAAAAAACTTAGAATTTTGGTTTTTTTGTTTTTTGGTTCAGAGAAAATTTAATACAGGTAGAATTGTTTTTTCTATTGATCTTTTTTACAAGTTAAACCACAAAATTCAAATGAGGTTTTTTTTTTAGTTCAAAATAATTTTTTATACAGACGGGAACCTATTTAGTAGTTTACTATGCATGAAACATTAATCAATTAATATTAACATTTAATTAAGAAAACTAAAACAAGACGGTGTTTTACTATATTCGTCTTGTTCATCATCTCTCAATTTTTTATTTATAAGCATTGTGCTCTCGGTGAACTTCCATCTTAGTCCATAAAGTTTTTCCTTTTCCTTTCGAACTTGAAGCTGCAGTTTTCTTTAATTTGATCTTCAAAAGGTTTTTTTTTTTTTTTCATTCTCTTTCAATTTCATTTTTACAACAACCTGTTGTCTTCTCTCTCGATATCCAATAATTGAAATATAAAACAGATGAAGTTTTAGGAACAAAATAAAAAATATATATATAAAATAAAGGGGACCAAATGGAAAAGAAAGTGAAGAATTGAGGGATTAAAGTGTAAATTTATGTGTCTAATGAACAGTGAGAATGGAAAAAGAATGCCAATTATTATCAATGTTAAATTTAATTTTTATTTTTTTAATAATATCATTTGCAATAATTTTAAATCTTCGTTTGCAAAATCAACATGTCATTAAATCTCGAAATAATTTTTTACACCTTGAATATGCATGACAATAAAATTTAAAGAGAATAAAAAAGGAAAGTACTAAAAAAAACCTTTCAAGGATCAAATTAAAGAAACTACAGCTTGATGGACTAAGAAGGAAATTCATCGGAGCTTAATGCTTATAAATAAAAAAAAATTGATAGATGATGAACAAGACAATTATAGTAAAACATTGTCTTCTTTTAGTTTTTTTAGTTAAATGTTAATATTAATTAATTAATGATTCGTGTATATGGTAAATTATTAGATATGTGTTTGCGCTATACCGCGGGCCGTATAAAAAATATTTTGAACTAAAAAAAGGAAATTCACCTGAGTTTCATAATCTAACTTGTAAAAAACAATCTGAACAAAAAAAAAAGAATGACTATTCGCATCAAATTTTCTTTGAACTAAAAAAAATCAAAACTCTAAGTTTTTTATTGAAACTATTTGAGGTGTTGAAAATTGTTTTAGGATTTGATGATATGTTGATTTTGCAAGGAAGAATTTAAATTTGTTGCAAAGAACATTATTATAAAAAAACAAAGGTTAAATTTAACTTTGGCAATAATTGGCATTATTTTTCTGTGTTTAATGTTCAATAGGAGTATAAATCTACACTTTAATCCCTTAATTTTCACTTTCTATTTCATTTGGTCCTGCCTTTTTTTAGATTTTTTATTATGTTATTAAACTTCACTTGTTTTATATTTCAATCTCTAAATCTTGAGAGAGGAGACACAAAATTACTATAAAAATTTGAGGAGAGAAAAAACTATGAAGTAAATGGATTTTGGTCGTCAAATACTTTGATTATGATGTTTAAGAGTTTGTTTTTTTAGAGAAAAACTCATTAGAAGTTATTTTCACCTTTATATATGCTAGAGAAAAGTAGATAGGAACTCAATTTTTTTTTTTTTTACTTTGAGTATTTGAGGTGGTTAGAATGTGTTTTGTTGTTAAAAACATGACAAAAGAGGTTCATGGTTTTTTTTTAGTTTTTTTTTGGGTGAAAAATGGTTTGGAATATGGGTTTTTAGAATTCAAAAACCTGAATCTTGATTTTTCAATCACCAAAGCCACCTCTAATGACCAAAAAAGATGACATATGGATGGCTCATTGTGTGCCAATATGGGTGACATGTGATTTGTAAAAATTAAAAAAAAAAAAAGAAAGAAATCACTTCAGATAAATGACAAGTCGCCCTTTTTTTAAGAAAAGAAAAAGGTGTGTAGACTTGGGTTTACATGTGGGCGAAACATACACACCCAACCCATACGCGTTTGGTTCTTCAATTCTTTTATCTATTTTTTCTTCAATTTAGCATTTTATAATTGGATTATTTTTAAATAAAGTTAGTTAAATGATTGCTTAATTATGTTATATTTTTAAATAGTATCATCGTTTTTCATAATAATATTATCTTAATTATGTTCTAGGAATAAATATCTATTTTAAAGATTTTTATTATAAGTTCTTTATATAATTTTCTCAAGTTTATTATGGATATATTTTCAATACATTCTTATCAAAATTATCAAAGTTTTTTATTTTTTTTTATCAAAACTTGTTTTTTAAGATTAGGATAAGTTTTGGTTTAAAAAACAAAACTTTTGATAAAAAAATTATATGATAAAAGAACGAATTAATAAGGAAAAGAGGTTTTGATAAATAGATATTTTTTTATACTTATTTCAAATCATTTGAATTCTTTTGGACATTGTTTTTAATTATTTACCATTTCTATTCAATTAACAACATAGCTAAAGAAATATATAAATCTAGCTTAAAAATTACATTAAGAAAAATAAAGTTATACTAACAATTAATTTTTTTACATAATTTAAATTATTAAATTTGTGATGAAAATCCATCTTTATTTTCATATAATTAAATAAATTAAAATTTTTGAAGAGCACTATGCTTTCCATTATCAAATATCTTTATATATATCTATTTCTTTTTCCCTGCTTTAATATTCTATCATCGTTAACAACTACTTTTTGTGAGTTATATAATTTTTATTTTATTTAATTAAACGCACATTGATTTATATTAAAATATTTCATGGTTAAAGAAATTCCATGCATTCTTCCCTCAGGGTAAAAATCAATTAGAAATTCGCACTGTTCATCTTTTCATACATTCATGCTCTATGGAGGGGGGGGAGGTTTTCTATCCTCCGTGAGGGCCTTTCAAGTAGAAGCCAGATACTTATTTACACAAACATTTATTACACATCTCAAATGGGACAGATTTTAAATGCTCGCAATTATTATACTGCAAGAAAAAAAATTCAAAGCACTTATTATTCATCGGCATCAATCCAATAATATTACAGCATAGCATCAACAGGGCCCATTACACAAACATGATCCAACCAAAAGGGTACAGCGAGACATGGACATCTGCCTGCTGAATCACAACTAACCTTGTGAAATCATGGCCAAATGAATGGAGGGAAAAAAAGAAGAAGACACCCCCACACAATCCAACAAATCCAAACAAGATTAATGTTCTCTCTTGAAAGAATCGAAGGGAGAGTGAAGAATTACAGAGAAAAGAAACCCTCTAATTACAGAGAGAAAAGAAAATATTTTTACCCCAGAAGAAAAAATGTCACAATCACCAGAGGAAAAAACAACAAACCCTAACCCTAAGAACAATCAAAAGCCACCACCAATACCAACCCCAACACCAACATCCTTAAACAGCAAAACAAGAACCTTAAGCTTGCCAGAGTTGTGGTTCAAAGAACAAGCGCTAAAGCATGTAACTTTGAAAATGAAATCTCTCTCAAATAGCCCACTAGCATCACCTCCATCTGACCCAGATAAAATCTTTGGCCTCCCATCGAATGACCCGACCCGACCTGATTACACTTCCCTTCTCTCTGATGAGCTCCTCCTTCAAGTCTTCAATAAAGTCCCGATTTCACAGTATGTTTCTAACTCTCTTGTTTGCAAAAGATGGTTCTTCCTTCATGGACGTTTGGTGCATTCAATAAGGGTTATAGATTTTGGTTTTGTTAATTCGGGTCGGGTTTTTACCCGGTTCCCAAATTTGGAAAACATTGATATTGTTCATGCTTGTATTAAAATGCCTAGGAATTCCGGGATTTTGATCACCAGGAATAATTTGTCTGTTTATGTTGGTACTAAGCTGTTGTCTGGTGGGTTTATTGAAGAGAATGATTTATTGTCGTCGGATTTGATTGATAATGGGCTTCAATTGATTAGTAAATCGTATCCCAATTTGAGGAGAATTGTTGTATTTGGCACGAGCGAAAACGGGTTGTTGAGTGTCTCGAGCAAGTGTGAAATGTTGCAAGAATTGGAGTTGCATTGTTGCGGGGATATGTCTTTGAAGGGGATTTCCGGGTGTAGGAATTTGCAAGTTTTGAAATTGATTGGTTGCGTTGATGGTTTTTATAATTCGGTGGTGAGTGATATTGGATTGACGATTTTAGCTCAAGGTTGTAGGAGGTTAGTGAAGCTTGAGTTATGTGGATGCGAAGGGAGCTATGATGGGATTAAGGCAATTGGGCAGTGTTGTCAAATGCTTGAAGAATTGACTATTTGTGATCATAGAATGGATGGTGGGTGGTTGGCTGCATTATCATTTTGTGAAAATCTGAAGACTTTGAGGTTGCAATCATGTAAGAGTGTTGATTCAAGTCCTGGTCTGCTTGAGCATTTGGGGTCTTGTCCTACACTTGAAGAGTTGCATGTCCAGAGGTGTCAGATGAGGGATAAGCAAGCGGTGAAGGCTTTATTTTTAGTTTGCAAGACTGTTAGGGAAATTGTTTTGCAGAACTGTTGGCGATTGGAAGATGAAGTGTTTGCAGCTGCAAGTGTTTGCAGGTATGAGTTTTTGTCGTTCTGGTTTTCGCTATTATCTCCTCGATTTTTTATTAGTTTCGAACTATGCCTATGATTTTAATAAGAGTTGGTAGACGACTTAAATTTGGCCTCCAAAAGGTGAACTTAAACCACAAAATTTCAGTGTATGGCATGCATGATATCCACGAACAGCTTTATTTATTTCATCATGTACGATCATGTTTATCCTTTCCAATCTCGTAACTCGGTACCTTTCTTCACTTGGAACTGTGGATTAAAGCCTATTTAAATTTGCAGGAAAATTGACTGATGTAGATTATAATAGCCTGGATTTTTGGTCCTTTGTTTGCCAAATTTAGTATAAGAATGAGCAAGCAAGCTCACACGTTTCGATACCATGGTTCTGTACCTATTCCCATAACAATTATTTTTATAAAATGTCAAGGATGGAAACAATTTGAAATTTGGCATGTTACTTAATGCAGTGCTTTCAACCAATCTTTTGATGGGCCATTTTGTTTCCTTTCTTTATAGGAGGGTAAGGCTTTTGTCTTTGGAGGGATGCTCTCTGCTGACGACAGGAGGTTTGGAGTCGGTTATTCTGAATTGGAAGGAACTTCAAAGATTAACAGTAACTTCCAGTAACAATATAAAGGACAGTGAAATAACTCCTGATCTTGCAACTCTGTTTTCTGTTCTGAAAGAGTTGAAATGGCGACCAGATTCCAGATCTCTCCTGTCATCAGGTCTTGCAGGGACTGGAGTGGGAAATAAGGGTGGCAGATTTTTCAAGGGATTGAAAGGTTGAGCAGACCATTTGATGCTCTGGGAATCTTGGCTTCAATATGGAGAACAACAAAATGATTTTCTTGGCAGCTGCAAACTATTTTGACACGAAGCATACACTCCATAGACAGTAATCACTATCATATCTAATTTAGATGATTTAGCATAGAGGTAACAGAGGAGGAATTGCTGGTGAACTTCATAAAGAGCCTGCTAAAGGGAGCTTATGTCCATGTCCTATCACCTTCTTTGATTTATGGGGGTGAAATGTATGTCAAGTTGAATTTCTTTTGTTAGCTTGTATCTGGGGAAGTTTTCTCCAACATTCAAATAGGTTAGATATTCTAATTCAGCTAGTGAATAGTTAGCTGAGTTGCTAGAATTAGAATAAGCGCAACAGTGGTTTCAGATTGTGGATACTTCACCTTCCTCAGGAAGTTGATCACCACATGTAATATCACATTTTAATTTGTTGAACTTGCAGGTTAATGGTGCCCTGATACACACGCTAATACAAACAACAATCACTAGATTGATTCATCCTTTATTTTTGTGGATCTCGTATGTTTTGAGAACTATGCATGATTCACGACTTTGCTGAGGATTTCTTTGCTTTCTTAATCTTGCAAAAATGACCAGCATAATTAAAAGCAATGACAAGAGGTATCCGTTGGATGTCTTCCCTATCCTCAGAAAAACTTGCAGAAGATTCAGGCCTGCAGCGACGAGCAAATCATTTGTCGCTTGTCTGCAGAGGGCAAGGATGCAGTGAGAAGTAAAATTACAGGCTGAATGAAGGAAGGGATGTTGTTCAGGCAGCAATATGGAAGAAAAAAGAGATCAAATGGCAATGTATACCGTATGAAACATGGATGATGAAACATTGAAGAAAGTGATCGGGTAGAGGGCAAAAGGTGAGTATGAGAAGCCGTTATATCATTGATCTTGGGTCGTTTGATTACTGGGATGGGATTATCTTCTCTCTTCTTCTTCTTCTTCTGTTTTCTAGTAATGGAATTGATGTTTGGTTCAATGCTCATAATTTCTTTTCAAAGTAAAATAATTATCCACACGCAAAATTACTAAAATACCTAGTAACAACTTAGACTCAAATCAATGGCTTGAATTGGTATATGTTCACAAGTCCAAAAATTCAAGTAACATTCCAAGTTAGATAATTGGTTATAAAAATTTCACTCCCTTTTTTATAGGTGGTTGATAGGTTATACTTGGTGAAAACTATAGCAGCTTGTGGCTAATACCTATAAAAAATTTATTTTGATGAATATATGTACTCTCATATATTTAAGTAAGTATATTGTTTAGAGAGATAAATCATAATAATATTTTAGAGAGAGATGCTCTCAAATATGTATGTTGTAAAGAATAAAAATTATGAATTTTTATCTTGAAGGATTCATTGTGTATTTATAACCCATGAGTTTTGTCTTTTTATGGAGAGAAAAGGCTAGAGCGTAACTTCACCTTTGTGATATCTTGAGTTGAATTATGAGTTGTATTCTACTTATTTTATACGGCTAAAAAATAGAGACATAACGGGTTATGATAGACTTTAATACACCTAAAGATATTGATGGAGTATAAACTTGTTTAATTAAGCTTATTGTTGACAAATAATTTCTCTATGATTTTATGTAAAAATCTATAGAATTGATGATGTTAGAATCAATTATCTCTTGGGATTGGCCAGCGTTAGATCTACGTGTCTGGGCCTAGGCCCCGTCGTGGAGGGGTCTGGCGTTGGCCAGATCCAATCATCTCCTGGGTTTGGCCAGCGCCAGACCTAACACGTCTGAGCCTGACACAATGCCAAGCCTAATTGTGGCTAGGTTTGGCTAACACTAGATCCAATCATCTTTTAGGTTTGGCTTTGGCTACACCTAACACGTTTCTACTGGATCATGTTTCGTGCTAGCACGTGCCAACCAATTGCACCCATAAATTCAAGAAAATTATATATATATATATATATATATATATATATATATATAATGTTTTTTAATAAAAATATATAAATATATACTAATAAAATATTGGCTCATCAACCAGAACATTGAGGATAATTAATTTGTGTGCGATTAACGGCTGTGATTGT
>Ga0307510_10008015_pt1 | contig 12570 bp, 6 predicted proteins | sample 12_EM_MG_FD_207224 | JGI IMG/M metagenome (GOLD analysis project Ga0307510, IMG submission 207224) | Populus trichocarpa ectomycorrhiza microbial communities from riparian zone in the Pacific Northwest, United States - 12_EM | ecosystem: Host-associated > Plants > Roots > Unclassified | place... | reverse complement strand
ATGGCACAACAATTTAGAGAATGAGTGAGTTTGCTGACAGACATGAGATTTAGGCGAAAAGATGGAACACATAAAACTTTGTCTAATGTGATATTTGAATTAAATGGTATGGTGCCAATGGAAGTGATTGGGGCACAAGAACCCATGGGTAAATTAACAATGGGAATTTGTGATGATTCAGCTTTAGTGAAAATTGTGGAGTCATAAGTGATGTGATCAGCAGCTCCACTATCTAAAATCCAAGGTTTGGTGAACACAAAATTTATGGAAGGGTTGAAAAAGGAAGCCAGACCTGTAGCATTAGCATAAGCATTGCTATTATCAGAGGAATGAGTTGAACTTATCATAGAAAAAGCTTGTGCTAGTTGCTGGAGTTGGTCTGCAGAGATCTCATTTAGGAGATTAGATTGAGAGGCTAGCTGGGATGGCGCACTGAAGCCATGTGACTGGCCCCTATGCACTAGAGTTATGTCTACTGCGTGAGCAGCAGGAAATGAACCAAGCGGATTAGTGTTCCCTTTCGATCTTTGACGTTGTTGCTTGGATTGGTTGTGTCTACTGGCTTGAGTTCCTGTGTCATTGGGTACCCATGTCCCATTTTTAAATTTATAGCGATCCTCAGTGTGTCCTCTCCTGTCACAATGGTTGCAACGAAATTTAAGGGTCCGACATTCTTCAATTGTGTGACCGTTTCTATCACAATGCTCACAGTGTTTGTTTGTAGAATTATTCGACATATTGTTAGATCTGTTATGAATTGAAGCTGCAATAGAAAAATTCTCTGTTGATCCTGTTGATGCTGATGTTACCTGTCGCTGAGTCTCATCTTGAATGACTAGTGAATAGGCTTGACGAACATTGGGTAATGGAGACATCATAAGGATGTTGCTACGAACACCATTTTAACTGTCATTGAGACCCATAATGAATTGCATCATTCGATCTTTTTCCTTTTGTGCACTGTGTGCGTTCACAGAGATGAATAGTTTGATGTGTTTCTAATTCGTCCTAGAGATCTTTGAGTTTCTTGTAATAATAGTCTGAAACTGTCATGGTGCCTTGTGAGAGAGAAGCGATGGATTTTTGTATCTGATATATGGTTGGAGCATTCTTTTGTGAGAACTGATCTTTAAAATCCTGCCACACTTGATGAATAGTTTTGGCATGGACAACTACTTTGGCTAGATCATGTTCCTCCGAGTGAGTAAGCCATGATAAAATCATACTGTTGCATCGATTCCAGAGAGCATACTCTGTTGGTTGTTCAGTTTTTGAAGGAGGTTGAATGGTTCCATTTATAAAGCCAACTTTGTTCTTAGCTGTGAGAGCATGAATCATTGATTTACTCCAAGATGGGTAATTGGTGCCGTTCAACTTTATTGGAATGAGCATGAGACCAGGGTGATCTGATTGATGAACAAAGTATGGATGTGATGAATCCATATTAAGATTTTTGGAATTGTAGTTTTTTTGGTTTCTGGTGGTATTTGGTTGGACAAGGTTATTGAAGGCGGCTGAGATGTAGAAAGCGACAAATACCTAGATATTGCTCTGATACCATCATAAAATTAAGTGACTGAATGGTTTGTTGTATTTCATAGATCAAATAGTACAGTATATATACAACCACAACTTGCTATCAATCCTACTATTAAGGCTTTGAAGCCGTGATCCAAAATTAGCGGGATATGACCTCTGCTAATTTTGAGCAAGTAAAGATATTATTAATATTTACAAAGGTATTTCTTAATATCATCAGGCACATTAAAGTGGACTCGGCTACCAAGTAAGTGTTCGAACCATATTCGCCATGATGGGTGGTCTAACCCTTTACTGAAAACAAGTTGTTTTGAGGTCAAGTTTAAAATTGGTATGTCATTCACAAAATGCAGTGTGCCAATAACAAATTACATGTCTTGAACGAAATAAATGCATCCCAGAACAAAAATTAAGTACAAGGATAAAATGTCAAAGCAATAAATTTTTTATTTTGTTCTTTTTAGAATTTTTGATTTTATAAAATCATAGAAAAACTAAAAATAAAAAGATAAAATGACCTAAAAAATGAGTGAATATAAAATCAATGGATGCATATGTTACTAAGAAATGGCAGTGGTGATGTATTCTGGTTCACAAAAAAATTATGTGGGAGTCTCAAGCGTGTCTTTTACGTGAATGACAAAAAAAAAAAAATTGAGGGAGCCGAAAATTTTTTTGGTGCTGTTTATAAATATGTGAATATTTCTATGGATGTTTTTGTCCTTGGTTCCTAACACTTGTCGAGGATCTTCAATTTAGTACAGAAAATCCAATAATTTGGAATGCCCATTTCTAAAGAAGAGGGGGCCGGACACTTTCTTTTAGAGTTATGTTTACGTGTTAAAATTTAAAACACAAATAGAGGTAAGCAACGTGGAACTAATGCTGAAAAACTGATCCAAACCATGCATGTTTAAATTGTAAAATCGATTCCAAAATTAAATTTTAGTCTTTTGGATACCGAACCGAACTAAAATTCAGTTATTTCATTTTTAATTTGGAAAAAACACACACACACATATATATATATATATATATATATATATATATATATATGCACTATGGTTTGGTTTTTGGTTTGAAAGCAATTCACAGGTTTCATGACCAAACACACACACACCCGAATCAATCTAAAAATTCAAATCCCTAACCCTAATCTAATCACGTGACCAGTTGACCACTCACTACACCGCGACATCAAGGCACCCACCACCACCCAAAATTATTGGCGCCACCGCTAAGGACTTCTTAGGTGGCCTCCCTCATCTCTTCTTCTTCATTTTAGTCTTTGTGGATTCTCTAAATAATTACAACCTTGTTTAATTTATTTTTTTTCCTTGTCAAGGATTAGTAGAGCATGATCAAGCTAATTTAAATATGGGAGATGGTTGTATTTGTTGTGGTTTTAAATCAAAAGATTGGCTTGTGTTTTTGATGATGTATGTTTCAGCCATGGTTGAGAACAACATAAAGGCCAAGTTTAATGAGATAATCTATTTGGCCAAGTGAAAAAAAAAAAAGAGAAAGTTGAGGCCGAGAGTTACAAAAGAAGAAAAAAAAGAAAAAAAAAGTTTGTGTCCGAAATGTTTTTCAATGTTTTTATGTTTGTGGGAATGAAAAAGATCAAAGAAGTTGAGTTATGTTGTTTAAAGTGAAAGAATGATGTACTTGGATGCATATTTGTGTATTGGTTCTTTGATGTTTTATTTGCTCTACTTCCTTTGATTCTTAACCTTTTCTTCATCCTTCTTTCTTTTTACCTTATCTATACCCAAGTCTATTACAACCTTGTTAAAGACTTTTTTATTCATAAATTGCTTGTATATTTTTTATAGTCTATGATAGAACATAATTATTGATTGAATTTGAGAGATTTAGATACATGAACCATAAACATTTGAGTGTTGGAGTGTATACCAATGAAAGGACCTATTATTTTGATATAATATAGATTTACTCTAACTTTCTCATGCTAATTAGTTTGATTCTTGCATAGTAAGCTATTTCATGACTTTTATGTTTTGGTTATTGTTAACTTATTTCTTGTATATAATGTTTATACTCTTTGATATTGTTATTGTTGCGAGGTTAGGAGAAAAGTTATTCACTTAAGTGGTTTTTCTTTGCACATTTTCTTTTTAAATTTTCATTGCACTTAGTTTCGCTTTTCATCTTTTAATCTTTTCTTTTTCTTTTTGATTTCCTTACTCGTGGACAAGCAAAAGTTAAGTGTGAGAGAATTTGATGCACTCATAATTTACGATATTTTTCATACCTAATCCTTAGTCTCTTGTATACATTTTATGTCTAACTATAGCTCATTTTTCATGTTTTCCACTTATTAGAGCTTTGGAGGCATAAAATATAAATAGGAAGTAAAAGGACTTGTTTTAACATTGTTTTTGTGTTTTTGGCAAATTTGACCTTTAGTCCTTCAAGAATTTGTATCTCAAGATTGGTGGAACCAAAAATTCTGAAATTTTGTAGAAACAATTTAGACTCATTGGAGTACTAGCATGAATATTTTCATAATTTTTGGATGTGAATATTGGATGGAAACAATTCCTGAAGTCTGATCGACCTAGACAAAATTCTAGGCGTCGAGAGAGATTTGAGAATCCGGTTCGATTTATCATTTCTCACTAGTGTTTCCAATTCTATGTCTACTTTACATTTACGACAATGTCTTCTCCAAGAGACGGCACGGAAATAAAGATCAAAGAAGATCTCTTTTATCAATGCCCTAAAGAAGGAAAATTTAGTAACAGTACGGACAGACTGCAGTGCAGAATTTCCAAATTGAACTTTCGACCTTGTTCGACATATTTTGGAAGATCCAATCGTTAGATCTTTTCGATTCAAAGCTACAATTATAGTTCACTAAAACATCTAGCTCGTTAAATTTTGAACCGTTCAAGCGTCATGAACAGTAAGCTCGCAATTTATGAAAATGTCCCTGGGAATTGCCAATTTTCCAATCCGAGAAGAGTTGAAGTTCTACCAGATTTCTACCAAGCCCACAAAGGTTTAAGTCAAGTTTGAGTCCAGAAACGAGCCCAAAATCGAAGTCTAGCAGCCATGTCCTTTCCTAGCCCTAGTTGTCGCGCCTACAAAGGAGAAAAAGAAGCTTCCTTGCCCACCTACCTTTCCTTTTCCGAATTTTAGGATATTTATAGCCTTTCGCTTATAGGCCTTTCCTTTTGTTGCATAACTCTTTCAAAAACTTGGCATATTTTGATACACGGTGAATTGCATCAATTAATGGAATGTTGATATCGACTTTAAAAAATAATTCCGAAAGTTCTTTCTCTTTTTTTTTCTTGTTTTCTTTTTACACTAGAAGCACTAACTGGAAAGGGTGGAGTTAATTCATAATTAGAAGTTTTGGGATTGGGAATTTGATGCTAGTTTGGTGACCAACGTGGCAGCACTCGAGTCCAAGGCAAACAAAAGGCCAGAATATTTGACAGAGATCAAGCTAGTTTAAGTAAAGGGGTACATTTTATGGAGACTACAATTCTAGTGGTACACATTGATAAGAAGGAGGAAGTTGCAACCAATAAATAAAAATAATCTTACCATTCCAAGTGGCAGGAGAAGTTAATTGTAATTGTCATTGTTCTTATTTTAGTTGGTAGTTATCTAGTAAATAACTGAATATATATTTCTTTTTAATGTAGAATGTATGTCTGGATTGTGTAGATTGTAATGAAAAGTTCTTTAATTTGGTGTAATTCCAAAATGAGAGTGATTCTCTAGAGTGGTGTGAGGCTGCTTGTTTCTTAATTTCTTGCAATCTTTATTTTTCTGCAATAAAATATCAGACTTCTTTCCCTTTGTCAATCCTTTCTTTCTACTATCTTTTCTACTGAATCCCAGAATTGGTAACGTGGTTCTTCTTGATATCGCTTGGCATTAGAATTACCTTGGTTTACGATGTAGAAGTCTCGGCATTAGAAGAGGTTGGTGAATCTAAATTTTTCTTTTCGTTGGAGGGTGCAAGTTCCAATTCTTCGTCTTCTTCCATGCTAACTTCTTTCTGTTTTCATTCACCAAGAGTTTTTCCACCTCAAAGTTCAATTGTATCTATATTTTATGTTATTTGTGAAGGAGATTGATTCATCATTTGAGCTTCTAATCTTTTTATGGACGAAGCCATTTGCCCTACTTGATTTTCAATATTATTTGCCTTTTGCTGCAAAGAATTAACATGTTGCTACAAAGACAAACTGCTAGTAGCAAAAAGCTTCATCATCTCCATAATTCCTTCCAATCATCATCATTAGACAAATCATTAGTATTTTGGTTTACAGGGTAATCTGGTTGTTTATAGTGGAAAGATTGTTGTGAAGAGAATTCTAAAAGGTTAGGATGTCGGTTTTGAGGAAGATAAATTGGGTTACCATAATGGAAATTCGGGTTATCTCTCCATCCGGGATAGTTGTTGCTGATGCTCCCTGTGATTAATTGATGCTCTGATTCTGTGTTGTGCCATGCCTAATATGCATGGCTTTTGGAATGTTCTATTTTGTGTTCTGCTCTTGGAGCTTCTGTGGATCTTGCTGGCTTGATGGGTCTTATGTCATGATCTGGCATGGTTTTGGTTTTGCTTTGTTGTTCCCTACTTGCTTGCCAGGTATAGGGTGTTTGTTTCTGGGAGTTGTTTCCCTTGTTTGTTTTGCTCTTCTTGTAGGATTGGTCTCCATGGAAGTGAGCTTTTCTACCTGTTTTTTGGCTGTGGCCTGCTGAAGGATTCTATCAGGCTGCTTCTGCTGCTGCTTTGCTTCTGGGTTGCTTGTTCTGCTGCTCGGAATTCTGGCATTTTTTTGTGTTTCAGCTATGGAGCTTTGCTGCTCAAGCTTTCTGGGTTTTAAGGATTGGTCCATTTTAATGGTTAGGGAGTCTCTGTTGGTAGGTTGCTTCCTGGTGTGCCCTGGTATGGGGCTTCTGTTGCCTGATGTGGTTTGTTTTTGGGAAGTTTGGCTGGTTTACTGGATTGTCCAGCCTGTCTGTTGGTCTGCTGCTGGAAGGCTTCTTGTTTGGCTTAATAAGAGGACGGTTCCCTAAGCTTTTCTATTATGCTCTGCATGAGGGCTGTTCATGCTTTTGTTCATCTGTTGCTCGCTGTGGGAGCCTGGTTCCCATGCTTTTGGTTGGTAGGTTGTTTCTCTGGATCAATGTATAGGGGATCCTTATTTTCTGGCTAGCTTGTGCTGGGGAGTCTGTTCCCCAGCACTCGCCTCTTGTGTTTTACTATGGTCAAGGGAGTCTGTTCCCTCGGCTAGTGTATGAACTGTTCTGCTGGTTTCCAGCCTGTATCGCAAGCTTGTCTTGCTCTTTTTGATCTATATAATTCTAACATTTGATCAAAAAAAAAAAGTTATGCTACTTGTTCATCATGCATCTGAGAACAAAATTCAACAGTGTGATCATTCATTCTGTAAATAGAACATGTTTGAGAAATAGCACCACCATACATCAAGGATCTAACAAAGGAAGTAAGTTCTTTTTGGCTAGAAGAGAGAGCTTGAATTTGAGATTCTAAGTTAGAACTACTTACCTCGTTTACTCGTTTGGTGTAGGCATCGGCTCTTGTACCAAAATTCTTTGAGTTTGTCGCCATGTTGGTGATCAAATAACAAGCATCTTTTGGGGTTTTATCAACCAACACACCACCACTTGCTGCATCAATTATACTCTTATCTTGTGGCATCAATCCTTTATAGAAGTATTGAATAAGCAATTGATTAGGTATCTGATGATATGGACATTGATTGTACAGTTTTTCAAATTGACCCCAATATTTGAAAAGAGTTTCGCCATGTAATTGTCGAATACCACATATTTCCTTCCTTATGTTTGCGGCTCGAGAAGCAGGAAAGTACTTTTCAAGTATAAACACCCAATAAAAAAAAGTAAAGCAAAAAATGACTCCACCATCATTAAATCGGCAGCAGCACAGTTTTTGGCTATCGATTTCTAAATCGGCAGTGGCACAGTTTGGCTGTCAATTTTTGAATCGACAGCGACACTGTAAAACCCAATAAAAATTAGTGTTGGACCGACCTAATCTAAGGGAAAATTAGAATGGAAACCAATCTAAGATAACCCAAAAGGGGGGGTAAGGATAACCATTGTCTAGCACCCAAACCCCCTACCTCATTTAAGAGGGGGTATAAATATAAGGAGAGAGAGAGAGAGAGAGAGGGCGACTTTTCCTCTTCCCAACACCAGTTACAACAGCTGCATGCTCTTGCCCCTTTTCTCCTTCCCAAAGAGAGCTAAACCAAACCCAGCTGCATGTGTCTTCCTTAGGCGTGAGAGAGAGAAGAGAGAGCTTGGGTGGAGGCTGAGCAGCTGCAAACATGAATGGAGTATAGGCTTAGATCTGTTGGGAAGTTGACAGGAGGGGAGAAACCGAATGAGAGGAAGAAGAGGAAGAAAAACCGAGAGAAGAAGGGAAGAAATATTGTCAAACCCTTCCCAAAACTACTTAGATCCATGAGGTATGCACCGTGACATTTCTCCATCTGTTCTTGAGTACTTGGAAACGAAAGGAAGAAGAAAACCATGAGGGAATACCCATAATTTTTACACCAACTGTTAAAGAAAAAACTAAGCTAAAACAAGGGACGAAAAATGGGGCTGAATAAATGATCTAAACCCAGAACATTTAACAAGAGAGATGGATAATTTTGAATACACAAACCTAGTAAGAGGACCGACCATAGTGAGGGCTGGAGAGATTATGAACTTAAGTAACAAAATGCATAAATGATGATCTTGTTAGAACTCTAGAGACATACTTGAACCAAAAACAGAATCATACGTGAGTTAAAGATGAAATTTATGCATATTGAGTTGCTGAAGTTATATGTAAATATGTTAAATTGATATTAAGTGCAAATTGGTGTTGTTAATAAACCTTGAAAGGCATATTGCAGCTGAAACATGAAATGCACTAAATAATGCTTTGGTTTTGTTGGTGTGATGAATGGACATGGGTAGTAGTGAATCACATAATAGATGTGTTTGTGAATTGTGATTGTGAGTATGCTTGTGATATAATATGATGAATTGTATGTACAAATTTGGGAGTGTTGGGCAGTAATGTTTCGGCAAAGAGGGGATCGATAAACCATGAAGAACTATGCATAATGAACACACTTAAAGTCACAAGAGCTAAATTAGAAATAGGACCTTTATGTGTTGTAGAATTATTATGAGTTGTGTTGATGCATTGCCAAGTTGCAATTGAGAATGTAAAAGTGTATTGTTGAAGCAATGCTAGATGCCGATATCGGAAAAAATGATTTGGGAAAACCTTGTTAAATGAACATGTGTCGATGTTTGTGTTGGTTATGATGAATGATAAATGGAGTGTGATTCGGTGAGGTTCTATGTCCAGCTAGGTTAAGAACATTGGTAGAGGGAAGCCTAGTGTAAGCCTTACGCTTGGCCGAAGGAAAGAAGTGAAACCAGAAATGACTCCATTTTCGTTGCCGATTTCTGAATTGGAAGTGACAAGGGTTGTGTTGATCATTTTTGAGTCGGTAGCGACTCAATTTTCATCAACAATTTTGGTGTTAGCAGCAAATTTGTTCTCACTGCTGAAATGTGGTGTCAGCAACGAATCAGTTCTCACTACTAAAATGTGGTGTCGGCAGTGAATTGGTTCACACTGACAAATCTACGTTCCAGTAAATCAGTTTGCTAGTGAATCTGCGTCACCATCGAACCAGTTTCGCTGACACTTTTCTGTTCTAACAAATCAGTTCGCTAGCGAATCTGCGTCACTAACTAACCAGTTTTTGCTAACTTATTTCTGCAGCAGATTTATGTATCTAAATTGGTTCGGTGATTAAAATTATTGCATTATGTGATTGTGTAATATGTGTAACACTTGAATGTGAACAAGTGGATTCTTGAAATATGTATGGTGATGAGTCATGTGATTTCAGAATGCAAATGTGCTAATTTGTGTCATTGATGTATTAGGTGATGCGACCGGGATTAGACCTTCGACTGCACAAGGACACCCCACAGGAGGAACAAGTACCTTTCTTTTATATAACGTTAATGTTCTGAAATAACTTGTTTGAGGATGATATATTATTTCATTGTGAAGAATGTGAAACCGATCATGAAATGTTAATTGAATCGTTGATAAATGTTAAACCGACTATGAAATGTTGATTGAGTTGTTGATGAATATTAAATCGATTATAAAATGTTGATTGAGATATTGATTAGTTTCAGCTAATGGCATCCAAGATGGACGACTGTGTTGTGATTGATGATTAGCTTTAGCTAATGGCATCCAAGATGGACGACCGAGTTGTGATTGATGTTTAGCTTCGGCTAATGGCATCCGAGATAGATGACCTTTTTATGTTTGATGATTAGCTTCAGCTAATGGCACTTGAGATGGATGAACGGGTCATGATTGATGATTAGCTTCAGCTAATGGCACTTGAGATGGATGAACGGGTCATGATTGATGATTAGCTTCAGTTAATGGCACCCGAGATGGAGGACTGGGTCGTGTTTGATGATTAGTTTTGGCTAATGGCAACCAAGAAGGATGGCTGAGTTGATATTGATGATTATCTTCGGCTAATAGCATCCAATATGGATGACCACGTTGTGTTTGATGATAAATTTCGACTAATGGCATCCGAGATGGATGATCGAGTTGATTATAATGATTGGCTTCAGCTAATGATATCTGTAGAAATGACGGGTTTGATTTTGTGATTAGTTTTGATTAATAGCATCCGAGACGGATGACCAAGTTTAAATGTTGCGATTAGCTAAAGCTAAAAGTATCCAAGATGGATGACCGAGTTAAGGTGAAGTAATTAACCCTGACTGATGTTAAACTTCGGCTCCACAACTCCTATGGAGAGGTTACTTCCAACTCTGGTGTTGGTAAATATTACGTAACTGTAAAAACAAAATAAATTTAAATCATTTACTTTACTCCTAACTCTAACGTCAGTGAATAAACAAATAAAATAAGTTTATTTTCTATGCATACACATGTTTTTTTTTTACTTTTTATTTATGTAGCTAAATAAAATAAAATAAATTTAAATCAATATTTTTATTCCTGACTCTGGCGTTAATGAATAAACCAATAAATTTACATTTTTATTTATTTATTGCATGCACATATTTTTTATTTTTTTATTTTTTTATTTTTATTTCTTAGGCTAGGTCCAACTCAACCCATATAAGTAGCAGTGACTTGGCTGAAGTATACTTTATGGACATCTTCGGGGAATTCAGTTAACACACTATACTCTTCAATGGTAGGAGTCATGTCGACATTTCAGAATGTGAAACGATGATAATCGAGATCCCAAAAATGGGTCATGGCTTTTATAGCCAATGGTAATACCAGCACTTTCAAAAGGTGCAAAATCCTCCCATATTTCATGGCAAATTCTGCTTCATCTACATGATACTTGGTGAGTGAAAACAATCAGTTGGTATCATTTATTATGCGCCTAACATCTTTGAGTAGCGGTGTCTCACTGGCATTTAATCTAGGGCAATCTCCCTCGGTCATTTGCAAGAATTTAAATTCGAGTCCATACCCAACAGTTGTTACCTCACGAATAACGGTCATTATGTCACCTGAAAGCCCTGTAATGAAGATGCTTACATGTTAAGCTTATCTTAGAGAAATTATGCAGGGACTAACCTAAATAATAGGTTTTAGTCATTAAATGCATCGAGGTAGTTTTGCTATGTAGTCTCAAAAGTCTTTCGTATACTCAGTGATCGTCCTTGAAAGGTTGATATGAGGTTTACAAGCAGCGTGAAGATAGAGGCCCTGAGTAATATCAGTTCGGCATATCGACCATTGTCGATCAAATAATCATGCAAGAGTTGGATAGTTTCGTGAGCCTTACCCATTCTAAAGTTATTGGGGTGTTGGTACTCCACTTATCTTAAAGTTGATAACATACGTATTTTTTTAAAAATGAGCTGAGTGATGTGTGAAGGCCTTATATCCATATCCAATATATATGCATGATAAACATGAATAGTTGTGCATGCTAAAACAGTAAAAAAAAACAAAAAAATAAATAAATAAAATAAAAAAATTAGGTTATTTGTCTGTCAACTCCATGACTCTATATATATATATATATAATGGACCATGGCTTGAAACCGTTTGGGAACGCGGTGCAAACCGCGTTCCCAAAAAATTCAAAATTTGTTTTGCTAAAATTTAATATGGTTTGTATGATTTGGATCGTTTTGATGTGCTGATGTCAAAAATAATTTTTTAAAAAAAAAATTCATTGACATGCATTTCGGCACGAAAAGTTATTTAAAAAGCAACCACTACCACACTACCAAATATAAATTTGTGCCAAATATATGGCAACACATGAAGGACAGTCTCAGGTTTACCACCACATCCAGCACCTAAAGATCCAGCACCTAAAGGAGAAGGAACCACGCCACCCCATATCTTTCATCGGCAAGCAGCCTATTCCAACTAAGAACTTAAGGCTTCTGAGCAGGCTGGACCATGGCTGGACCACTGCTATTTTTCTTTGACATATGCAAACAATGATAAATATATATATAAAAAGAGTAGATAAGACCTACATGAACGTAAAATCATTGGCTGCATATGTGAAAGAGAAATGCTAGTGGTCCAGCCATGATGTATCCTGGTTCACGAAAAAATTATTGAGAGAATTGAATAGGAGAGCGATGATCCCCTCCTTTATTGATTTTATTTTATTATATATAATAATAAATATTTATATTGATAAAATTAAAAACACAAATCAATATTAGAAAAATCTAGTTTCAACTGTTAAAATTTAATTTTGATCTCTGAAAAATTATTTTGAGACACCAAAAATATTTTTCGACCAGTATCAACCTCATAGACCGAGTTTTGATCGAAAATAACGGTTTTGACCTAAAATGACTAAAAACTTATTTTATATCCTGGTCAACATGGTTTGACCTGTATTGACTCGGTGAGCTTGGTTTTGACCA
>Ga0307510_10008013_pt1 | contig 12571 bp, 11 predicted proteins | sample 12_EM_MG_FD_207224 | JGI IMG/M metagenome (GOLD analysis project Ga0307510, IMG submission 207224) | Populus trichocarpa ectomycorrhiza microbial communities from riparian zone in the Pacific Northwest, United States - 12_EM | ecosystem: Host-associated > Plants > Roots > Unclassified | place... | reverse complement strand
CCGGGGTCATGTCCTCGTCCAGCCTGGCACGAATATATCCGATGATATCATCTCTCCTTGGAGTGATAGATACACTCTTTACTCTGCTAGGGAGACGCTTCGCGATTTCAGGCTGAACATGTGGTCTCCCAGTTATGAATATTCGAGTGCCAGGACACTTTTGGAGGACTTGGTTCAGCGAGTCAAGAACTTTGACTCGATATCCTGCCAGACATTCATCTAGTGCGTCAACACATATGAACGTGGGCCTTTTGGAAGAAGTGATCTGTAGCATCTTCACAATGTCGCCAAGCTGCGGTACTCGTCCCCCAATGACCCTTCCCTGGCCTTCATAGGCCCGGGCTATTTCCCATGGCATCTCCTCTAGTCCACCCACAACCTGTTTGAGGATGGCACCCAGCATGCCCGTGGGGGACTGCTCCTTTTGATTGGCGAAGTCGAAGTAAAAACACGCAACAGCGAGATTTCGTCCCCCGGCCTGATCGCACAAGCTGTCTACCACTAGTGAGCTAACATCGCAGCTTGTCAGCAATTATTCTTTTCTCTCCATCCGCCGAGGTTCACTCTTTATACCTAATATACGTCTTACCAGCCCCGGGATCTCCGTAGCAAAATAGAACTGCATTATCGGATTCGCCTCCCCCACTACCCGTGCACCAGGTTTCAAACTTCTTGGTCTGTAGGAGCCATTCCCCTACGTTCCCGACCCGGCGGCCTTGAATATCCTGGTGCCGTAACCTGGGGTCTAACGGTGATAGCCAGGTCAACATTTGAGATCGGCCATCGATGATATAGCTATTCGACACGTTAACCGTGTTCACAGAGTTGGTGTTGTTACTAAAATATTGCGACATTTTCCGTTTTTGCTGCTTAGGATATCGTGGATAATGGATGAGGGGGTTGGTCGACTACCGGCACGAGAACTCCTGAGGGCTGAAGGAAAGCGGGGTCTTCTGTGGAACCTTGTGGATACCTTATGACCGTCCAATCAACCTCCCCCAAATTCCGACCAGCAACTCTCTGCTTCTACCTACCGTGTCGGTAGTAGGAAATGTCCTAAGTTATAATACCTCGTTCAGTAGCACTCCGCAGCACAACGTAGGTCGCGCGCTACGATGAACAAACACTCTAGAACTCCAGCGGTGAGCCGGTTAGCTTGATAAACTATTGTGGTACTTTACCTGTAGCCCTAGAAATTTTGGTACTTGTACGAGTACGGTAACAGCTGTGCAAGACGACTAACCCCAACCCCATCATCACCTCTTATGAGAGGTCATATTCGAGGGTTCAGCCAGCCAGCATCCTCGAATCATATCCCACGATAGGTTCAATTGCGCTCCTAGGGCGAGAGCCGGAAAAATCAAAGCCCTCCGGGACTACATGATAGACCTTGAACGCTAGCTACAGGAACCACCTACCGCTCAGGATCTGTCCCCCCCATGCCAAGGGTCAAATCGACCGAGACAATTTATTTTTTGCATAAACCTCCACAGGCTAGATCGGCAGAGGGGATACAGCAATTACTCCAGGCTTTTAATAAAAAAATACGCCACAATGCCATTATGTAGGTAATCTAGCATCCACTTTTCTTCTTACCTTTCTCATATACAATCGATCCACACTTGTGACTCTTCTCTTATATTTCTTCTCCTTACGGTTCGTACTTTGGACATTACGCCTATCATACCTCCTAGGGGAACTCATTATAACCTCCACTTTTGATAGTCTAGGATAGTTAGCGCTGGTATTCAAACATGTTGTCTCACCCCGGCGAAATTGGGAGGAGAATTTCCACTGGGCAACTTGAAAACATGATCAGTGGTGCCAGCCAAGCCAAACATTCCCCCCCCCCCCCCATGACGAGAGCGAGATCAGGCAATCCTCCCTTCCCTTTCCAAAAGCCAATACAAAAAAAAAGAGACAATTAGAAACCCACTCTGCCAGTAGAATACCTCCCGAATATGGAAAAAATAACTTCACGAGAATTCATCTTTGGCTATGCAGCACCCAACTTGCCAAGCTGATGCTCCTTGGGACTTGTGAGTGACATTGCATGATTCTGGGTGGCCACTTTGAAAAATTGCTCGTGTTAGATAGGCAAAACAGATAGCGGGAGAAACTACCCAACACTCACCATCCTTAAAGTGTTCAAGAGTGGAGGACATTCAGCAAGAATAAAAAGGCTGCTGATCGAATCCACTCTTCACTATTCCCTCCCCCTTCCTTACGAGTATTACACACCTACCAAAACCCCATCCAGCATATATACACCAGCACTCCAAAATGCACCGCTTCAAATCCACCAGCGACACCCAAACCAGCCACCTCCAAGCCCAACTCAAACTCGAGCGCGACAAGAGCGCAACCCTCCAACGCCGCATCGAATCCCTAGAAGCCGAGCAGGCCCTCTTCCAAGAACGCGAGAGCGCCCTACTAGACATAATCTCGCACTACAAATCCGACATGAGCGAGAACTTCGAGCGCCTCCGCCACGCCGCCGCCGCCTCCCTCCCGCAGCGCGATAACGGCACCGTCACCGAGCCAGCCACGGGCCCATTCCTCCACCGCGTGACCGAGATCGTCCACACGATAGCGGAGAACATGGAGCAGCTCAGCGGGGTCATCGTCCGCAGCGAGGAGACGCACAGCCCGGTTCTGGTCTCGCGGGAGGTGCTGGATATATTCCTCGAGGGGAACAGGCTGCTGGCGGAATTGCCCAGGATTTCCGAGGACTATGCGCAGCAGGTGCTCGCGCTGCGGAATCTGTGCGTGAGTTTTCAGGACTCGTATGTGCCGCTTGTGCTCGATGCTTATGACTCGCACAGTCTGGGGGTTCAGGACTCCTTTGCAGCCGCGGCGGCGGCGTGCCCTCCTCCCGCGCATCCGGAGGTGCTCTTCGTGCACTTTCATAACCTCGCGCCTATGCTCAATAAGTTCTGTCTGGACTCTGCCTCGTGTATCGCTGCGCTCCAGGAGGACTGCGTGCACAATACCCTCCCACATGTTCTCGAATCTTTGTCAATCGCTATGACGCATCCCGGCCCGGACTGGCAGGCGCTGAGAAGGGCCATTTTCGCTAGTTTGGTGTTTGCGACGGGCTTGCAGGGGGAGGCTTTCGGGTTGGTAGATGTGGCAGGGGTAAGGGGTGCTAGGGCTTGGGAGGAATTCCAAGAGTGGGATGTTAGCGAGGAGAGCTGGGAGAGGAGAGATGCGCTCAGGACAGGATTTTTGGAGGTTTATTGGAGGGTAGCAGAGCAGGATGAACAGGGAAGAAGGGAGGAGGCGGGGGCTTGCGAGAGGAGATATGGTGGGGGGATAGTGAGCCTTGAGAAGACGTATTATAGGAATAAGTAGATTAAGCGTGTCTCTCCGTTCTGTTTGGCTTTGAGATTTCATATTCTTCCTCCAGTAATCTTTCTCCAGTAATTTATACAATTTGCACCAGTGATGGGGGCTACTGTTGAGGCATGTTTGAATATTCGATCCCCGCCCAAGACTGTATAAGTGCATTGCAAACCCTCCTTGCGTCGTAGTTGCTAAGCCATTGGTCACCAAGTAAAACAGCATAAACACATAACTCCCGAACACCTAGCTAACCAGAATCCCGCCACTCCCAGACACCGCCTATGCAAAACCCGGCCACCCAAAACTTCTATAGCCATTGATCAAACCAAAAATCCCCTCCCCCTTTTTTCCAATGACATAAAAATACAAAATTTAAAGGCGTTAGTACCAAAACCGGTGCCCAATCCATCATCCGGGATTCATCCCTCCCAAAGCACAGATAAGACAGTCACGACCTGTCACTCGGAAGACATCAAGACGCACTCGGATGTTCCAAAGTTAATAACCGTCAGGACACCTTCCGGTTACCACCCCCTTCCCGGTGGCCGCCATGCAGCCTCGCATGGGCCTCATGTCAACGGGTGTTATGAAACAGAAGAGAAAAAATAAAACGACAGCATCTGCCATAACTTCCCCGCACAAAGGCCCCCTGTCAATTCTCCCCCGGAAACAAACCCCCCACAATCAAGTGATAAGCACAAGCCCAACCTACTCGCAGTGTAGCCCGCGCGCGCACAGGCGACAACTATCCAATGACAAAAGAAATGAACCGTCTAAGAAAGGACAGGGGAAAGGATTTGAACAACTTGATAAAGTCCACGCTCAGACCCGAACCCCAGCCTAGGCGGGGAGATTTGGCAACATAAAGGAGGAAAGCAGAAAACATGAGAGCCAAAGTAGAGTGGGAAGAAATGAACAAAATGAAAGGACCAAGAACAATAGAAAGATTCGCCAGCCCAGTTTAGGAAGCCTCAGGCAACTTCTCCTCGTGGGTAAGCCCTTTCCTAATCGCAAGGACGTTATCGACGATAACAGCATCAACCCCCTGCTCAGTTTGCAACTAAAATAATACGGTCAGTAAAACTGTCTCACAGATAACCAAGCAAAGTCGGTCGACTCACCTTAACATTCGCCGGGAGGTTGTTCATAACCCCGTATGTCACACATACAAGCCCGGATTCCTTGATGACTTTAATCAAGCGGGGACAAAGGACTAATGGCTCGACAGCAGAAACAATCCCAAGGAGATTCCATCTACTGGCGAATCTAATTGCTTCCTGGAGACTCGAGGTACGGATATCTGCCATTGGCTGAGTCCCAGCCTCTGTAAGAAAAAGAATCGGGATCGACGGCTTTAGACAAAATGTGAGTACAAAGTTGCGATTCTGCAAGAAAAGGACCAGCTGAGCCAAACATACTTGTTTAAATGAGAGCAACAGACAGATGTCTGGGTTGAAGCTCGAGAATATCAAGTCACGGCCATTAGCGTGATCGTAAACAACCTTTAAAACTGCAGGATCATCAGCAACACAAACTAGTAAAGTTTTATCCACAGTCGAGAACCCTACCACTATCGACCCAGGAGTTCATTTCGATCGCGAGAGTATCCATACCCTGATCCTCGCTTTCTTGGAGCATTGGATACTCTGTGTCCCGCGATTAGCACAATTGAAACCTTCCTGCGAGACAGATCCACATACTCAGCTCAATATTAAAACCAGTGCCGATCGGAATATCCTTAAAAGCTGACTCTAAGGTGGCAAACGGTGCAGAAATACTGGTGCCTCTGCTATTTCCCTTGAAACCGTGCAACTTATAGGCCCTAGTATGCTTCATACGTTCTGCGAAATCCGCCTGTGTTGTATCATCCCCATCGTGTAACGACATGGACCTATGTCTCCGAAGAGTGTGCTGAGAACCACCCTCTCGGGTCCCATCTCCCCCCGGCGCTCGACCGCCATTGGGAATACGCTCAGGGGAGCCCTTCCTTGGCCGATGAGTTGGCTGACGACTCATTGACATGAACTACCTATGTTAGTAGATTCCCGACCCCCAATTGCACTTGGGCTGGACAAGTACCTGCTCTAGTGTCAACGTGTGAAGGGGAGCGTCTATCCCGGTCTCACCGACTAGGAAGTCGTGATAAATCACAGGCACATGATCCTTTGTGAGTTGAACATCTTGAAGCCACTGTCAGCAAAACCAAAGCATCAATTTTAAACCCTATCCGAGATAATCCTACCAAACTACAAGCTGTTAGCACATGTGAAGGGGTTCGGGGTCATCGCGTTCATACCTCAATGTACTCAGCACCCAAGTTTGCCGCTGCGATAAACGACTAAGCACTGAGTCAGTATGGACCCAGCGAATAGAGCTTCCAAGACTCTATCCTATGGCCAAACATACCAGAATGGTGTTTTCTCCAAGCTGCAGTGATTTACGTGCTGGGAAATTTTTTCCGAGGCCTTCTCAGTATGGTTAGGTAAATACCGCCTCGACAGTGGGGGGATTCCATAGAGCCCAATCACCTCTATGCCCAATAACCTATGAAACATCATTAGTACCGGTCCAGCCATAGGAGCTAGAGAAACTCACTCTCGGTATTGCTAAACTCTTCCAGTAGGTCTGCTGCTTAGTGATTTCCATATTGGGGTGGGTAAATGGAGTGACAATCATGAATTCGAAGTTCAAGCAACCGATTATCTCCAGGTTAGCACCAAGAATTGGAACCTGTACACCGCCCTGTAAAGAAACCCGACGTTTCCCAAGTTCGGGCTTAATCGAGCTCAAAAGTGCTACGGCTCTGCCTACAATTTGATCCTTTGATCCCGCATATGTAGGAACAATGTCGAACTTGAGTTTCACCTTACTTGCATCTTTTGTTTCGAAAACGATTGGGTCACCCGTAGCAACACCCGAATGGAGAGGAAGATCAACAACAGTCGGTTCACCCATTGCGTTTTGTGCGGAGACAACTAAAGAAAGCGCCGTATCCAACTGGGTTAAATGCGCTTCGGCCAGCGGAATATTATCCAGTTGAACTGCCGGAACATCTTTCCTTGTATCCATACTCCCCAAGCTGACTAGGACCATAGCTTCCCCTTCTTTCAGATACCGATGTCCAAAGCTTTTGACGGGGGGCGATTGGGTGCCAGGAAAGTTAGATCCGTTAGTGCCGAGTGACCCGCTCAATGATGTTGTAGTAGGCGGCGTTAACGGGCTCGAGGAGAGAGCTGGGGTCACAGATCCCGACGACCCGGGGGTGTTGCTCGTTTCTGCAAGCTTTCTAGCGATACGGAGATGCCCCCTCAGGACCGCATGTTCCTTTGCTGACCAACCTGACAAGTCCTGCTTGTCCACATCACTCTCACCATTTTCGACCAGAAGATCAACAACCCCCTCCTGGCCTTCGACAGCAGCAACAAACAATGGCGTCCATCCGTAGTTCTTCTCGGCTAGCTCAACATCGGCCCGTTGTGTATCACTTCCTTCGATCAAAACCTTAACACAATCAACATGGCCAAGTCTTGAGGCATGATGCAAGGCCGTCTCGCCGTTTTCGTCTTGGTAATTTATATCGACTCCGGCCTCGACCAGGAGCTTAACAATAACAGAGGCATTTTTTTTCGCGGCGAGTGCTAATGCAACCGAAGACTTTGAGACATCCTTCCTCGCTGATGCTACCCGACCACTAGTACCCAACTCCCCTTCGGGAACCTGGTTCCTTGGGAGTCTGCAGAGATAAAGATAAGCGGCTCTTCGAGATCCCTGCACACAACAAAGGCTTGAAACGGAATAACCTACGACTTGCCAAACTTCATGACGGATAAACCAATTGCAGCGGATACAAAATGGTTTGTACCTCGCACAGCCTTGGAGGAGTGTTTATAAAGTATGTGTGAATGAGTTGTCAAGGGAAAGTTGGTGAGAGCTCCGGGTGTGTCGGTTGAGAGGGATCAGAGCACTGGTCCCTGGTATGAAGGGGGAAGCCCCAAGGTGTTATGTAGGTGGGTGTGAGGGCTACCGGTATGGGGTAGCTATTGCGCAAGGTTTATGTATAGTACGGTAATGCAAGAGCACGGTATAGGCAGCAACGAAAGTAGTCTTGTCGTCGGAGTTGCTGTGAAGCCGGAAGCAGGTCGCACAGCGGAGGATCTGCTGACGGAACAAGCTATTCGCCCCTCCCCCAAATAAAAATCCAAAGATCAAGACAGGTGAATGAAGTTGCGAAGAGCAAGTCCGTGTTCAAGCTAATTACTCCTGTTGGTCAGCCAAAGTCTACACACCACACCGTTACAAATGATATAAACATGCAGCCGTGAGAATGTCAACAGGGATGATCAGTCCCTCTATCGCAGAAGAGATATCTAAATATGTTCAGAAAGTGGTGTGAAAGGTCTTCAAACAAAGTTTCCTCCAAGTATGAAAGCTATCTAAGGATAGGAAGTCGCAACATGCAAAGGCGTCGACAACACAAAGTCAACTTGTTTCGACGGTTCAAAGACTATATCGGACGGTCTGGTGGTGGATTGTTATGACAAAGGGAGACAGGTTAGTGACGGAAGATAGGACCAAGGGAGAGAAAGAAAGAAAAAAGGAAAAAAAGAGGATTACCGGTAGGAGAGGAATTTCAGATGAGCCCTCGGTGCAGAGGTTGGGGAGGGAGAGATGCTGCAAGAATTTCAGATGAGTGGATGGGAGAAGGAGCAAAAAGGTGTTATCGTATATATGGCTTTCCACTCGTGAAGCTTTAGCTCATCTCTATTGGCCCCCGTCACTACGGTAACTCCAGCTGCAGCCAAGTTGTCTCCCCTACCCGCTAAGCGAGAGCCTCGGGTAGAACATCACCCGTTGGGGCTCTATTGAATTGGGTGGTGCGTGTATAATATGCATGATATATACTACAAACCATCTATTCGGTGAGCCTCAGGATGCCTCAAGAGTGATTGTCAACTCCCAGTTCCCCTCCCATTATTTGTTCCATCAAAAGTTACACACTGTACGAGCACACGGTAGTATTCTCATCAGCCTATAACTTATCCGCTATTTCCTCCCAGCTGCAACACCCTCCATGTTCCGTACAAGTCCCGGTATCCTCCAATGCACCCAAGTTTATGATAGTGCTGTGCATATGATGGGCTTCCTGTCTGCTTCAGCGCCATAGAGAATTAGGAAAACTCCCCCCCTCTCCAGTTCCACCCAGCCAGTCATTCAGCCTTCATCTCCCATAACTTTACCGGTATGCTATCCCACTTGTCTGCTCTAATTGCGGCCCATCCCTGCATCTACACCTTCCTCCGGATAGATACTTTCTGCAGGCGGTGAAAGGCATGCTTACCTACAAAGTGGTGGGGCCGCCAGCCACCCAGCTGTTTTCCAAGTTCTAACTGTTGGAGTTAGGCTTTCGGATATGCAGGATATGCACTATCTACGTATTAGAGTACGACAAAGCCGGTCATTCTCCCTTAGTTCCGGTTTCCTACTCTCCGAGTTAGACTTACTGCATTTACATTTCCCCTCATGTCACCGCTCAGTCAATCGACTGGATACACGATTTTGTTCTCATTTGTTTTCTTTTGTCTTCCATATTGCTTCCTTAACTTTCTTCTCCACTGCCGATATATGTTGCTGCTCCACTGTATAAATAGTAGGCCTTCCTGGCCCTCTGAGATTAAATGAAGTTCTTGAACATCTCTCGCGCGTACATGTTTCCGGTATATGGCTTGACCATTGGACCCGCCCCACAACACTAACCAAGGGGCAGAATCGGTTCGACTTAGGTGCCAATAACCCCGTTGACGGATGCGCACGGACAACCTCACCTGCTGGTCTTGTGATTGGATATAGCCACCTGCAACCCAGTAAATATCATCGCACTCACGAGAGCATTTACTGAAAGGAGGAACCTGATTGAAGTGGAATTGGGGACGATACCAAATACAGTTTTGGGGGAGGGGCATCTCTGCCTCATGCTCTTTAAATAGTTTTCAGAATTCACAGTATATTTAGGGGGGGGGGGTCTGATCCCGGCACTTTGCAGCAAGTTATCACACCTTGTTCCTGGACAGGGAAGGAGCAAGCATCTGGGATTGGCTCCCTAAGGAGGGTGCTAGAATCCCCGAATAATTCTAGGTGAGCTTACCCTACGTCAAATTCCTCTGTTGCTCAATAAAATCCAAAGATCATTATTTACCCGGCCCGCTATCACAGTAACTCCTCTCATGCCTGTTCCGGATGCAACTTCACCACCATCTCCGATCAGTTTGATTCAATTGGGTATTTCTACTCGTAGTCGGGGTCTAGTTCGACCCGTTTCGTACATCACGAGGTACATCACGCCCCATTATTTGTTGTTTCACTCGTCGGACATTTACCACTCGTGACGCTCAAGCTAAAACCTCGGTGAATCAAAAGGAATGATACCGTATCATAATAGAAACGCCCCATGCCAGCCGGGAAATCGATTGGAACAAATGTACCTCCGATATCATGAAAGACCTGAGTTGAAAACCTAGGAACAAAATTAGGGAGCTCCTCCGAGTTTATCTTTTGTCAAAGCTCACGATAACCCCTAGATAACGTGGATCAACGTCATCCATGCCAAGCAACACGAGAGCCCCGACCAAAAATCCCGATTTCCAAAATTTATAATTCTTCCCGACACTAAAACTCGCATGCAACGACAGGCATTCGCTATGGCTATAACATCCATTTACAGTTCGTCCTAGAGTTCATCGGGCGGGACGAGCCCTTGTCCGTGCCGTACATGTCCGAAGTCTTGTTGAAGGCTCAGCAAAGGCCACATATGGAGACAGCCAACCCAACAGATTGATATTGCCAAGACACCTGGCCACAAATTGTGGGGTTCTCCGAGGCAAATCGTGGCTCAGTCTAATCCTTTTTAGCCTTTGAGATGGACACAATTTAGGCACGCAAGATCACACACGCGGCTCAACTCCCGACAGGTCCCCAAGCTGACAGTCGGCCCCGGACGGTGTCACTGACTCTAAAGACGTCAGTGCATGTTCTACCCAGCGCTGTAGAACGTTTTCCCCGGAAGCTAAATCTCTCATGTGATCGGTAAAGTAAGTATCGCAATGTATCTCTCGGCGAATTGGCATGGGGTCAGGTTTCTGTCTACCGACTCTGCCAGTACCGATAGCACCGGCTACAGTATCATTCTCTCTAATATTTGTACTCCCACCTATTACATGTCCGCCGCCCCGGCTAGATAGAATTCCTCTCGTGGGCTAACTTATCTTTCAATTTCATACAAGCTGCCCCAGCCCCGCGCGAGCACCAAGCCAACATGAACCCTAAACCCATGTTTCCAAAGTACACTATACATTTAAATCACGGGTATGATACTCGAGTGCAACATTCCCGCACAACAGCCTCCGAAATTTGAGCCCGTTCCTAGTTCACCCGAAATCAAGCCTGTCCTTAAGTTTATCGACCCCACCGCACCACCGGCCTTAGCCCCAACAGCTAGGCATTCCAGCTCGCCACGCCTCCAAGAAATGCAAATACCCACCCCATACTGCCGAACCCGCACCCCCCCGCTATACTCGAGTACAGCACTTGCGCCTCATACCCTCCTCCACCAAAGTCGGAATAAGATCCTTCAACAACAGAGAACTCCGGCGGGTAAATCTCATCTTATCTACGGCGTGTACCTGGCGAGAAGGGGAAAAAAAACACTTTCCGGTGGGGAGTACAAAATACCGCAGGACAAAGTGCCGGACGCAGATCGTCATGGAAAGAAAGAAAGAAAAAAACACCCCCGCACTACTACGAGGACAAGGTGGCCGGGCAGATGCCCGTGGCCGGTAGTTCCATTGTGCCCCCCCCCCCCTCTGCCCCTTCGTTCGGCTGGTTCAAAAAGTGCAAAGTGTGTTGGCTGGCCAACAATGTGGCTGTTTTGGAATTTTTAAGTCTATGTTTGACAGCATCTTTTTTTTGACCCATATATCAGATTCCAAAAGACACATTTGGACCACCCTGATAAGGATATACTCTGGGCATAGGAAGATGTAATGGGAATTGGGTCGTAGATACTTGTACTCCTTACTTGCTCCTGCTCCTGCTCCTCCTCACTTTGTGGAAACCACCTGACCCTCCAACTCCAATATCGGTAACACGAAATTTTGCCGCCAAATGCCCTTTCCCCGAGCAACCCAAATAAAATAAATAAAAGCCCCAATCACCAAACCAAACTCGCCATCAACAAATCCTGTTGGATATCATGGGTTGTTCGGCCAAGCTTAGTCATGAGATTGTCTTCGCCGTCATTGGTTGCGGGGCTCGATTGTCTTCTTTGTTATTTCCCTCTTTTTCTCTTTCATTTTTCTCTTTTCCTTTCCTAAACACGTTCTTTTTCTTCACAGTGAACGAACCCAACAAAACTAATATTGACACCACTCTTATTTGACCTTCAACCGCTCTCTCATTCCCACCTTCGGTGGGGCTCCTTCCGCACTTTTCTATACATACCCGATGAGCAGCCATATAAACACTTCATTCCGCCCACCGCTTATAAGAGTTCGGCTCGCCACGGATCATTCCCCTACCCCGAGTGACACTCTATGAACAAACAAACCGCACAGAACAATCCAATCCCCAACCCCCCCCCCTCCCCCCCACCTCCGACAAAAAGATTCCCCCCACGAAAACACAAAAATGTTCCAATCCATAACCCTAACCCACCGCCAAGCCACCGCCACCCCATGATCCATCCATCCATGATCCATCCATCCACAAACCCATCAATCAATCCAATCCAATCCCCACATCACCACCACCACCACTAAATAACCCAAATGCCACAACTATGATACACCCAACAACGACACCCCCGCAAGCCTACCTAGCCCTCCTCCGCGCCGCGCGCCTCGCCTTCGCCAACGACACGCGAACCCTGACGGCGGCCCGCGCGAGAATCCGCCACGAATTCCGGCACACGCCGGCGACGGGACGGGACGAGGGCGTGCGCAAGGCGCTGGATGCGGCCAAGATTTTGAGGGAGAATGTTGTTCAGGGGGTCATGGAGGAGAAGGAGGAGGGTGGGGAGGAGGGGGTTTTTCGTGGGTTGTTCCTTTCCGGTTGATTAGTTAGTTGGGTTAGTTGGTTGGGTGATTGATTAGTGCGATGGAGGAGGAAGGCTAATTTGGGAGGGGAGCGGGGTGGTGTGGTGTGGGAGGGCAGGGTTGAATATACATGATGAGAT
>Ga0307510_10008012_pt1 | contig 12571 bp, 4 predicted proteins | sample 12_EM_MG_FD_207224 | JGI IMG/M metagenome (GOLD analysis project Ga0307510, IMG submission 207224) | Populus trichocarpa ectomycorrhiza microbial communities from riparian zone in the Pacific Northwest, United States - 12_EM | ecosystem: Host-associated > Plants > Roots > Unclassified | place... | reverse complement strand
TTGGCCCTGCTTTGATATGTCTTATCTTTGAAAAAAATGATGAATTGATCTCAACTTGAACAAGCTTACCATGTTACATTTTTAAACCTTTCATATATCAACTAATCCATTGTACAAAAATGTGTAATTCCTTCCTGGATCATAGATATATTGGAGATCTAGTGGACTTCTATTTGTACTGGTGACAAGTTTCTATCCCCTGACCTTTCCCTTATTCACTAGAAGGGAACAATAGATCAAAGCTAGTTGTTATGTGTGTTTCAATGCTGCTTCAATTCTCATTAGACACTGGTGAAATCAGTATTGGTAAACCTTTAATTATAGGCGTGGGTTCATGTAGAATGTCCTTGCTGAAATATAGAATTTTAGTACAGTTAAGCAGTAACAAAGCTTTGTTCTCTTTTTCACATAATATGATATTGCATGTCATGCCTTATATTGCTTTTCAAAAGATTCATGTCTTGTCATGTTATTATTGTTATTATAAGAAATATGTCTTATTTATTTATTTTCATGCAGGTTCATGCAGGGGAATATGGAGTGCACTGGAATTTCTTTTTCACTCTAGCAGCTGTATCAATCCTTACATCCATAATTAACATCCCACCGCAATATTCAGGAATTTTTGGTGTAGCAATTCTTATTGGTATAATTTTTTCCTGGATATGCATTAATTGGGTTCACTGAAGATTTTTTGATTAGCCTTGTTAACTTTGATTCTTCAGGTTTTCAATATTGGTTGAGTCATGGATTAAATGTGTACCTCCTTTCTGATGAAAGGGGTACAGATATCTTGAGCAAAAATAAGGAGGGGATATTTAGTATACTAGGTAAGGATAATATCATCTGAACTGATCATTTAATGATTTATGGTATTTAAAGTAATGTTTGTAGCAGAAGAGTAATATTCTTTAATTTGTATTTATGCTATCCAGTTATTCTCTAATGCATAATTTTCTCTATTGAGCTTTATGATGTAGTTAATAACTGTTCATTTTAGGAATGATAAGCTGCATTTATGACTCCGATTATGCCTCTTAATTCTTCCATGAGTTTTGATCTTGTCAGCACCAACTCAAATCTTTTTACTTTTAAACCATTAGAAAATACCCCCCTATATGCATCAAAAAGTCAATTCGCGCCCCATATTTTGATTTTGGTCAGCTGCATCCAGAATTGCTTAAATTTGGGTCGGTCCACCCCCCTTACTGATAACATGCCTTCAATTCTAAAATAAATCAACTGATAAATGATGTTAAAAAGAGAGAAAAACGGTATGGTAAGTTGAATTCACAAGTCTTGCATGTGATCTTAAATTGGAATTATCTTCAATTGGTGTATCTTGGCACATTTTTGAAATTTTGGGTACAATTGACCAAAACTAAGATAGGTTGTGAATAGCCTTTTTGATATGAACATAGGGGCTAAAAGAGGAGAGGGAGGGGGGGACTACTGAGAACTTAGTCTTACCTCTGATCTGTTGATTGTGAAAAATCCATACTACTCAAGTACGATAATTGATGAAGTTGTTGTATCATCCAAAGACTAAAAGATAGTTTATTATCTACCAATCAGCATATGCTTTTAGTGTAGTTTTATTGTTTCTATTTCTGATTAGAGTTTTCAAATGTTAATTTGTTATCATTCTCAGGGTATTGGGGTTTGTACCTTGTTGGTGTCCAATTGGGTTATTATCTTTTCTTTGGAAATCGCCCCGCTACTGCATTGAGAACCATTAAGTGGGCAAGGGTCCGGGTCTCATTTATTTCCCTGGTGTTTTGGTATGGTCTACTGTGGCAACATTTTTTTTATTGTCAGCATACATTCAAATAAAAATTGATTATTCTAAAGTTTCCAACTTATTTCCCTCTGCTGATTGTATTGCAGGCTAGTAACTGTTCTTTTAGACAGGCATGTTGAAAGAGTTTCACGTAGGATGGTAGGATGTAGTGCACTGTTTGATTAACTAATGAGTGAAATTGTTTTGGTAACTTTACTGATGAAAACCCATAAAAACTCATTTTGCAGTGTAATCTGGCTTATGTTACTCTGGTATTGGCTGAAAATCTTCAGGTGCTTCCCATATTCTTCCTGTTTTAACTATATTTGAGATTCAGTGTGACACTGATTTTATGTAATTGTTAGTTTAGGTTTCGTGATGCAATTTCAAGCGTTGTTTGCAGAATTTTTTTTTTTCTGCAGAAATGTTTTTTTTTTCCTGGTTAAAAGAGATATTCATTCGTTTGTTTGTTGCTATCATTTGATGCGGCTCAACAACTTAGTATGCCCCTTCCAAGTCCCTCAACCTCCCAATCCATGGGTTTTTACATTATGTCAATACCGCTTGCCACAAAACCTAAGTTAGTCTGTACTACAGTGGTGTTGTTCTTTTCTATTCTCTCTTGTACCAGCTGAAAGTTTCTCTTGTTCTTCAGGCTTTAGCGATACTAATGCTTTCTGATTTCACTGCTGGAAGTAAAATTTCAGCACTTGAAGAAGCGTTGAACCGGAATCTGCTGGGCTCATTTCTTCTGGTAAATGAAGGATTCTGAACTGAATTTGATGTTCTGAAAAGCTTTCAATTTAATCCTCCCTCCCAGGCGAGCTTGCATGAATGATTTGCTGAGTTTTCTTGTTCGTACATTGCAGGCAAACTTGCTTACTGGACTGGTAAACTTGTATGTGGATACTTTGTTTACCCCATCGCTCTCAGCCCTAGTTATCTTGCTTGCGTATGCGTATTGTTTATCAATCATAACTGGTATTGCTGATTTTTATGGTGTCAAATTGAAATTTTGGTAGTGATTTGGTTTCTGTATAGAAAAAAAAATTTGGTTGAAGGCCATGGGTTGTTGCAGCTATAGACCCAATTCTCATCAAAATTGCAATGCATACTGTCAAGCTTTCTTACTATTTCTCTCTTTCCTTATTTTATTGTTATTGTGTTTTTTTATGCTGTAAGTACATTGCTAGAGTATGCCATTGCCAACATCACATATTCCATCAAGATAATGGAAACTGATGATGGAGCTAATGGTGTGCGAGTAACATAAAACTATTTCCCTTCTCTTTTCCATTTTTCTTTTCGAAAAATTGAAAATGTGTTTATTTGTTGAAGAAGAAGCCGTATTTTTCCACTGAAAAGAAAATAAGAAATATATTAAGATTATAACTAAATTAAACCTTAATTTTGAACAGTTATATTAATATTTTTTATTAGTGTCATTCTAATCATAAAATATTTATTTTATTTTATTTACATTAAAAGTTATCAAGAAAAAGTTATATTGTTGACTAGAAAATTATATTATATTAAATTTATAATAAGTTAAATTTATAACATTAATTAAATATGAAAATATAAAAAAATAATTTTAATTTTTTACATTGCTAAAAGGTTCTTGTATATAAAAGAAAAAAATTGTATTGTTTTTTTTTAATTTGAAAAAAGAGATGAGAATTTTGTAAAAAGAAAACTGTAGATAATTTTTAAAATGTGTTTTTCAAACTCTATAAATATAAATCTAAAAATTAAGAAAATTAGTTTTATAGGTTTTAAATAGAGAAATATTACATTTGAATATATAATTGAAGTTTTTCTTGTTTGAACTTTATTTTTTTAGAAAATTAAAGTATGATTGTATTTCTAATTAGTTTTTAACTGTTACTGTGGCAAATAAGCATCTTATCAATATGCTCATAGGGTTGTGATTATTTTTTAAAGTGGTTTTTATTTGGAAGTGTATTAAAATAATATTTTTTTTTATTTTTTAAAAATTATTTTTGACATTAGCATATCAAAATTATTTTAAAATACTAAAAAAAATATTAATTTAAAGTAAAAAAAATAATAAAATTTTTTAAATATTTTTTAAATATTTTTAAAATACAAAAATAAACATCTATCGCCATAATTTTTCTTTTCTGATATAAAAATCATAAAACTTGTACTGGCATGATGACATCGTTCTTTCTGCACTCCTTTTCTGCATAAAAATGTGGATCCTTACCTCTGAATTGTGCAAATCATGAACAGCATGAGATGAGAGGAAAACGAAAAACTTCAAAAATACGACGGACAATAAGCATCAGCGAAAAAAATAGATGAAAAAGTATTAAAATGATATATATTTTTATTTTAAAAATGTATTTTAAACATTAGTATATAAAAATAATATAAAAACATGTACAAAAAATTTAAATTTTAATAAAAACAGGATGAAATTTGCGTAAAAAAGAAGAAGCTAAAGTTAAATTTGGACACTTGCTAGAATACTGCAACTTTGGAAGTTGATGGTCACATGGATTCTCTTTCAGAGCCTGTCAGCTTAGACCATGTTACAAGGTCAGATCACCCTAACAAAAGTCCTCATCACTGGGTAAGGCTACATTTCCCACTGTTTGTAATCGATAGATTGCTTTCACATGTAAGGCTACATTTCCCACTATTTTTAAATTTAATTTAATTCATAGGTTCTTAATGAAATCTTATGTTTTAAATTATTTTGAGTGTCAAAAATTGAATGTGAAATAAAATTAAAATTTTAAAAATAATACAATTAGAGATCAACTCCTCTGTTTTACAACACTAAAGAGAAAAAATTAATGATTAATCTCCGGCTCTTAAACTTTACTAATAAGGCTAGTTATGAGTAGAGATTTTATTTGATACACAGGTAAGGTTAATTAGTAATGGATGTCTTTGGATGCATTCATGCCTATGTTTTTTTTTTTTAATGCTTCAAAGTAATAAACTCATGACTAATTATATCTAATTATCATGTAACTGTTGTGTGTCTTGTAACCTATCATGGTAGATTAATATTATTGGTTTAAATCATGCTTGAAAATAACTGCAAATCTTGAATGATTAATTTAGCAATTTATCTAAAACGTTGTTTCAATGTAAGTGTGAATGATGCATTAGTTCCAATTCCAAGGATTTTGTAATTTTTAAGGATAATAGAAATCACCCGTCAGGTTTATGATCACAACTTGCCGCAGAATATATAGAATTCCTTGTATATAATTTGCAAGTCTAAGTTGTTGTGGGACATACTGACTGCATTCATTCGCGAAAATGTATCATTTTCTAGTCTCGCGCTCAACTTTCAGAGAGAAGGTTACTGATTCAAAGCCTTTCCTGTTACTGCAGTTGCTCGGGCTGAATATCAATTACTGTATGAAAGAACTGCTACCCAAAGGCTAAATACCAATTATATCTGTTGGATGTTTATTCAAGGGTGCTGGGAGTGGGCTGACTTTGAATGTGAAGAACTTCCCGCCTTCTAATGACCGTACAGAAGCTAGTACATGCTTTATCGTACATCAAGCATCACCTCGAGATGAGGCCACATTAACAGCCAAAAACATTCTCCATTCTAAGAATGTAGATGGTTGATGATGATGCTCGAAGCTATTGCATAACTGTACCCTAAGACTTTAGCAATCACACCCTTGTAACTCAAGATGAGGGAACGAATTGTTTTAAGGCTTTGGGAAATTTGAATGACAAGATGTATATATGTAGCGACCGAGCTTGCTCAAGTATTGACGATTTATAACAAGCTGTTAATCACCCTGTTGTGTGTGCCGACCATGGAGGTTAGTGCTGTAATGCCATTTTAACTGCAACATCATCAAGGCGTGATATGTTCACACACATATAGCAGTAGTCATTATCACATATCCAGCCACTAGCTAGCCATTGCAATTGGTCAGGCGCATGATGAACGGCCCAGATAACAGAGATTATCATTTTGCAGGCTAGAAATAAACGTTGAGTGGAATGTGTATGGTACGCTATGGGTTGTGAAGCGCACAAGTTAAAACGCTTATATTGGGTCTAAAATAATCTCCCCCTTTACATTAGAGATGAGAGAATCTACTGTACGTAAGCCAGTCAATATTTACTGCAAAATCCAACTCGGAAATGAATGTGAGGAGTAGGTTTTAATTACACAGCTGCTTGTGTTGTCTGTATGCATATTTCTATATAGATTTGGGTCCCCCCTCCAACTCCTTCCTCTCTTCTCTCTCCTATGCAGAAACTTTGCCAGCAGTGTTGATAGCACCTATGAGTATTGGGAAGGTTACTGGAACAAGGATGAAAAAGAGAGCTCCTCTCCTTGTTTTTTTTTCCTGTCCATCTCACGTGCACCATATCCTTCTCTTTCTCTATATTACCCTCTCAGCATAAATTCACCTCTAAAAAAATCCAACAATTTACCCCTTCCTCAGTGTACAAAACACATACTATATGCTGCTATATAAAAGCTATAAGAATAAGTGGTGGCTGTCATTGGAATGCAACACTGTGATATTTCTGAAGTTGCATTTAGAGAGGTGAAGGTAGTTAGTTTAGCTAGCAGTTAAAGGGAAATGGCACTACAAGCACTATCTTCTAATGAGTTCTTGAACTTCATACTCTATGACACTATCTCTGCTACCCCATGTAGCAGCCATGCCTCGCTAGAGACAACAAGTTTATTGTTAGAGAATTTGATACCTCAAGACCATGGTGTTTCTGTAAATAGCTCTTCCCTAATGACTGGACAGAGATGCTCGATGGGACGAGAAGCCGTCAATAGGAGGCATAATTTATTAGCTGTGCAAGGAAAGAAGAAAAGGAGGAGAAAGCCAAGAGTTTGTAAGAACAGGGAAGATGCTGAGACACAAAGGATGACACACATTGCTGTTGAGAGGAACAGGAGAAAACTGATGAATGAGCATCTTGCCGTTTTGAGATCTCTCATGCCTGAATCTTATGTTCAAAGGGTTTGTTTCTAATTGTTTCCTGCAACTACCACCCATCTGTTCTCTTGCTCCTTTTCTATAATGGCATGCAGATACATTAATTAATTAGTGATAATTCATGAAGAAGTTGTTCTGATTATTGTTTTTGCCAACTTTTTGTAGTAGAAATTTGGTAACTCTCCTAGACCTTAGTGGACAGTAGGCACATGAATATCTATGGATAACTTGGAGTCTATGGATATCTCATATTCAAGCATGTACATTTTAAAAAAAAACAGTTGCAATTGTTAATTAGGTGAATTTTAGTTTAGATGTTGGTGTTAATTTTAGGAACAATTGGATTTTTTTTTGAAAATTTGAGAATAGTCGGATGAAAGAGACCGTAAAGCAGCACTCAGATTCTCAGAACCCAGTCACGTGTATCTGAAAATACTGGCTCCACCACGGCATTTTGCTCTGTTTTTTTCTTACATAATTCTTTTATTTTCAAGTGAGAAAAAAGCAATATTATAGAGACTCTAGAGCAAGTGTTCATCCGTGGTGCTGCTGGTGATTAATCTGGATTTATTTGATATTTAAGGTTAAAATTTTAATTATCTGAGTAAATTATATAATTTTCCTTGCTACCTGCATGCATGTACTCATCACGTTTGTTAAAAACTTTCTTAAAGTGCAGGGTGACCAGGCTTCTATAGTGGGTGGTGCCATTGAGTTCGTGAAGGAGATGGAGCACTTTCTACAATCCCTTGAAGCTAAGAAGCTCAAACTAAAGCAGGAATTAACAGGACCTAATTACAGCGCTGAAAATGCCACTACAACCTCAGAGTTTCCACAGCCACCCTTTTCCCAATTTTTTGTGTCCCCTCAGTACACTTGGTCTCAAATTCCTAGCAAGTTTACGTCAAAGACTGCGGCATCCATAGCCGATATTGAGGCCACTTTGATTGAAACTCATGCAAATCTACGAATTCTCTCAAGAAGAAGCCCTAGACAACTTTCAAAGTTAGTTTCTGGATTTCACACGCTTTACCTCACTGTCCTCCACATCAATGTGACCACCATGGACCCATTGGTTCTCTACTCAATCAGTGCCAAGGTATGTACAGTCAAAATAACTTGTACTATTGTTTGCACAATTTTGCGCATTAATTAAGTCTTTCTTCACTTTATTTCTGGGCCCTAGCATAAAAGAATAAGAAAATTCGAATCCTACTAATATATTCTTTTTGTCCCTTTGGGTGCCATCTCTATCAGTATATAGCATTTTTATTCAAAGGAGATTTTATATCATGTTCAGAAAAATGCAGTCACTTCCATTGATTAAATATTATTGAACATGTTACATTGATCATTGATGGGTCGTGTATTTCATTCTGTAAGCATGAACTATAGCAAATGACCCCGCAGTAATGAAATTGATGGCGAGGAAATCTGTAGCCATTTCATAAGCAATGGTCTTCAATTATTGTCGTATGGGGTAGAATGGGCAGGTTGAGGATACTTTCAAGTATTTTCGGGGTTTCCTAAGTTTAGAAATGCATGTCTCTTTGCCTGTTCTACCAAAATGAATCAGTTCTCGACTAAATTTGGAACATTCTTAATGCAGCTCGAAGAAGGATGCCAACTTACATCAGTAGATGACTTAGCAGGAGCAGTCCACCACATGCTTAGAATAATTGAGCAAGAAGCTGCCCTATGTTGATCAAGTCATCATCTATCCAAAATGCCCATTGATTTGGATAGGCTTCCCCTATGGCATAGGCCCATTGGACAAAAATCCAAAAAGAAAATAAAAGAAAAACCCCCGTGGCTATGATCAATATACTTCACAAAATATAAATGATTGATCAAGTTAATGTCATCATGGAATCTTTAACTGGCCTTAACCAGTCAGGCCATCCATGCCAGCACAAGGTAGGGTTGTGTGTGTGCATTATCTCTCAACGAATTTAGTGAAGGAACTTTATGACAAATACCAATACTCAAAGAAGATTCCATGATGTGTGAAGAAAAGAAAACCACATTATTACCTTATCCATGTTCGGAACGAGATCTTGTAGTTTCTTCAGTTTCCCACTTATTCTGGTTCTTCTCTCCTGGTTTAAATAAAAAAAACAGAAGATGATTATAGATCCACAACGAAATTCAAACACCAGCAAAGCATAGCCTGCACCAGGGAATGACTGCAAATCTCATGGTAAAAGAATTTTCTAAGCTAGTATATATGAACAAATTCTAATGAACAACGAGAGAATCGTCAGGATTGTACATCCCTTCATAATCCTTTACGCATAGCCCATCTTCTCATTATGTTGGTTTTATTAAAGGGAATGCAAAGAAGATGGACCCACATCTTTGCATATTGATCAAATGAGATATCAGTCTCGTTCTTTTTGGTGAAACCAAAGTGTGGTATTGGCAAGCTTGAAGGGGTAAAGGACAAGCAGGAGTATGCAGCGCAGCATGTAGATCAGTCCCTTTATTCTTAATACATTGCATTTAGCAGGAGAGGTATTAAAAGTCTTCCAATGTATATATATGAGGTTAAAAAAAAAAAGATGAAAGAGATTCATTTCTTTGAGAGAGAGAGAACCGGAGAAGAAGAGAGGAAGAAGGAAAAGGAAAGAAGAAGTGAAAGTTGGAGATAAGGGTCTAAGGTAATATCTTGATATTTTTATGTTTGATTATAATGGTTAAGTTTGATTTTAAGATGTTAGAGATTTGAAGTTTGTGTTTTGAGTTCAATTGATTGATTTTAGTTACAGGTTTGTGAGGAACATGTTAGAATTTTTTAGGATTTGTAAAATTTTAGAGGACTGACAGATCAGGATTTTAAAATCCTGATCAAAATCCTGATCAACCAAACGACTGATTGGTCAGGATGGTTTCGGTTGAATAATTGATCGATTTTGGTCGACCGATCGATCGAGTACTAGGGCTTGATCTATTAAGTTTGATCAGTTTGGTACATATTCGAGATCAATCAGGTGGATCTGTTTCGATTTTATAATTACATTTTGGCCTCTAATCTTAGAGTTATAATCATTTATGTTATTTAATTCAAGTTTTTTGTTAGTATTTTTTGTATTCATTATAGGTTCTTCTAGCGTTACTTTTAGCGATCCTCATTAGTCTTTTACTTTTCGCTTGAGTGAGATAATTTTAAATATGCATGTAATATAAATAATTTAAGCATGATGATTATATGATGAGTATGAATAACATTCTTGAATATCATATATGATGATTTATTTTTTATTCGTAATAATTAACATTCAATATAATGCAACGGTAGATCTTTCGTAATACTCATACAACCATTCATGATAATTAACATTCAGTATAATACAACAATAGATCCTTTGTAATACCCATACCATTCGTGACAGTTTAGCATTTCATATAGCACAACAATATATCCTTCATAATAAATTCACTTCAGAAACTAACATTACGCTAGAAGGGGGTGGAAATTACCTACTTATTCCTCCCGTAGTGTACTCATCTGGTCGAAGGTTCGATTCCGGTCGCACCACCTGATACATCAAATTATCATAAATCAGCACATTTACATTCGGTAAACACATAACTTATCGCCATACTTATTTCAAAATGCACATGTTCACATTCCAGTGTTCCACACATTATACAATTATACAATGAAATCGTTACAAGCATTAAGTCATTTCTGACATGAAATTCATCAGCGGCTAAGCTGCTACTGCCATAGAAAGTTGTCATCAAAAATTGGATCCCTGGTGACATACAATTCATCAACGAAAATTGATTCGTTGGTTACATTCAGAATTTGGCGGCAAAAACCGATTCGCTGGTTACACAGAATTCGGCAACGAAACTGATTCGCTAGTTATATAGAATTCGACAGCGAAACTGATTCGCTGGGGACATACAAAATTCAGCAGCGAAATTGATTCGCTAATGACATACACTACGTCAGCGAAAACTTATTCGTTAGTTAGATATAGAATTCGGCAGCGAAACTAATTCGTTGGTGGCCTATAAAATTCGACAGCGAAACTGATTCACTAGTGACATACAATTCGCCAGCGAAAACTGATTCGCTAGTTACTTACAGAATTTGGCAGCGAAACTGATTCGCTGGTGACATATAGAATTCGGCAGAGAAACTAATTCGTTGGTGATATACAATTCATCAGTGAAAACTGATTCGTTATAGCCTACATAATTTAGCAGCGAAAGCTAATTCGGCAGTAAAAGCTAATTCATTATAGATAACACAATTCGGCAGCGAACGCTAGTTCGCTGCAGACAACACAGTTTCGACAGTGAACGTTGATTCGCTACAGACAATATAATATTCGTAGTAAAAAGTGATTTGATGTAGACACCATAATTCGATAGTGAAAGCTAATTCATTGCAGACACTACAATTCGGCAGACATATAAATTGTTGACGAAAACTGAGTCACTGCCGACTTAAAAATCATCAACGCAACCCATGTCGTTGTCGATTCAGAAATCAGCAATGGCGATGGAATCGTTTCTGGTTTCATTACTTCCTTTCGGCCAAGCGTAAGGCTTACGTTAGGCTTCCCTCTACTCATGCTTCTCGCTCGAGATGGACATAGGACTCCTCGAATCACACTCCACTCATCATTTATCATCAAACAGCATCAACACAAGTTCATTTAGCAAGGTTTTTCAATTCATTCATTCCAACATCGGCATTTAGCATAGCTACTACATATATTCATGCATTCGCAATTGCATTATGGCTTTATACTAATATAGTTTATAATTACATGCTCACTTTCTCGATTCATAATCACACACACACACATTCAACACATCAATGAACCAAAAAATTACTAGAGGGAGTCTCGTTTCTGCTGCAGTTACAATTTAATTCACATGGCACATAAGCATGCAATTTCATCAATCACACAATGGAATTGGGCATCAACATAATATGGTTTCTGTTTTTTTTGTTCTAGAATGCTCTTCAAGGTTTAAAGACAACTTAATTCTACACATAACATCATCTTAACGTATTATCATGTCATTTCATCAAACACAAGCAGAATTTCACATCATTAACACCAATATACTTCCAATTTTGATTCTAATAGGGTATAAGGTTCCACATAGTCACAATCCATGTTTTTTCATCACTTTATATTGCATTCAGTTTAACTCTTTCTATAGTCGGCCCTCCCCTTCAATTTGTGTATCCAAAACTATCCAATTCCTTTATTAATATATCTGGAATTAGGACCCATACCCAGCCCTAATTCCATCCTTCTGCCTAGTCAATTTTCCTTAACAGCTGTTGGAAATTCCTAGGTCATTTAGTTGGGGTTTTCATCTTCCTTTCTTTTTTGTCTCAAAATTACAAGAACGGTGGAGAAGGGTTGTGGTTCATACCTCACGATTCACAATAGTTTTAGGAAGGGTTTAGTGGTATGTTCTTCTCTCTTAGTCCAGTTTTTTCCTTCTCTCACCTGATATCCAGCCAGCCCTCTAGGTTCTTCCTTCTCCCTTATTTTTGGTTTTTCTCTTCTTTACTTAGCTCATGTCTCACTCAACTCTCAAGGAAGACTGCATGCAGGCTGGTTGTGTTCAGTTTTTTTCCTTGAAAAGGAGTGGTTATGCTGCAACAATGGCTACAGCTGGTCCTGAGAGGAGGTCTAGGCTCTTTCCTCCTCCAAGTTGTCACTTCTCTTTCTCATGTCTAAGGAGACAACTACAACTGGAGCTTAGGTTTAATTTCTGTTAGGAAAGAGGAAGAAAGGGAAGCGTGCAGTTGGACATGCAGCTATTATAGATATATCTT
>Ga0307510_10008011_pt1 | contig 12571 bp, 16 predicted proteins | sample 12_EM_MG_FD_207224 | JGI IMG/M metagenome (GOLD analysis project Ga0307510, IMG submission 207224) | Populus trichocarpa ectomycorrhiza microbial communities from riparian zone in the Pacific Northwest, United States - 12_EM | ecosystem: Host-associated > Plants > Roots > Unclassified | place... | reverse complement strand
TGATAGAATATAGACAACCAAACCCCTATACCACAAAGCCCCTCTGCTCAGAATATAGATAGCCAAACCCCTATGCCACAAAGCCCCTCTGCTACGCCCGCGCCGTAGGCGCGGTTTACACACTTGTCCTTATAGAACCAGAGGGTGCTCCCAAAGCTGCGTTCAAAACACCCCTAGGAACATACATCCCTAAAGTAATGATGTTTGGACTCACCAATGCGCCTTCCATTTTTCAAAGAGCCATGTATCAAGACATGTGTCCAATCTTCCTCAAATACCCAGACAACATTGCAAATCTCATGGATGATTGGGCAATAGCAACTACCAAAACACTTGAAGGACTCCAATTACATCAAGAAATCATACACCACTTCTTGGATCTCCTAGAAAAACATTTGTACTTCCTGAAAGCATCGAAATCTGTCTTTGAGAAAGATCACATCAATTTCCTTGGATTCCAGGTCACTGCTGGTTGCGCACAAATTGATCCTATCAAGATTGATGGAATTAACTCCTGGCCAGAAGACTTGAAGAGCAAAAAGGAGATCTGACAGTTCATTGGAGTTACAGGTTATCAACGACCCTTCATAGTGAATTATGCCCAAAAAGCACTAGGGTTGACCAAACTCCTGAAAAATGATGCTCCCTTCATATGGGGAAATGAACAATGGGAATCAATCCAAGCCCTTAAATGTGCTATAGCTCAGAACCCAAAGCTCATCACACCAAACCCAGAGAAACAATATGAGCTTCAAACTGATGCCTCTGCCTATGCTCTAGGAGCAACTCTTTTCAATGTGACAAAAGAGGCAAGAAACTAATGATTGGAGCAGCCTCTTGAACCCTCACAGAAACGGAACGGAACTATGATGTCTGGGATCGCAAGTTCATGGGCTTTGTCTATGGCCTAAATCACTGGAGACACCTATTGGCAGGAACTAAACTTCCAGTGCAAGTTTTTGTGGATCATGCAAACCTCACCTACTATCGACACCCCCAAAAGATCCCAAGACAAGTGGCTAGATATATCAATGACCTATCAGAGTATAACTTCAAACTGAAACATATCCCTGGACCGACTAATCGTGCCAACACCCTGTCACAACGCCCAGACTATGATGATGGCTCAGAAGATAACGAAAACGTCACAGTGCTCCCAGACCATCTTTTCATGAACCAAATCTCAACAGTGACTCTTTGGGAATGAGTTTCACAGGCACAAAACCTCGAAGCAGACAAAGTCCAGGAATTAGCCCAACAGTTCCCTCTGAAGAGTGAAAATCACCACTGGTGGAACGATGGTCGACTAGTTGTTGTGGATAATGACACCCTCAGGAGGGAGATAGTATCCCAATACCATGATGCCCCAACAGCTGGACACCCAGGTGTCGTCAGTACTCTTTTTTCCATTTCCCAAGACTACTGGTGGCCAAGAATGAAGGACTTTGTCAAACAATACGTCCAAGGATGTGCTACCTGTCAAGCTAATAAGTCTGACACAAGTCAATCAAAGCCTCCACTGTTTCCCATCTCCCCAGCTCATGGTGCCACACCTTTCTCAACCATTGCAGTAGACTGGATCACAAAACTCCCAGAGTCTCAGGGATTTGACTCAATTATGACCATCACAGACCATGACGTCTCAAAAATGGTGATGTTCATCCCATGTCGAGAGAACCAAGGAGCCGAAGACATGGCTTGGATGTACATCCAAAATGTCTTTCCATACTATGGTCTACCAGACCGCGTCATCTCAGACCAAGACCCCCGAATCACGTCATAATTCTTCACTGACATATGCACTTTACTAGAGATTTCAAAGAACACAAGTACTGCCTACCACCCACAAACCGATGGACAATCAGAATGTACAAATCAGACCCTTGAAACATTCCTATGGATCTATTGTAATCACAGACAAGATGACTGGGCAAGGTACCTCCCTCTAGCACAGTTCGCGATCAATTCTAGACCTTCCATGATGACAAAGCATTCCCCATTCGAAGTCCTCATGGGTTTCTTACCAAAGGGTCACCAGGTCTTCCGCCAATCAAGAGCTGGGAAGATAATGAAGAGACTTGATCGCATCAGTCAGCTCCATCAAGAAGTAGAGCTGAATATCAAACATGCTCAAGAATTAGCAATCAAGGGGAGTAACTTCAAACTCTTCGCCCAAGGCCAGAACATTTGGCTAGACTCCAAGAACCTGAAAACAACGCATCCTGCCACCAAACTACACCCAAAATGTTATGGACCCTTCACAGTGACTAAAGTGATTTCTCATGTCGCTTATCAACTTGATCTTCCCCCTTCCTGGAAAATCCACAATGTGTTCCATGCATCACTTCTCTCGCCTTACAAAGAAACACCAGAACATGGCCAGAACTTTCCAGAACCACTTCCAGAACTCATTGAAGGAGAACAAGAGTGGGAAGTTGAACGCATTGTAGGCACAAGGCAATTTGGGCGCAACAAGAAGCTTCAATATAGGATCAGGTGGAAGGGATACTCCAAAGCACATGACTCTTGGGAACCAGCTGATAACATCCATGCCCCAGACCTTGTGGCAACCTTCCATCAAGAAAATCAAAGTCTGATAGTCTTGAGGAGTATAATAACCTGACCACTGAGCGATAAGGACACAATGTCAACTCCACCTACTCCTTCTTCCCCCGCTTCGTCTTCAGGCAGTTTCAACTCTGCCATTTCCACTCCTGAAGCTGTTGCCCTTCTCACAGAAACCCTCAAACACTTATCTCTGGGAAACACCCCAGAAGAAGAGGAAGATACAACAGGAATCGTCAAACTCTCCTCTTTCCTATTACACCTCACAGATCCCCTACAAGATGTTGAGCGACTACAAAACCCAGTCCTTGACAGGGAGATCTCCTCTTCCCTTTGTCACCTCCCTCATTCCTTTTATTCCCTTGCTTCACCTATGGTTGTCACAGATCTGCGTCTTGGCCTTATCTCCCTAGCAAACATTTGCGGATTCCATATTACCAGTAATCTGGAAAACCGGTTCCTCTGCCCAGCTCATAAGTGACACCAAGGTCTCCTTACCAGAGCAATTCTACAAGAAGATTTGTGGAACAGAGCCATCCTTGCAGTCCCCCAGTCTGCTTTCTTCATGTCTTCCCCTTCCACTTCCACTACATCTGCTGGACAAGAAGTCATCATCCCTAAAGACGACACCACATCTCTCTCTGCCGCACAGATCGCGTCACTTCCTTCCCTCATCAAAGAAACTACAGTGCCCGCACCCCTTGTTAGCCTTGACACCCTGCCAGATGATGGTCTCCACCCAGGTTCCCCATGGGTCAAAGCATCCGCATACCTCTTCACACAATTCCCTCTTGCAACTAGGCACTTTGAGACACCGGAAGGATCTTGTCCCATGACCTATATGTCCTTCAGTCTCCAGGACAATGAACCATACATCTTCGGCACAGTGGCAAAAGACAAGCCCATCTATGCACATCCCTTACACTCTTCCCCAGTCCAACTTACCAGTTACAATGACATTGTTAAGCATAGGACTGATCTACCTAAACTATGCCAAGACTACCCTTTCAATCACCTTGTTAACCTGGCCCTGATCGCCATCAATGATCCAGGACTCTTTGCGGATGTTCATCGCTATAGGCAAAGGGGAGCTAAAGCAGAGGCCTTGAACACTAAAAAGGAAATCCTCAGCGACTTCAAACATTGGTACAAGGCAGCAGATGATCATGCTAAGGATGATTACTCCATCTATGACGATAATGTAGCTGCTCCACTGAACTCTTTCAAAGACTTCTTTTCTTGCTGAGTCTCTGACTACAACAAAGTGGCTCATCAGTTCATCCAAGAGACCAAAGACATCGAAGATCGTTTAGTCACAACAGCTGCTATGCAATGTCTTCACAATGTGATCCCAACCATCCTTGCTAACATATATGAGACAGGAGCTCAAGGATGCTTTTGGGCACCAGACTTTCCTATGCCAAAGTACACTTACGACCATTACACCAATTATCTCCCACCACCAGAAGCAACCGTAGAAGAAACGGTTCAACAATATCAACCCACTCCATCTCCACCTGGCACACTGGAGTATGATTATGATCTGGACTCCCCTCCGTCACCACCACTGATTCCTGTACCAAATGCAGGGCAATGTGCACCCTTATACGGTCCACAACATTGTGGACGTACTCGCACCCCTCCACATCTTAAAGACTACACTGCTAACGATGCTCATCGCACTGCTCCATCACACATGCCTAGCCCGCATTCTCCTCACACATCACCGCCTTGCACTCGTACCCCTAACTTAGAGAGTAATCCCCTAATCCCTTGGGAGGGATTGGAAGTCTGGGACAAGGAGAAACGCGCCCAAGCCTTAGCAATGTGTCATGTTGCGTTCCATCTGGAGGATCCGGAGTACAAGGTGAAGGAGAAGCTCAACAGGTGTGGCACCTGTCGTCAACAAGGGCATTTTTACAAGGATTGCCCAGTCATCCACTACTCATGCACAGAGCATACTTGTTATGTTGTGGACACCCATCCCAACTACAAGACATACCCTTGCGCTACCACAGCACTGTATGTTGACCACCTCATTAGGGAAGAGCGGTTCAACCAAGAAGAATGAAGGTCAGTGGAAGCTCCCTTCTAGAGGGGGGACTATGTTACGCTTCATGCCTCTAGGACAGTATCTCATGACTTGTAAGTCTTGTGATCAAACCCCATGACCCCCTTACTGTACGATAAGATGCATGACAGATATGCTTACTGTTGATGACTGATTGATTGCTACGACGCTTACTGAGTGTTACTAGTAGCTTACTTAGTTGATGACCAAGTCCTAGGATTGTTTAGCAATCCTCTTGTATTTATATCATTTCACATAGTCGACTCAAGCCCCAAGCTTGAGTTAATTCAAGTTACTGTGCAATCACCTCTGTTACATTGTGGACGCTCTAAGCTTCTCCCCTCTCATCTCTATCCCAAACCTTCCTGACTTGAAAGATAGTCAACAACAAAGCTTGGTCCTTGTGCTATAACAAGTGACTCTCCCTCAAAGCGTTCCACTTCCTAGAAGTTGTGTTATCACACATAAGACCCCACACAGGGTCTTAACAGTCCTTCCCCACCCCCATACTTGGCCGCACTTCACCATCCCCTATCCCAATCCCACCACGTATCTTCCCTCAGAGCAAGGACAATATGGTTCAAGCACCATCCCCCTCCCCCTTGTTGACCCTACCCCCAACCCCATTACTCCAACACCAGCACTGTCACCCTCTGTCACCCCAGCCATCCAGCATCCACTCAAATGTAGTCATGGACACTCTTCCCAACAGCGAAGTACTCACACTAGCAGGGCAAATTCCCTCTTCGGCAATGGTTCGCCATGTGAGAAAGCAATGCAGGGCCTTGTTGAAATACATGGAGGCTCAGGAGTGTATAACTGGGGCTCTTTCAGCTTGGACAGAGGATCTCCTCCCAGCAATCAATATTCTAGGGAACACTGAGCTCAACAACCAAGTCTTCACCACCACCTTCTGTGACTACACCACTGTCAAACACCTTTTCCTTATCCCTCAAATCCTTGACAAAATTGAAGGTTACATGTCGGACAACAATGTTCAAAGTGACGAACCAGTCAGATTCACTACATATAACCCCACCATTTCCCTATCCTCCACACCCAGTCCCATCCCCAACATTCCCCAGCTCACTGAGCAACTTGACAACCCAAATCATCCAGGAGATGGATGGAGCAAGTACAACTGTGGTGATATGCAGCAGTACCCTCTTGTCTTCCTCAATGAGTACAGACAAGATGAAATCACATGATACATTACCTTCAGACAAATTGGGGTTGACACTCACATTGTAGGAGTCTGAAAATGGGGAGACCCCAAGTACTCCATTCCCCTTCATGTGCGAGCACACCCCTCTTCCAATTTCAATCGCCCTGGGGTCAAAGATTATGACCTCAATATCTTCCACCCTTCCTCTACCTCCTGACTTCTCATTGACAATGCTATCATAGACCTCAAGGATCCTGGTGTTGTCACTGACGTCTATAGGTATCGAGTGCATCAAAATGAACTCAAGGCAGTAAAGCACCAACAAGTTGAACTTGATAGGAGAGAAAGCAACGCTCAAAGCAAACTTGGTATGGTGGAACGACATCTCACCTATGCTGCCGTCTGCACTTGACTCATCCCTCATCTCAACTGTATTCATCCCCCCTCTACTAATGCCATCCACATCCCCTACATTTTTGCTGCTCAAGGGCCACCTGATGTCAAGAAGGGAGAAGACAGTCTTGAGTGCTGTGCCATCTTAGGCAAGCGGTGTCGAGGAGGCAAAACCAAGTTCCCTTATTGCCTCAAATGCAATAAGTCATGCCCCAATCACATTGAGGAGGAGTGCCCCCTCTGGAAGATGTGCCGTTGGTGCCTTAGCACCCAACATGTGCACAACGACTGCCCCATTCCCCACAAGCAGTGTGATGCTGAGTTTTGCACTGTCCCTGCTATTCATCCCAATTTTGGAGATAGGTGCACTGCCATGTCATCCCCCACCTTGTGTCATGAGTTGGAGTTGGCTCGCACTGACTATGACAATGATCTCTATCAGTGGGAGGCTTAGGGTCATGTGGTAACAACCACCATAGGAGGAGCGTCATGTGACATTCCATGAGCTATTTTCTTTCTTTTATGCTTACCAATTTATTCCCATCACATGACTGCTTACTTGATACATCACCTGACTCCTTTCTTGCTTACCTGATTGTCTTCTTGTCATCCTAGGAGCACCAGCTCATTTCTAGGACTGTTGTACTTGTTTCTGCTATCTTTAGCTTGCCAGCTCATAACTAGGATCTCTCTCCTAGTTATTTGTCATTCCTACTGACTACTGTACTTGTTTTCCATCATTACTAGTACAGGTACTAGTAGTATTATTCCTTAGTCATGGTAGCTGCCCTCATGTATATAAGCTGGTCTTATTTCTAGAGTTGGGCCTTAAGCCTGACTTGGTTTAAAACCCAAATCTTGTTGCTTCCACTGTGAGACTTCTAAGTCTTTTTCTTCATTTCTTGAGTCATCTCAAAGTCCCCTTTGAGACTCTCCTTTCCTCTTGCTCATCCCCCAGACCCTGGATTAAGTTCCACTTCATCTTTTTACCACCCATGCTTTACTAAAGGGTTAGCACCCCCTTGTAACCACTTGTCACCGCCAATTGTATCTTTGCGCACATTGCACCTTAAGGTTCTTGGACCTTAACAGGATACTGTCACAAGTGGTACTTGCGCCCCCCAGTCTCAGCTACAAACCCATAACTTCAAGATCACATGACCATGGGAACCTATCACATGACCCTACATGTGACTCATCACATGACCTCTCTGTCACTCATACATCATGTAACTTACTAGCATGTGACCCTGGGAACCTACAACCCCATGACCCTGGGAAGATAACACATGACCTATCAAGGAACTGGTCATCAACAAGATCACATGACAAGATGCACTTTGGATGCGCGTCTAACCCATTGATCAACACATGGAAGATCATGGGAACAATCAACAAGACATGTCCACTAAACAATCAACAAAGATGTGACGCAACTCAATCAATGAAGACACAACTCATTGGGGCAAGACCCCAATCAAGATATATGATGTAATCCACAGTTACTGGTTACTGTGCATTGACTGCACAGTCCCCCATTACCTGTAATTGTACCTACCCTAAACTGTGCACAGACCACCCTGTATTAGTATATAAGACCTATGAATTTAGGTGAACAGTCCTTAGACTGTTCTCTTGTCAATCCCCACACTGGAGCCTTTCAAAGCTCCCTCATTGCCAGCAGCCCACCCTTTGTCCCTGACAGTCTACTCCATCCTGCCTCTCCTTGCCTTTTGCCTCTTCCTCCTCAATGTCTCCTTGCTGCTCCTTTGGATCAGTCACCTTCAACTCCGCACCATCGTCAAGTCTCACTACCCATAAAGTAGTGAGTTTCCAACACGTCCCAGATCCATTGGTACAGCTACATTATTCATCCAACAAGGTGCATTGGTAGAATTGTATTGCACCTGAGGGGGTCCTTGGCGGAATCCTGGTCCACATTGTTGTAAGAATCCTCCTTGGTTTCCTTGACCTCCTTGATTTCCTTGGCTGAAGAATGTAAGTGGTCTCTGGAAGTTGTTGGGTTGCGGAAATGCATTAAAGACCCCTCAATTAAATCCTCCAGTCCCTCTGTTTGGGTTATGTTGTGGACGAAGTCCACGCCATCTAGAAACCCAGTCCAAACCCCTACGAGTCCCACAAGAACCACCCCTAAACCAAGCTATAGCCAAATGGCTATCTGACGTCCCCCTGAGCCCATGATAAAACCCGGTCAATGACCAACAACCAAAGAGATTCTTCGACCACATGACCCTGGGAAATCCCCACCCCATGACCAAGCACATGACCCACCACATGACTTAGCACGTGACTCATCACGTGATCTACAAGCCCTCAAACAAGCACGTGACCTAACACATGACCTACCAGCACATGACCGTGGGAACCTAACACATGACCTACCAAGGGATTGGTCATCTACACAATCACCTGATCGTGTGTGCTTTCGATGCATGTCCCGTCTGTTGATCCACACATGGAAGACCGTGGGAATAATTAATGGTTGATTGAGAATCAACGAAGTCACAAGACTTACTGCAGAACTGCGGCACAGTCCGCAGTTCATCTATTATTAGTTCGTGTCTATTCTTAACTCAAAGTCTCACCCATCTCTTGTATTACTACCTGCCCTAAAGGGGCACGTGCCCACCCATCTCTCTCTATTATGCCTACCCTTAATTATGCACAGACCACCCTGTATTAGTATATAAGACCTGCGAATTTATACGAACAGTCCTCAGACTGTTCTCTTGTCACCCCTTACATAATAACTGCCACTAAGTGATTAAGACAACTATAATCACTGTTTATCCTTTTCCCCTTTCCCTCTTCAAGATCTAAGCTTGTTCTCCTTCAAACTTGACATTGTCAACCTTTACAGATCAGTCACCTTCAAACCCTCATCATTGTCATGTCCCACTACATCCACGTAGTGCGTTCCCAACAGGTTATGGGCATGGAGTATGTTATTGATCAAGACTTTGGACCTTGTAGCCAAGATGGCCTTGTCCTTGAGATTGGTATATGTTTGTGGGGTAGGAGAGGTTAAGACTTCTTTGAGGATGTCATCAGGCAGTCCTTTGGTGAAGAGTTGGAACACAACACCACTGTTGGCATCATAGCCAGCAATACAACTCAGGTCTTCAAACCTGGCAATATAGTCATCAATTTCAGGGAATTTCATGGTGCAGTATTCTATTTTGCCTCTGGCCCTATTTTCCCTTTGGCTGTCTTGGTATTGTTGCAAGAATTCAAACAAGAATTGATCCCATACATCAGGGATGTTGTCAAGAATCGGATCAAGGGTATCCAACCAGGTTCCCATGTCATGGGTCCAACCTGCGACCTGCAGTCCTTTTATAAGGGTAAGGGTAAGAGCAACTTTCTTGATTGGGAAGTTATAACTGGCTACATCTTGGTTGAGCCACAGATATCCTTTTACTTCTTCAATGAAGTCGTTGGCAAGAAGGTGGTCTCCAGAAAATATTTGTGGTAATCCTCCCATAGATTTGACATCAGCCGCTCTGGCAATGGGTTGTTGGCTGCCTTGGATGGGGGGGTACTAGTGCAGGAGGTCCTGGTGCTCTGGGTGGATTGCCACCCGGACCTCCAGATCCTCCCGATGGACCTCCTCCTCCTCCTCCTCCTCCACTTGGAGGTCCTCCAGATTGTCCTCCTCCTGGGGTGGAGTATCAGCTAAGGGTGGCTTTGAGCTTGGAATTAACACTTGCTGTAGTGCCAGCAGTAGCCGTAGCTGTCATACTTCCTGTTCCAGTATTCCCACTTGCAGGGCTTTTTCCTTTAGAGCTAGAGCCATCTCCTCCTCCTTGAGTGAGTGGTTGAGTATCTGCGGGCTGTTAGATCATGATAGAGGATGTAGCCATGATTGATAATTTGGGTGAAATGGGTGAAAGCTTCATATGCTTTGGAAGGGAGACAGTATTCCTTTGTGGAGTGAGTTCTCTGGGTATTTCTGCTTCCCTGATTTGATCGTTGATGTGGAGTTCTCCAGTTTGTTTGGCTAATTCGTCATCTGAATCCTTGTTTTCTCCTGCTGATTTACTATCTGAACTGTTGCTTTCTTTCTTGGTTTCTGGCTTGGTTTCTTTGATGTCAAAGGTGTGGACAATAGTTAGTGATTGTCGTAGTCTTGGTAACCCTGTATTGGAATCATGTGTAATTTGGTGCCAGACCCCATTGTATAGGCAGACTGGTATAGCATGTTTGTTTACAACCTTGTTGTCATTGTCGCAGAATAGCTAGATGGGATAGGTGTCGGGAACTCACTACTTTATGGGTAGTGAGACTCGACGACGGCACGGAGTTAAAGGTGACTGATCCAAAGGAGCAGCAAGGAGATGTTGAGGAGGAATAAACAGAAGACGAGGAGAGGCGGGAGCGGGTAGACTGTTGAAGACGAAGGGCGGGTTGCTGCTGATGAAGGGGGAGCTTTGAAAGGCTCCAGTGTGGGGGTTGACAAGAGAACAGTCTAAGGACTGTTCACCTAAATTCGTAGGTCTTATATACTAATACAGGGTGGTCTGTGCGCAGTTTAGGGTAGGTATAATTACAGGTAACGGGGGCTGCACAGTCAATGCGCAGTAACTGCGGATTACATGATACATCTCGATTAGGGTCTAGCCCTAATGAGTCACGTCTTCGTTGATCGAGTCGCGTCGTGTGTTTGTTGATTGTTTAGTGGACGTGTCTTGTTGATCGTTCCCACGATCTGCCCCGTGTTGATCAACGGGTTAGACGCACGTCCAAAGCGCGTCTTGTCAGGTGACGTTGTTGATGACCAGTTCCTTGATAGGTCATGTGTTATCTTCCCAGGGTCACGGGGTCGTAGGTTCCCAGGGTCATGTGCTGATAAGTCATGTGATGTATGAGTGGCGAAGGGGTCACGTGATGAGTCACGTGTAGGGTCATGTGATATGTTCCCACGGTCACGTGGTCTTGGAGTTACGGGTTTGTAGCTGAGACTGGGGGGCGCGAGTACCGCTCGCGACAGTATCCCCTCTTTAGGATCTCCTTGCGCCTGCAAGGCTCGTATGCGTATCCCCTCTTTAGGGCGATTACGGGCGTGGAATTCGGCGACTAGTTCTTTGGCGTGTGTTAGTTCTCCAGCTGGGATCCATGAGTTGTCTGCGTCTGTGTAGCCTTTCCAGTGGACGAAGTACTGTGTGCTCTTGCGATTTCGTGTGGGACGTGCTGCTAGGACTTTGTCGATTTCGTAATGTCCTTCTTCTCCTCCAACAATTTCTGGAGGGGGTCGCTCGAAATTGGGTCCGTGTGCTTGTGTTTCGTGGTAGGGTTTCAACAATGAGTTGTGGAATACGGGGTGAACCCTCATGGTCTCAGGTAATTGCAGTTTGCAATTCGTGGGTGAAGCCCATATGACCTTGAAAGGTCCATATCGTCGTGGAGCGAGTTTTGCTTTGGGGTGTGTTGTTTGTAAGTTGGTGGCTTCCAAGAGTACTAGGTCATCTTTGTGGAATGTGTAGGATAGTTCTTCAGGTCCTCCGCTTCGCATTTCTTTAGCCGCAATCATGAGTGCTGCAGTGACTTCTTTGCGTATTTGTTCTAGGTATTGGATGCGGTCATCCACGCTTTGTAGTCTGGTCTGTAGTTGCAGGGGTGGTTTAAAGGTTGGCTGAAAGCCATACCAGACTTCGAAGGGTGATCTATGGGTGCTGCGGTGCGGTCGTGCATTGTGTGCGAATTTGATAATGGGGAGGAGTGTGGTCCAATTGTCTTGTTGGAAGTTTCCACAAATATGAAGGTATTGCTCAATTACTTGGTTAACTCGTTCTGACTCGCCGTCAGTTTGAGGGTGAAATGTGGTGGACAATTTCTGCTTGATTCCAAGCTTTCTCCAGAGTTCTTGTGTTACTTGTGCAGCAAATTGTGGTCCTCGATCAGAAATGATCGCCTTGGGGATGCCTGTTCTTTTCCAGACGTTGTCTACTAGTAGTTGGCTCGTTTGCTCAGCCGTGATGGTCTTATGACAGGGGGATAGAATGATGGCTTTGCTGTGACGGTCGACGACCGTGAGGATGCTGTCATATCCTTGTGATACTGGGAGGTCTACAATGAAATCCATGGTGATTGTTTCCCATATCCCTTCAGGGATCTCGTTGGGCTTGATTGGTACTTTGGTTGGTGGCCGTATCTTTGTAGTTTGGCATGTGGCGCATCCTCGTATGTAGGCTTTGACAAATTCGGTAATGCCTGGCCACCAATATTCGCATGAGATTAGTTTGATGGTTTTCCATTGTCCTGGGTGTCCCATTAGATTGTCATGGAATTGCTGGGTAACTCTTCGTTTGAGTTCTTCATCCTTTGTCTTGGGAATGTATATTAATCCTTTGTAAAGG
>Ga0307510_10008010_pt1 | contig 12572 bp, 11 predicted proteins | sample 12_EM_MG_FD_207224 | JGI IMG/M metagenome (GOLD analysis project Ga0307510, IMG submission 207224) | Populus trichocarpa ectomycorrhiza microbial communities from riparian zone in the Pacific Northwest, United States - 12_EM | ecosystem: Host-associated > Plants > Roots > Unclassified | place... | reverse complement strand
CCGCGCCGTGCTCACCGAGGAAGGCGAGCTGCTCTATCGCCGCGTGCTCGAAGGCTTTCGCAGCATCGAGACCGGCCTCGTGGAAATCGAGCGGCGCCGCAAGGGCACCGAGACGGTGACGCTGTCGGTCTCCTCCGCCTTCACCACGCATTGGCTGATGCCGCGCATCGACAAGCTGCAGCGGCAGTTTCCCGATGTCGACCTGCGCTTCCAGCTGATCTCCGGCGCGCTGCGCGGGCCGGTGGAGAATGTCGACCTCGGCATGCGTTTTCGCGATCGCGAAGAGCCGTCCTCGGGCGGCACGCTGGTGATGAAGGAAGTGATGCTGCCGATGTGCAGCCCCGGCTATCTCGGCGAGACCGATCCCGCCGAGAGCAACACCATCATCCGCCTCGCTGAGACACCGGGCGACTGGGCGGCGGATTACGCATCGCTTCTCACCGGGCGCCGCGGCGCGGCCAAGGCGCTGAGCTTCACCGACTATGCCGTCGTGGTGCAGGCTGCGCTCCTCGGCCAGGGCATCGCGCTCGGGTGGCTGACGGTGGCCTCGCACTGGCTCCTGACCGGCGCGCTGGTGCCGGCCTCCGACCGGCTGACCACCACGCGCCGGATCTGCGAATTCCTGCCGCCGCGCAACCGCCCGATGCGCCCCATCGCCGCCGAGATCCGCGACTGGATCATCGCGCAAATGCGAAGCGAGATCGCTGCGATCGACCGGCTCTATCCAAAGCTTGGCGCGATGGCGGCGTGTTACTAAAGCGTTTTCGAGCGAAGTGGATACCGGTTCGCGTGAAGAAAACGCGTCAAAACTAGAATCTACGGCGTCAGCGCCGCGCAATAGCGGTCGGGCAGATGATCGCCGATCCCCGGCGGTAGCAGCACGGTGAGCCTGCCGACGACGTCCGACCGCGTGTTCTCGGATACCCCGCTGAGGAGATTGCGAACCTGCTCTCCAATTCCGGCATTCGCCATTGGCTCATCCGAACCAGCATTGGCCGTGAGCTGGCCGGCGCTGAATTTAGCGCCTCGGACACAGGTCAGATAACGGCCGACATGATGAAACCCAAGCCCGGGCGGAGGCACGGTCGGAACGATGTCGGTGCCGTGCACGAGACGATAGGTCGTCCTGCCGAATGCCTCATTGTAGGTTCCGACGAAATCGTCGCGACCCACGCGCGGACAACCATAGAGATAGATCTGCGCATCGGTGAGCTGAAGCTGCTCGCGCGCAAAATCCGCGGTCGCCACCGCAATCGCGGCGCCCAGGCTGTGTCCGGTGATGAAGATCCGCGATTTGCTCGCCAGCGCTGCCGTCAGCGCGTTCTTCACGTCGCCCCACACGGCCGCCGCCGCGTCAACGAACCCCTGGTGCACGGGCGCCTTCGGTCGGCCGAGCGTGAAATCGCTGACCCAGTTCAGGAGATGCAGCGGATCGGTGCCGGCGAAGGCAACGATGGTTGCGTTGCCTTTGTTGGCGATGATCCCACGAGTGTCGGTCAGCGGCAGCGTCGACTGCGCCGGCTGGCTCAGCACCTTGACGTCGGACAGCCCCCAAAACGGCGACACCTTCGTGATCGTATCCGGCACATGGGTTTCGTAGGCGAGCTGCGACGCCCACATCATCGCGCGCGCGATGTCGAGATCGAAGCCAGTCGATGTCTCGTTGAATTTTGCAAATGCCCGCCGATCATATTGATCGGGAGGAAGTTCGACCAGAATGCTCACATCCAGCTCCTAAATGGCTTTCTGCTGCAATGCGTCGATCGAAGACGGAATAGCACTACCTTCGCATATGGCTGAAACTTTGACAATCTATGCGGGCAGTGGTGGGACGTATGCTCTCTCCACGTCATTGCGAGCGCAGCGAAGCAATCCAGAGTCTTTCCGCGGAGGGTTTCTGGATTGCTTCGCTGCGCTCGCAATGACGGCGTGGATGGAGTTTCACATCATCAATGATGCTCGATCGCCCTGATCGCGCCGCGCAATTCTGCGAGGCCGCGGAGGCGGCCGATGGCGGTGTAGCCGGGATTGGTGCGCTTGGTGGCGGCGAGATCGTCGAGCATGCGATGGCCGTGGTCGGGACGGAACACGATTCTCTTGTCCGGTGAACGCCGGGCGTTCTCCTTCAGCAGGGCCTTGAGCACCGCGACCATGTCGACGTCGCCGTCGAGATGGTCGGACTCGTAGAACGACAGGCCGTCGGCTTCGCGCTTGGTCGCGCGCAGATGCGCAAACGCGATGCGCGGGCCGAAGCGCTCGGCCATCTCCGGCAGATTGTTCTCAGGCCGCACGCCGAGCGAGCCCGTGCACAGGCAGATGCCGTTGGCCTTCGACGGTACGGCATCGAACAGTGCCTGATAATCGTCGGCGCTGGAGGCGATACGCGGCAGACCAAACAACGGGCGCGGCGGATCGTCGGGATGCAATGTCAGGGACACACCAAGCTGTTCGGCAACCGGTGCGACGCGGCCCAGGAATTCTGCGAGATGCTGTCGCAAGATCTTTGGGGTGATGTCGCGATAGGTTTCGAGCCGGTCGCGGAACTGCGGGATGGTCATCGGCTCGGTGGTCGAGCCGGGCAGCGCGCTGGCGATGACCATGACGAGGAAATCGATGTCGGCCGGGGTCATCTTGTCGAAGAGCGCTTTCGCGCGCGCCTGCTGCTCCGGTGAATACTCCTGAAGCGCCGCCGGACGCTTGAGGATATGCAGCTCGAACGTGGCAAAGCGGTCCTGGTCGAAGCGCATGGCGCGGGCGCCGTTGGGAAGCTCCCATTCCAGATCGGTGCGACACCAGTCGACCACAGGCATGAAATTGTAGCAGATGATCTTGATGCCGGAGGCGGCGACTGCCTCCAGGCTCGCGATCCACGCCTCGATCGACTTCGTCGCCTTTCCGCCGAGACGCTTGACGTCATCGGGGATCGGAATCGATTCCACCACCGACCATGTCAGCTGCGAGCGGCCGGGCTGGCCGTTCTCGATGAAGTTCTTGCGCTCCTCGACCGCCTTGCGCGTCCAGGCCTCGCCGATCGGCACCTGATGCAGCGCCGAGACGATATCGCTCGCCCCGGCCTGCCTGACATCGTCGAGCGACACGGGATCATCGGGCCCGTACCAGCGCCATCCCTCGAGCATCATGAGACTCTCCAATCAGTTCGCGGTCAGCACGACCTTGACGCTCTGCGAGCGGTCGAGCGCCAGCCGCAAGGCATCAGGCGCGGTCGACAGCGGCCGCTCGGCCGTGACCAGCGACAGCACGTCGACACTGCCGGACCCGATCAGCTCCACCGCATTCATGAACTCGAAGCCGAAGCGGAACGAGCCGCGCAGATCGATCTCCTTGGCCATCACCGCATTCGAGGGCGTCGGAATCTGGCCACCCGGCAGATTGCCGATCTGCACCACGACGCCGCCGCGCCGGACAGTGCCTATGGCGCTCGCAAGCCCCGCGGCCGTACCGGAGACTTCAAAGGCGACGTCGTAAGGACGGGACGCGGCCTGTGCCTTCAGTCCTTCCTCGCCGGCCGAGACGTTCTCGACATGCGACGCGCCGAGCTTGGTCGCGAAAGCCAGCGGCGCCGGCGCGATGTCGGCCACGGTGACATCGGCCATGCCGGCGCGGCGTGCGGCGAGCATGGTCAGAAGCCCGATCGGGCCGGCCCCAAAAATGATGCCGCGCTTGCCCTCGATGTTGCCGGCGCGCGCCACTGCGTGCAGGCAGACCGCGAGCGGCTCGGCCAGCGCCGCAGCCTGATAGGAGACATGGTCGGGAATCTTCACGCATTGCGCGGGGACCGCGTCGAAGTAATTGGCGAAGCCACCCTGCATGTGCGGCGTCTTCGAGGCCGAGCCCATGAAGTAGATATTCTCGCACAGGTTCGGCCGGCCCTCGCGGCAGGCGACGCAGTGGCCGCACCAGCGCGACGGGTTGACGGCGACGCGGTCGCCGACTTTCAGGTTTGCCGCGGAGCCTGCGATTTCCACGACCTCACCCGAGATCTCGTGGCCCAGCACCAGCGGCGACTTCACCACGAAATCGCCGGTCCGGGCATGACGGAAATAGTGCATGTCCGAGCCGCAGATGCCGCCGGCACCGAAGCGGATGCGCACCATACCGGATGCGAGCTTGTCGAGCGGATGTTCGACCATGCGCAGATCTTCGGGACCGAACAGGGTTGCGGCGAGAGCAGTAGAGGTCATTTGGAAAGTCCCATGTATTTCGGCAGCCAGAGGGTCAGTTCGGGAATGTAGGTGATCGCGATCAGTGCGACCATCAGCGGCACCAGCCAGGGCAGGATCGCCACCGTCGTGCGCTCGACCGAGAGCTTTGCCACGCGGGCGAGCACGAACAGCACCATCCCGAGCGGCGGGTGCAGCAGGCCAATCATCAGGTTCAGCGTCATGATCAGACCGAAATGGATCGGATCGATGCCGAGCTTGAGCACGATCGGCAGCAGGATCGGCACCAGGATGGTGATCGCCGCGGTGGTGTCGATGAAGCAGCCGACGAACAGGATCAGCACGTTGGCGAGCGCCAGAAACACCCATTTGTTGTGGGTAATGCTGAGCATCCAGTCCGACAACATCTGCGCGGCCTGCGACACCGTGAGCAGCCAGGCGAAGATCGAGGCGGCGGTCACGATGAACAGCACCGAGGCCGTGGTCTCGATGGTGTCGAAGGTCGCCTTCGCCACCGTCTTCATGGTCATGGTGCGGTAGCGCACGAGGCCGAGGAACAGCGACCAGATCACGGCGGCGACCGCGGCTTCCGTCGGCGTGAACCAGCCGAGCGTCATGCCGCCGATCAGGATCACTGGCGCCATCAGCGCCATCACCGCCGAGAAGTCGAAGTACCAGTCGATCGCGAGCAGCGCGCCCAGTCCGATGACGACCGCCATGTTGGTCGACATGCCGGCTACCACCATCAGCCAGATCGCGAGCGGGAAAGCGAGCACGATGGCGATCTCAAGCCCGGCCGAGCCGAGCTGCGGCCAGGAAAACGGCGTGTCACTGCCCCATTTGTTCCTGTGCGCGAAGTAGGTGACGGTGGCCATCATCAGCAGCGTCATGACAATGCCGGGAACGACACCGGCCAGAAACAGCGCGCCGATCGAGACGTTCGCCATCATGCCGTAGATCACGAAGGGCAGAGATGGCGGAATGATCGGCCCGAGCGTCGCCGAGGCCGCGGTGACGCCGACGGAGAACTCAGTGGAGTAGCCGTGGTCCTTCATCGCCTTGATCTCGATGGTGCCGAGACCCGCGGCGTCCGCGATCGCGGTGCCCGACATGCCGGAGAAGATCACCGAGCCGATGATGTTGACGTGGCCGAGACCGCCGCGCATCCAGCCGACCAGCGCGACGGCGAATTTGTAGATGCGGCCAGTGACGCCGGCGATGTTCATGAGATTGCCGGCGAGGATGAAGAACGGCACCGCGAGCAGCGGAAAACTCTCGACGCCGGCGATCATGCGCTGCGCCAGCGTGACGTCGGGTGTCACGCCGCTGACCAGGATGTAGAGCAGCGACGACGCGGCCATGGCGATCGCCACGGGAACGCCGAGCAGCATCAGGATGAGAAAGCCTCCAAGCAACAGCAGCATGACTTTACCCTTCAAAACCGTCGTAGGCGCCGGGACGTTCGAGGATCGAGTAACCCTGCCGCAAATGTTGTATGGCCACCTGGACCGAGCGCACGAACATCAGTACGAAGCCGGCCAGCACGGCGTAATAGACGTAGTCCTTCGGCAAATTGATCGTCGTCATCGACTCGTCGCCGATGATCTGGATGTAGACCCAGACCAGCTTGATGGCGTAGCCGAAGAAGGCGATCCGGATCAGGTCGATCGCCGTGGACAACGCACGCGCCACGAGATGCGGCAGATAGCGGTAGATGAGGTCGACCTGGATGTGCCGCGACAGCCGCACGCACATCGAAGAGCCGATGAAGACCACGCCGATCAGGCAATAGGTCGCGATCTCCTCGGTCCAGGCATAGCTATCGTTAAGCACGTAGCGGGTGAAGAACTGGAGAAAGACGGCGAGCGCCATCACCCAGAAGATCGCCAGCGCCACCCAGTCCTCGAAAGCGTAGACGCCGAGATCGACCTTCGGCGCCGCCTCCTCCTCGAAGGTATGGGCGATCTCGTCCGCGGTAATCTGCCGGTGCGTTTCGGCGGTCGACATGGGGTTACTCCTCAAAGGACTTGAACGTCATTCCGGGACCAAGCGTGAGCGTCGGCCCCGGAATCACATCGCGTTGGCTACTTCACCGCCTGGATGCGCTCCCAGTCGGCCTTGCGGTAACCGAAGGTCTCGAACGGAACGTTCTTCAGCACGATGTCGCGGAACTCGTTCTTGTCGACTTCGGTCACGGTCAGGCCCTTCTCCTTGAAGAAGGCGACCAGCTTGGCTTCGTTCTGCTTGATCTCGGCAGTCGCCTTGGCGGCGGCCTCCTGCGCGACGTCGGTGAAGATCTTCTTGTCTTCGTCGCTCAGCTTCTTCCAGAGCGCGCCCGCCACCACCGTGTTGAGGTGGTCGACGATGTGGCCGGTCAGCACGATGTGCTTCTGCACCTCGTAGAACTTCTTGGCCTCGATCGTGGTCAGCGGGTTCTCCTGCGCCTCGACGGTGCCGTTCTGGAGCGCGAGATAGACTTCGGCGAATGCGATCGGCGCGGTGTTGGCGCCGCAGGCACGCGGCATTGCGAGATACGCCGGCACATCAGGCACGCGCATCTTCAGGCCCTTGAGGTCGGCGCAGGTCTTGATCGGCTTGTTCGACGAGGTCTGGCGCACGCCGTAATAGGTCACCGCGACGATGTGGTGGCCGCTCTTGTCCTCATAGCCCTTGGCGAGCTCCTTGAAGATGTCGCTCTTGGTGTAGGCGAGGAGATGGTCGGCGTCGCGGAAGGTGTAGGGATAGTAGGTCACGCCGATCGGCGGAAAGCTCTTGGCCGCGAAGCTCGAGCCGGAGATGATGATGTCGACCGAACCGAGCGAGAGGCCCTGGTTGATGTCGGCCTCCTTGCCAAGCTGCGAGGCCGGATAGACATCGACCGTATAGCGCCCGTTGGTGCGCTTGCCGATTTCCTGCGCAGCCCAGACCGAAGCGGTGTGGAACGGCTCCGAGGTCTCGTAGACATGGGCCCATTTCAGCTTGGTCTGCGCCATGCCTGGATTGGTCGCCGCGAACATTGCCGCGACCGAAGTCGCCAGCACTATCGTCATTTTCTTCAACACTAACTTATCCTCCACTGACTAAAGTCTGCTTCTTGTTCGCCCGCACCCGAAGCGGATGCGGGCCGCTTAATCTCATCGCCGCCGGGTGCTACCGTTTTTGGCCTGCTTCTTCGACGCTCGTTTTGGTTTTGCCGGCTTGACCGGAGATCGCATTGTCCGACCGCGTGCCGGGGACGGTCCTGTCGCGGTCTCAGCCCCAAAATTCTGCGCAAAACGTTCCTGCGAGCGCGCCAGATGTTTTCGCATGGCATCGCGGGCTGCTTCGGGATCGCGCGCCGCGATCGCATCACGCACAGCGTGATGCTCGTCGAGCGCGGTGCGCCACGTGCCTGGGCTCTCGAAGTAATGCGCAAGCTGCGCGAAATAGGGATTGAGGCGCTGGTCGAACAGCTCGCCGACCACGCGGACCAGCACGGCATTGCCGAGGCTTCCGGCAATCGCGACGTGGAAGGCGCGGTCGTGGATCATCGACGCATCGCCGGGGTGCTCGACATTCTCCATCGCGAGAAGGGACGCGTCGATGCGGGCAACATCGTCTTTGGTCGCGACGCGCGCGGCCTGCTCGGCGATGGCGCTTTCGAGGAATTCGCGGGCGCGCAGCAGCTCGAACGGGCCTTCGATGACGGCTGCCGCCGGCGCGGGCGTGGCGTCCGCGGGCTCGTTCACATAGATGCCTGAACCGACGCGGATGCGGACGCGGCCCTCGACCTCGAGCGCAATCAGCGCTTCGCGCACCGTCGGCCGCGATATCTTCAGCTGCTCGGCGAGCTCGCGCTCGGTCGGCAAGCGGCTGCCGACCGCGTATTCACCGCTGTCGATCAGGCTTCGCAATTGATCGGCGACCTGGCGATAAAGCCGTCTCGCCTCCACAGCTTCCAGCGGCACGCTGGTCCTCCCGAAAGGGTCTCGCCGGGAAGCTTTGCGCCCCGGCGGCCCGCCAATTTTGGATAATTGGCCTTACCAATTGACCGGAGCATTGACCGAGGACGGGCGTCATGTCAAGCAGCGGCCAAACACAGGGAGAGACGTCCATGCGCCTTGGCCGCGCCAATCTCGACCGGCTGCGACCGGGCATCCGCCGTCCGGCCTATGACCGTTCGCGCGTTACGCCCGGCATCGTGCATCTGGGCTTAGGCGCCTTTCATCGCGCCCATCAGGCCGTATTCATCGACGATTGCCTTGCTACCGGCGCCACGTCGTGGGGCATCGTCGGCGCGAGCCTGCGCAGCCCGGAGACGCGCGACGCCCTCGCCCCGCAGGATCATCTCTACACCGTCGCCGTACGCGCCGCCGAAGGCACCGAGCACCGCGTCATCGGCGCCTTGCTCGACAGCGTCGTCGCGCGCGAGAAGCCGGCAGCTTTGGTCGAACGGATGGCTGATCCCGCCATTCGCATCGTCTCGCTCACCGTCACCGAGAAGGGCTATTGCCACACGCCGCAGACCGGCGATCTCGACGAACGGCATCCGGATGTCGTGCACGATCTCAACAATTTCGACGCGCCGCGCTCGGCGCCCGGTTTCATCGTGGCTGCGCTGGCGCGTCGGCGGGCACAGGGGCTTTCGCCCTTCACCGTCCTGTGCTGCGACAACCTCGCGGCCAACGGCCACACCGTGCAGCGGATCGTGACTCAGTTCGCCGCACTTCGCTCGAAGGACCTCGGCAAGTGGATCGCGGATCATGTCGCCTTCCCCTCGACCATGGTCGACCGCATCGTGCCGGAGACGAATGATGCCGACCGCGATGCGGTGTCATCCGCACTTGGCATGCGCGACGCCTGGCCGGTGATGACCGAGCCGTTCACGCAATGGGTGGTCGAGGATCGCTTTGCGGCGGGCCGGCCGGATCTCGCTGCCGCGGGCGTCGAGCTCGTCACTGATGTCAAGCCGTTCGAGCTGATGAAGCTGCGGCTGCTCAACGCCAGCCATTCGGCGCTCGCCTATCTCGGCTATCTCGCCGGCTACGAGACCATCGCCGACACCATGCAGGACCAGCATTTCGCACGCCTCGCCGCACAGGTGATGGAAGAGGCCGCGGTGACGCTGACGATGCCCGCTGGCACCGATCTTGCCGCCTACCGTGCCTCGCTGCTCAAGCGCTTCGCCAATCCGGCGCTGCATCACCGCACCTGGCAGATCGCGATGGACGGCTCGCAAAAGCTGCCGCAGCGCCTGCTCGGCGCGATGCAGGACCGCCTCGCCAAGAACCTGCCGATCGCGACGCATGCGCTCGCGGTGGCCGGCTGGATGCGTTACGTCACCGCGCGCGATGAGCAAGGCCGCGCCATCGACGTGCGCGATCCCCTTGCCGCCGAATTTGCGGCGCTGGCGCGCGAGGCCGGTCCCGTCGCCGAACGGCTCGCGCCCGCGTTGCTCGGCGTCGAGAAAGTGTTCGGACCATTGGGTGCCGAGCCGCGCCTGCGCGAGGCCGTGACCGTAGCGCTCGGCCGTCTTTATAAGGATGGTGCGCGGCGGACAGTGGGGACGCTCGTCTCAGCGTGACTACAAAGCGGGCAGCAATGCTGCACTGCGGTCAAAATCGAACGCAAAATCGAACGGAAGTCGCGCTTGATTTTTGCCTGCCATTGCCGCACCCGAGAGGCATGGCAAAGGACAGCAAGGTCATCGCCGCGAACGCGGCCTTCTACGCCGCCTTTTCAAAGGGCGACTTCGACGGCATGGCGCAGATGTGGGCGGATGACGACGCCATTTCCTGCATCCATCCCGGCTGGCCGGCGATCATCGGCCGCGCCACCGTGATCGGGAGCTGGCGCGATATCCTCCAAAGCCCCGAGCGGCCGCAGATCGTTTGCGCCGAGCCGCAAGCGATCGTCGACGGTGACAGCGCCCGCGTGCTCTGCATCGAGATCGTCGATGGCACCGCTTTGGCCGCTGCCAACCATTTTCGGCGTGTCGGCGACGGCTGGCGCCTGGTGCACCATCAGTCGAGCCCAATCGCGCAGATTGTCGAGCAGGCTGAGGACGATAGAGCGAGCCACCGCGTGCACTGACGACAGCCCTCACGCCGGCGTGATCTACTGTGCATGGGGTTGTTTTTCACTTTTTTTGTTTTGAGCCTCCGAGTTCCGACAAATCATCCAGCACAACCCGCGCCCCGTCGAAGTCATCATCCCGAAAAAACATGCTTCGGGTGATGAGAACCGGAATGCCGGCGCGTGAGGCCGCGGTCAGCCCGTTGCCGGAATCCTCGATCGCGACGCAGTCGGATGCGTTGAGCTTCAGCCGTGCCAGCGTTTCGAGATAGACGTCCGGCGCCGGCTTCTTGTGCCTGACGTCATCGCCGGCAACGATCGCGTCGAAATTCGCCGCCCAGCGCTTTCCCAGCGCCTGCGACAGCAGCGCATCGATATTGCCGTGCGAGGTCGTGGTCGCGATCGCGAGCCGCTGGCCGCGCGCCTTCGCCGCAGCGAGCAATTCCGCCACGCCGGGCCTCAAGGGGCAGCAGCCTGTCTCGACCAGTTCGGCGTAATGCGCGGTCTTGATGCGATGGAGCGCGGCGACGTCCGCATCCGGCAATGGCGGAGCGATCCCCAGCCTTGCGTGGTAGGCGCGCATGCGCTCCTTGCCGCCGGTCACCCGCAGCAGGTCCTTGTAGACCGCACGGTCCCAATGCCAGCCGAGACCGTGGCGGACGAAGGCGTGGTTGAAGGCCAGCCGATGCAGCTCCTCGGTCTCGGCCAGGGTGCCGTCGACATCAAAGATCAGCGCGGCGGCGCGCCGGATCAGCTCTGCCGCGCCGGATGGCGCTACGGTGGCCGCTTCTGCCTGCATGATCGACGTCCTCATGACGATCGACCATCGCCTGACGTGGCGGGCGAGTAAAATTGCAATATCTTTTGCCGGACCCAAAAATCTCTTATGAGCGGAGGGCGCGCAGCTCGCGCGAACGGGAACTCCGACCTGCACGGGAGATTCATGCGGCTCTTCATCCTCGGCCTCGGCTATAGCGCCCGACACTTCGTCCGACAATTCGGCGGCAGCTTCTCCCATATCGCCGGCACCGTTCGCGATCCCGGGCAGCGAAACGACCTGGCCGGCATCGAGGTGCACGCCTTTTCCGGCAGCAATCCGGCTCGCGAGACAGTCGAGCGTATCCGCGACGCCGATGTCCTTCTGGTGTCGATCCCGCCGGGAGCCAACGGCGATCCCGCCATCGCCGCCTTCGGCGAGGTGCTGGCAGCGGGCCACCGCCGGAAGGTCATCTATCTCGCCACCATCGGCGTGTATGGCGACCACGGCGGCGCATGGGTCGATGAGAGCACGCCACCGCTCGCCACCTTTGACCGCACCCGACAGCGGCTCGCCGCGGAGCAGGCCTGGACGGAAACCGCACATGGCGATGTCGCGATCCTGCGGCTTGCCGGCATCTACGGTCCCGGCCGCAACGCGCTGGTGACGCTGCAGGCAGGGACGGCCCGGCGGATCATCAAGCCCGGACAGGTCTTCAACCGCATCCATGCCGACGATATCGCGAGCGCGATCATGGCCGCAGTGAACCACCGTGGCGGCGGCATCTGGAATGTCTGCGACGACGAGCCGGCACCGCCTCAGGACGTGATCGCCTATGCCGCAAAGCTGATGGGCGTCGTTCCGCCGGCCGAAGAGCCGTTCGAGACCGCCGAGATGTCGGCGATGGCGCGGAGCTTCTATGCCAGCAGCGCCCGCGTCTCCAATGCGAAGCTGAAGCAAGAGCTCGGCGTCACGCTGGCTTGGCCGACCTACCGCGAGGCTTTAGATGCGCTGTGGCGCGACGGTGAAGGACGATAGGGTTCCGGCATCGCCCGTGCGTCCCAGACATGCCCTGCCCGCGCTTGACTTCACCCCGATGCGGTCGTGATCTAGGCGTCGAGCGAGCCACTCGCATAACGAGCTCGCCCTTGGGAGGATGCAATGAACAAGACGATCGCTATGATCGCGGCGGCGGCTGCCGCTATCACATTCGGTGCAGCGCGCGCCGCACCGCTGCCCGAAGCCAACCCTGATGACGCCGGCTTCTCCAAGCAGGGCCTTGCCCGGCTCGACAGCTTCTTCGCCCGCGAGATCGCTGCCAAGCGCGTGCCCGGCGCAGTCGTCGCCATCGCGCGCGACGGCAAGCTCGTGCACTACAAGGCCTATGGTATGCTCGATCCCGACAAAGGCACGCCGATGCCGGTCGACGCGATCTTCGCGCTGGCCTCGATGACCAAGCCGATGGCGGCGGTCGCCGGCCTGACGCTGATGGAGAAGGGCCAATTGCCGCTCCAGGCCAAGCTGTCCGATTACTATCCCGGCTTTGCCGATATGAAGGTCGGCGTTGCCCAAGCTGACGG
>Ga0307510_10008009_pt1 | contig 12573 bp, 16 predicted proteins | sample 12_EM_MG_FD_207224 | JGI IMG/M metagenome (GOLD analysis project Ga0307510, IMG submission 207224) | Populus trichocarpa ectomycorrhiza microbial communities from riparian zone in the Pacific Northwest, United States - 12_EM | ecosystem: Host-associated > Plants > Roots > Unclassified | place... | reverse complement strand
GTTGAGCTATTCGCGCTCGTTCTTGGTAGCCTGGTGTTTCCAGAGGCTATGATGTGTAAATAATAATCACAAGTGGTCTGCTGTCGGGTGACGACACCGGCGAGTATCATATGGGGCTAGGGCGTCGTAATTTACGAAGAAAAGAGAAGCTGCGCCAACAACTCTTTTCACTTCGAAGAGGCCAGAACGTCTCGCTTCGACGTCTCGTCATGAGTCTGGCTGGCCACGGACTCCTCTACGAGCTTCCGTTCTTCGAGGGTAATGGAAAAGAATGCCTCCCGCTGTCTCTGGAGCCATCTCCGTGGCTTCAGAGTGGAAGGACGAAGACGTTCAGACTAAATTTACAGCAGTAGAGTGCTGTGGTCACGTACGGGCTTGAAAACATGCTCTCGGTCTCCAAAGTCCGCAAAGAATACGGCATAAAATAAAATACCTCCTCGACTTTTGAGCTGCATTCTCACTACTACCAACGATGAAAGTGCTCACTGGGAATGAGAATCAGCCGCAGCCCTGCAGATGCGCTGTACACCCATGGCGGGCGCGGGTCTAATGGAACCTCTTCCCTCTGGACATTCCCGGCCTTGTTTTGAAAGGTTTTGTGGCTCTTCGCAGAATATCGTCGCAGAGGGGACTGTCCTGCTGATGGGCGAATACGCCTTATACCGAACATGAACAGGTCAGTAGCAGGGTTTGACCTAACCCTAGTTTGTGGCTTTAAATATCTAGGCGCCAAACCCCTGCAAACGGACAGTTCGCACAATCTCTCTCGAACACTGGAAAGCCGCGGAAATACTCGAGGTTCGAGGCATAATATTGGGAGTGCACATGGGTGTGATCGATATAGCATGACCAAAGCAAATCAGAGTCCGACACGACGACGACCATCTTATCGCGATCTTGTGCGGGTCATCGTCGTGTTACTACCTTGGATAGGGTACTGTCCCGAAAATGTAGCCGAGCGAGAGACTGCGTCTATTTCTATTTCCCCACGTGGCGGTAGAAACAGCTAGTAAAGGTATCAAACTCAAACTCTCTAGCAAAGCTACTTCCCCTTCTTCCGAATTCGGCGAAATTCTAGAGTACTCAGTCAGTAGAGTATTAAGGCGATAACCTTTCTGTCGCCCATTCTGGCGAGTCAGTGGATGAGCCCTCCCGAAGACGGTAGCGGACACGGTCATGCAGCCGAGAAGGTTTGCCAGCCCAGAATTCGACCTCGCTAACCATAACTTTAAGCGGATGACCGGAACGATCGGCGGAAAAAAATAATCTTACATGGGGATGACCCTCCAGCCCCCCCAATGATCCGGGAGAGGAATATCCGCCTCAACATCGCCCACCTTTACCCCGAACCGATCTTTTATTTGACTTATCTGCTCATCAAGCTCGCCCTCCGCGATAGCGGCACTCTGATTGCTAGCCCAAGCGCCGATTCGGCTACCCAAAGGGCGACTGAGAAAATATGCTTCACTCTCTTCTCGTGAAACTTTCTCAGCGCGTCCGACGACTCGCACCTGGCGATGAACCTCGCGCCAGTAAAAGGCGAGCGATGCATGCGGATTTACATCCAACTCGCGCGATTTACGAGAATTGTAATTGGTGTAAAAGGCGAAGCCGCGATGGTCGACTTGCTTGAAAAGCACGATCCTCGTGGATGGGATACCGTCCGCAGAGACGGTTGACAGGGCCATCGCCTCTGGTTCGCGGACGGTACTCTGCACTGATGTAAACCATTGACGGAACAAGTCAAGGGGGTTGGCGGGAACGGTGGAGGGAGAGAGATGATCGGGGCTATCGTATTGCTCGTGAGCAAGTACTTTGATTTTGCCGGGGGAGGATTGGATGGCAGTGTCCATGAAGGAACGTCGCAAAGCGGAGACTGCGAGAAATCGTGAGAACGGCGGAAAGGTGTTACTTCTATCTGCACTGGGAGAGAAAGCGACGAGATGAGAGCGTGCTCATGCTCACTGCTACGCGGAGTTTTAATGGGGAGCAAATGGGGAGCATCAAATCAATCGCGAGGGTCGCAACATGACGCCGCAAAACTGCCGCAAGCAGGGACCAGGACTGCGAGCCGCGGCATCGCGCAGATTGGCTCAATTACACAATGAGTGAGCTGGCAATGGTGAGCCACGTTTAACGATAGAAATCTAGTGCCAATTTTGGATAGAGGTGTTGGGATATCTTTGTTGGTAACTTTCAGAACGTTCGATGAAGGTGAAGCTGTGCTGAAATTTGAGTCACGTGACATTTAGGATTTTGGTGGAGGTCTTCGTCTCCCCCCTTGTGCTGCATTAGTACCCTCCTACTATATTCTGCTGCGAGAATCGGCCAACGTTTAGCGTTGGTTAAACCCTTACGGATGACGGATAATCAATATGAGGTCGTAGAGCAGGTGACCCAAAGTGAGGTATGACCGACAAGACCCCATTTAGAAAGGTGAATAATAATTGAGAAAATAATGATACATCACCCATCAACCATCGTTCGCAACATAATTTCCTCGTATGTCCAGCCCCGCTCATCCCCCACCTTTACCTCTTCTTCTTAAGCTCTCTACCCCCCACTCGAGTGCGTCTTGCGCACACTGTGCATTCACCAATGCACTCTGTTTCAGATCTTACCACTTTCTCCCGGAAAACGTCCGGTGACGTTCCACCGAAACTCGTCGTACGTATCTTCGCCGCCGACGCCCGTATTACTCATTCCATCTTCATCACTGCTTTACAGGGCGCGTCGACCACCGTAGTGGGAGACAAGGTCTATCTCTATGTGAGCCCTCCTTTCGATCTCCTCCCGACTTCCTTTCATCTTACACCTCATCCTAGGGCGGCCGTCTTGTGACCGAACGTCGAATGGTCACAGACATGTACGTCTTTGATCTCAAGACTCTGGTTTGGGAAAAGGTCGTTGCTCCCGCGGACGATTGCACCCCTGCCCAGCGCTATTTCCACAGCGCCGATTCCTGTGAGCGCAGCCTTTACCCGACCAGGTTATCCCTTTTTGACTATTCCCGGCAGGGAACCAATATCTCATCATATTTGGTGGCATGGGCCTTAAGCCAGAGGCTGACGACAACACAGAAGATCTCTGCGTCTTGAATGATGTCTGTTTCTACGACATCCCAGCGAGGCGCTGGATGCCACCCTCTTGGTCCATCAATGAAAACCCCCTCGTTCCCCCTCCCAAACCCCGCTATGCTCACCTCTCTTCCGTGTCCGGGGATAGACTTTTTATCATTGGCGGTCAAGACTTGGACAGCGTCTGGCTCGATGACGTTTACATCTACGATTTGAGCAGTAGGACCTGGATTCTCAAACGCGGCTATCCTCGCCACTGTGGCACATATCGCAGTGTCGCTGTCTCTGCCGACTTGCGTGTTCATCTACCTCAAGAGGAGGACCGAAATGTTTCTCCTAGCCACGGGACGCCGCTCTTTCGTGCCGGGAAATCTCCTGCCCCATCTTCTCTGACACCACGAGACACTCTTATTCATCTTCCCTATTCAACACAACCTACGGACGACTTCCCCAATGAGATATTTTTGTACAGCAATTACAACGTGAGTTAAATTTTTTGCTTCTTTGTTCGAATGGCTCACTTATTCTGGACCTTGCTGCCAGTTTACTGACGTAAAACGGGAACTCGAGGTGCTCACGCCATTGCCTAATGGCGATTTCAAACACCGGGACGCCTCATCATCAATGAACGGCCCCGCTTTTCCTCCGGGCTTGCGCTTCCCCGCCGGCGCCATTCTTGGCACTCACCTCATCATTGCAGGAACGTATCTCGCGCACAGCTTTCAATCTTTCTCTGTTTGGGCACTTAATCTAATTGATATGAGCTGGTCGCGTATTGACCCTGGCAGCACGCTTGCCACTGGCTCATGGTTCCGCAGCGGTCTATGGGCGAAGGCCAACAAATTCATCGTCTTTGGTAACCGGCAGGGGAATCTCGTTGAGGACTATAATCGGCGGCTCCTCAGTTGGGATCACATTGCCATGATCGACCTCGAGGCCTTTGGTATATATCAGCCACCAAGCCTAGAGTTGGATATAACAATGCAGGAGATAGGTCTTGCTGCCCTCGAAGAGGGGGTCCTGGCGGATTTCGAGATTGTCTGTGACGATGATCGTCGAGTGAAATGCTCGCGTAAGCTCCTTGAAGACCGGTGGCCGTGGTTCAAGGAGCAAGGACGGCTATTCCTACATGCAGCTAACAAAGCCCTCGACACTCTTCCCCTCTCGGCAACGCACGTTGCTCTCCCTGACGTCCCAAGTGCCACTCAAGAACCCAGATCGGATCCTCGACTCACCCCGCGTTTACTTAACCTATCAGAACCGTACCCCATTACTCTCGCACTTGTCCAATATTTTTATTCCCTCTCCCTCATTACACCGTTGCAACATGCACCTGCCGTCTTGAGTGCATTGCTCGTCTTGGCCACTAACTACGACCTGGGGCATCTACAATCGCTTGTCAAGCACGCGATGCATCGCGCTCTGTCAAATTCTACGTCCGTCGGTGTCTACGAAGTTGCTACTTTGTGCAGCTGTCGTAGCCTCCAAATTAGGTACGTGGGTCACTATTTGGTGTTACAGCGGGAACTAACCATTCATCCAGGGCACTGAAAACTGTTATGGTAACTCGACATACTTTGAGTGTTTATTGGACATCTAATCACGATCGTTTTTCAGCTGTATAACCAGAGACGACCAACGTCGACCCGCACACGTCAAGACAGGGAAGGTGGCCCCAGTCGTTCACCTGACACGAATGGGAATTCGGGTGGCGGCGGTGCTGGGGATCCAGGACAGATTGCACGACCGCGAGGGATGTCTGATGCCCTGACGCGCTCGTCAGACCCGAGACAGACAGGTGGTGGAGGGGTGGTCCGAGGAGGAAATGTGACTGCGATCGCGAAAGACGGTAGGCTGCCTACCTTGGAATCTATCTACGGTTAAGTAATTAATGGAGGATGTCCACTCGAAGACCCGGATAGTTCCCCTCGCGGAACTGCCTCGGGGTCAACGCCAACGTCGTTGTTCCTCGGAAGGAAGCCTCGAAGTCTCGGCAGACCTTTGATGAGCGCTGCTCGCTTGATGGGCGATGCGTCTGAGCTGGAGATCATCACTGAGCTGCATTCGCCCATAGCTATTGACCCCTCGGAATCGGGCTTGGCGGAGGACGGGCTTTCTCGTCCTACTCACAGTGATGCCGATCCTCATACCTCGAAACTGGAACGCCGTAACAACCTTCGCGTGGACACGCAACTAGGTCACGTGCGCTTTCGTCCTTCGGCCATCATTGAGAACAGTGATCGACCCTCCTCCTCCTCGACTACTTCCGAAGTGGATGCAGACGAGACCAGGAGCAGGAGGCCTATCCGTTCAGTGATGTCACTCCCTTCATTCCATCTCCCCAACCGAGCACGCCCCAATTCTTATCGCGATCGGCGTGGGGACACACCACCGCTAACTTCCGCATCTCTTAGCTCGCTGACTGGCAGCGGTTCACCCATCAGTTCGAGCTCGGGCCTCTGTACTCCACCGCACAGCCCGCCGGCCGCTGCCCTGGTTCACACAGAAATTACGAGCCCGTCCTCTCACCTCCCGGCCATCATCGAACTTCCAAACACTGAGGATCACGTCCAGCGTTTATTCCTGCAGCCAAAGGAAGCGAAAAGTGCGCAGACGCTCACGAGGACAGAACGACCGGGGCCATCATCATCGAGCGAGAGCGACGGTCAGGGACAACCTAGACAAACCATCCACATGTACCGTTCCAATACTGACTCATCGACTGGCACGGTGACCGGCCTCGCATTCCCCTCCCCTCCTCCCACTTCCGACCCTGTCCCCCCACGCACACAACAACGACAGCAACAACAACTCCTCAAGCCACTCACCCGCTCACCCTCTCCGGCGTCGTTGGCGTCTCTCACGAGCACGAGCAGTCGTGTGTGGCCGTTTGGAGGAGGCAGAAACAAGTCGCGCGGGGTCGCTGGGTCGCTCAGCAAGGCGGAGAAGGCAGAGATGAAGAAGCGGAAGAAGGCCGAGGCACGGGCGCACAAGGAGCATCTCGCGCTGGAACTCAAGAGGTACAGCGCGGCGGACGAGGCGAGCTTGAGCTCGGGCAGGAGCAACGAGCGGACCCTCAATTCTCGGGCGTGGGAGGAAGATATCGCGGTGTACGGAAGCCTCGCATCGATGTAAGACGCGAAATCCCCTTGGTCGTGCGATTTTGTGTTGTGCATTGATCTGTGTCGTCCCTTATGCTTCCATGTACATTCATTCATTTATTCCATTAATCCTGTCGATCTCTTCTTTCATTTCTCGATTAGCTTAATCTACCGATACCTTTCTGCTGTTGCCATATTCCTAACCTTCTAACATCCGCTGTGAATTATTGTTTGATTATTCAAGATAGCACCTTACCTCCGTTATAAACCCATCTTATACGCTTTTCCGCGCATGCGCGTCTCATTGGACGGATGTTTTTTGAAAGGTAATTCTATTCATGTACGGCGTGGCCCTATTTGACTGACAGGCCAGGGTCGAAGAGTGCTTGGTGTCAAAGGGGTGATAACACGGAAAGAAGGTGAATGGGTGTCAGGAAAAGGTTTGCTTTGTTATGGTGGGTGAGAGTGAGAGAGCCAAAGAAATGTACAAGAGGGAGACTGCCGCCTTTATTGCTTTACTTGCTCGTGTGCTCGCACAAAAAAGAAACAAAAAAAAATAGTGAAAATAAAAGGGAGAGAAGAGGCGTCGAAAGGAAGGTGGGATGGGGAAAAATGAATCAAGGGTCCACAGTGTGAAGAATTCCGATGATCCGGCACGACAAGGGGCAGACGAAAGAAAACATATTGCTTGCGTGGGACTTTTATTGCAAAACGCCGTTTTCTCTCGAAATTTAGAAAGCATCGAAGATGTCGAGCGCGGAATGCGAATGCGCGTGTGAATGTGGGTGTGGGTGTGAGTGCGAGTGTGAGCGCGCGTGCGCGTGCGGATGCGTCATGAGCGGGCCGGCTGCGAGGTCGGAGAGCGGCGGAAGGGGAAGGGACGGCAGGTCGTCGACGTCGTGCATTATGCTCGTCAGAGCCGCGTCGACCATCGCCTCCGAGTCGAGGCTGGGATGCGAGCGCAGTAAGCCACGCGATCCGTGGGACGACAAGAAGGGGGGCTGGACGGGAGGAAGAGCAACTGCAGCAGCAGCGGTGCGACCACCCTCGGATGCCACGGAGGACGATGAAATTGGGTTGGACGCCGCGGCCGAAAGCTCTTCTGGTGGCGCTTCGACTGCGGTGTCGAATACGTGATTGACTGTTTTAAAAAAGGCGCGTTGGGTCAGCAGGAGGGCGGGCAAGTCCCCATACGGGATATAGACAGGAGGTGACATACACTCTCTTGCGTGAACTATGGTAGAAAATACGTCAAGGGAATAAGCCGAGTGTCCTGATGTGAGGTGCTCAGGAGAAGACCTTACCGTGTTCCTTTTGTCGCCGACAGGTCGTGCCGTCAGGGCAGTCTGGCCTCTCCGCGATGTTCGCATCAAGAAGGCCTTTCTTTCGTTCGCGGATCCACCAGTCCTTTAAACCGTACAGGAGCACCTCTGCAGCGCACATCCTACAGATCCGTTGGCGTGGCGCATCGAGGCCTGGCTCGATCCCGGGTTGCACACTGTGGACGTCCATGAATAGGTCAAGTTCGATGAGTGGCGCGAATCCGCGCGGTTGCGACAGGATATGTTCCACGATCTATAAATGCCTGGTCAAACAAACGACACACTTTTCGAGCACAAAAGCGACAAATTAACCTCGCCATATATGTGCCGCGGTGAAATGTGCTGGTTGCTGAGATAGTCGAGCATGATCTCTACCTCGACGGCATTTCCGTCGAAGCACTCGTACACCTCGGTGGACTGGATGAGGTCGCTGATGTCCGACATCCCATGGGGATGGGCGCTCGCGAGACGGACGGCAACGCAGCGGTGCTGCACGCCGATTCCGCAGAAGGATACTTGACACATGTCGCACTTTGTCGTCGTGGGTGCATCGACTGCGAGCAAATTTTCGCTGTGAGGCCAGACCCAGATCTAGCGAGTTAACGCCGAACAAAACAGAGTGGGAAGGAGGGAATGGGCAGACCAATTTCCGCAGCAACCGTGCCCTGGAGGTGAACCCTCATCCATGGGCCAAGCGTGTTCTGGATCCGTCGTTGGGTCGGGCACTGGGTTTGGGCATTGCCAGCCGAAGCGATTGCCGGGTAAGCAATGTGGACAGGGACGCGCAAACTCGCCACTTTGAGGGATCGTTGGGTCTGGCGACGCCTCGCGGGGAGTTGGTATCTGCTCGTGCCGACTTGGGTAAGCCATAGGCTTCGGCTGAATCAACAAACGACCGTATTCGTACCCGGAACGAGACCCCCGGTTTGTATACTTCGTCTGCTTGTTGCTTCTCCCTGTCTGTTCGTGCGCGAGATGGATCGGCGCGAAGGAGTATGTCGATCATGACTTGAAGGACGCGAGACGGTGAGACGTTGGTCGAGATGGTCCGGCATGCTGGGCAATTAGTGCCACCGTTCTGCGAGAAGAATCAAATCGATTAGCAACAGAGCGGACGCGTTCGAATAGTAACAAATTATGAAATCTCCTAAAGAGCACACTGCCACGAGTGAGAGACGCCCTTGCGCGTGTCGATCGCAATGGCGTCTTGAAAAACACAAAGGCGACTTGGGGCAAACAAAACTTACACGAACCCAAAGTAAGCAGCAACTATTGGACGAGGTCAACAAGTTAGCACGTTGTACGATGTACCCAGAACGGTCGACATCACCTGCCACAGAAATAATGCTGGCATGGGTAGACGATGACCGGCCGATAAAGCAAGGCGGAGCAGCAGCCACAGAGCAACTCTTGCTCAAGGTCGTCTGCGAGCTGTCTACCCGAGATGAGAGCGGGGGCTTGTGCATCCGCTGCCTCGTCAGGAGGAATGTCCTCTTTCAGTCGCTTGCGGGAGTTGTCGCCACGGACGTCAAAGGTGGGAGAGGCTCTTCGCTTGAGTGTGCTGTGCGCTTCGCTTGACTGACCATGGGGTAATTCTGCCATTGTGGGTAGATTGAAGTCGAAAGGGTGATCCATGAGATGACTCGTAGGTCTGGACATGGTCGAATATGGATGGAGGGGTAAGGAGTAGTCGCGGTGGAGAATGGTGCTGAGCTAGAGGGGGGATTGTCGGGGGGTTGTGGGTGTGGGTGTGGTAGAGATAGTTGTGGTGATGGTAGGTGTATTAGAGATTTACGGCCCCTCTAAGAAAGGATCCGAAGAGGTCAGAGGTCAGGACAGGATGCTGACAGGAGAGGACAAGAGGTCTGGTCGGACGCTGACAGGCTTTCCGAAAACGGCTCTCAGGGAGGTCTGCTGCCCACAACGGCGTGCTTGCAGGACCACCACTGCCCCTTCGGCAAACTTCAACCAATGCTTTTCCGTACAAGTGCCCGAAAAAAAAAATCAAAGTACCACCGAACTACTTATGGTATGTGACGTGCGAGGGCCGTCGAGTGCAAGGCGCAATGTGTGATGGGGCCACTTCCAATCAATGATCTTAGCGCGTGCGCGTCCCCGACGAACGACCATATGCTCCCCTGTCTGGCAATAGCGGGGCAACAAGTAACATGAAAGGCACCGCCCACGGCAATGAATAACACCTCTTCTCCCCCCTCAAAAGTGAAGAGCAATGGGCCCACCGTGACCTGCGAGCGCCAGTGCAAGCCCCCGACGTCATCCCGGCCGCACCGGCTCAAGCCGGGCGTCATAAAAAGCTGATCACCCGTTTGCGCCGTCTTGACCCCGTACGGGCCCTGCAACAACCCATCGCACTCCCTTCTATCGCTCACAATGACCCTTCGTGCGGGTACTCGAGCGCTTACATTGGCTTCACGTCGCGTGGCGTATCAGCAAGCACGTACCGTCGCGCCGAAGCGGTTCAGTTCCAGCGCGCACAGCGCGCCGCATGGCAGTGACAAGCCATGGATGGTTCGTCGTTGGCGCCTCTTTCCCTTTGTCGACTTTGAGCTCAACTCGGGCGTGCGTGTCTTGTAGTTCGGGTCTGCGCTCATCTTCGTTCCGTTGGTCAGGTTTCCGACATGGCCTTCGTGTCACGTCACATGCATACTCACAATATAGGCACACCATTCTATAGATAACCTATCTTTTGTCACCTTCTGCGCGCTCAAAGCCACATCACGCTCACAGCGCTACCGGTCATGGCGAGCCCCATGCTCCTGCTGAGAACACTCCCGCACCCGCAGAGCCGACCCGAGTATGGTATCTTTTGCTTTCTAGCACATATCCGGGCGCGCTCAATACATGTCGGATTTAGAATGAGGAAACCATCGCGGATGCGGAAGGAACGGAAGTCTCAGTCGAAGAGGTGAAGGAATCCATCATTCAGGCTGTTGTGCGCATCCCCGATTTTAATCCTTTCTACTTGTCACGGCTCACCGAATAACTCGCATCGTCTACCTCAGACTCAGGATTCCCCCAAGGAGGCGGCGCAGGCTGAGGCTGAGGCAGCCGAATCCACAAAATACGATGACGGTGCCCCTGGCCAGGGCAGCAAGGCCGAGACAGGCCATGAGCAGATAGACAAACCGCACGACGAGCCGAAAAAGGGCACCTTACAGGATGAGGGGGATGCCGAGCCGCAGCCGACGGAGTTGGGCAAGGCGCGTGAGCAGGCCAGGCAGGTAGGCCGCCTCTCAATCTTCATCGAGATCTGGAAACGGTTGATGCTGACTGGCATACCTGTAATTAACGCAGGGGAATGTGCCAAAGCAGGTCGCAGAAAGTAAGGCAGCTGGCAAGGGCTCGGAATGATCGTGCGGTAGTTGGGCAACAAAAGGATACGTGAGACTTAGACACCATACATCGTCTCACCTTAACTCCAATCGCAAACCTTTGTTCTTGACATTTTTTTATACATTTATTTCGCACACTACGAGACTGTCTTGTGTTATGATTTGACGTGGCAAGCAAGCGTTGATTTTGAGTCTCGTGACACGCGTGTATTCAGTGTATTCTTAGCACAACGCAACGATGAGCACCCCTTCACCCGCACAAGTCCTAGAGCATAAGCCCTCAGAAGACCCCAACCCACCTCCCGGAGCGTATAGCCCCACTCCACGCCGCCCGATCTACCAGACTGAGACTTCAGGAAGTTACTGGACCGACGTGCGAGAGGCATTCAAGGTGTGCATCGTTGTCCACCACACCCCCTTCCTTCCTTCCCTCTCGCGTCGCAGCCCTTTTTGTTGATTGTTCGGTTTCTTACTGACGCGTTCGGCGCGGGTCGGTACTACTAGTAGAGACTGTCGCCCACCGATGACTTGCAGCGTGTTGGCGAAATTCCGTGCGCGCGGAACAGTCTCTTGAGCGGGATCGCGAGTGGAGTCGGCGTTGGTGTCATACGTGGTCTCAGCGTTCGTACGTCGTCCCGTGCCTTGATCTCGTTTCCCCCTCGTTCCTCTCTTTGCTGACGCGGGGTATGGCGAAACCTCGCACGTTGGTGTGGGGACAGATCCGTTTGTGGCAAGCAATTGGGCCGTGGGGACTTTCATGCTCGTTTCTCTCGGTACTTGGTCAGTCCCTGCGTTTTGCGCGCCGCATGCCCGTGATTCTGAAGTGCCGTTCTCCCTTCATACAGGACGATATGTCAGCGGAATATCCTGGAGGAGCGGAGGCGGATCCAGACTGTCGTCGAACAACTTCCCCAGCGGGTGCTCACAAAGCCCAAGGACTCCGAGTCACCGCCATGACGAATTCCAATACACGGAGGTATATTCGCTACAAAAAACACGCATATCTAATATCTACAACAATTCGCTTCCATACGCCTAGAGAAATATCTCGACCGGTGGCATGTTTCCTGGTAAATGAAAGCCAACTAAGACGGTATCATAATGCTGTTATCGAGTGAGGATCAGAATGACCACTCGGCTCCCCAGATATCCTTACTCCACTTTTCAATGAGTTTGGGATCGTCCTGAGAAATTGTGTTCAGTGAGTGTGTAAAGAATTTTGGGCGAGCTACCTTGAACTTTTCCTGAAACTCGGTGAACCCCCCACGAAGGATGAGAACTTCCTGCGGGCCATCATCGACATTCTCAAGCTGCTTGCGTCGATCGTGATATTGCTATATGAGCAGCAACCAAAGAAACAGTTCAATGGTGGGGAGTTGTCCCTGAGAGATCATGACCCTCACCTGTGCTGCTTTTGGACCTCTGAATAACGGTCGCAACAGTCAGACCTTGTCGTAGTTCATGGAGTGAGTGAGAGCCAGGTGTTTGTGACCCACCGGGACTGCGACAAGGCACAGTGGAAGATGACTTGCGGCACGTTCTTGGTTTCGCGGACCAATGCATCCAGCTTGTCTGAGAATATGTGTGAGGGGACATGGCGACAGTTGATGATGTTTCCTCCGATGAAGTCGCTGTCCCGAACGTCTATGACGAGATAATCATTGCCAGGACGCTTGTCGCTTTTGATGATCTTAGAGAGTTCCTGAAAAAGAGAGGCACC
>Ga0307510_10008007_pt1 | contig 12573 bp, 11 predicted proteins | sample 12_EM_MG_FD_207224 | JGI IMG/M metagenome (GOLD analysis project Ga0307510, IMG submission 207224) | Populus trichocarpa ectomycorrhiza microbial communities from riparian zone in the Pacific Northwest, United States - 12_EM | ecosystem: Host-associated > Plants > Roots > Unclassified | place... | reverse complement strand
TTGGTAAGAAGAGTAGTATTTATGCTCTATAATTATTCTTATTTGCATTTAGGCCCCATTTTCTTTAAGTGTATTCATTTTGCCCCCACTTCTTTTTAGTTTAGTTTATTTTCTTTAATTTAATCCAGCCTTGATTTTCTCGGGATTTACAATTAGTGTAACCTTTTCACCTTGACATAATAAACTTAGCTAAACATAATGAAAGAGAGAAACATAAATAAACAAGATAAGAACATAAAGAAGATAAAAGTTAACTAAGTAAAGGAAAGGAAATGAAAAACATAAACAAGAGATTAATATAAACAAAACTTAAGCATTACAAAAATATAAAGAGAGAGAGCAAGAACATGATCTTGATATGAAAACCAAGATGCCTAAATGCATGGCAAATGCCTCCTTTTATAAGCTAAAATTTAGAACTATTGATTTGATGACTAATTGTTGAGTGGGTGGCCACCTCTTGACTTGGTAACAATCCTTATCTTCTTGTCTGCAGAAAACGTCATTGCTAACATCAAAATTTGAGCAGCTAGTCTTCATGAAAGTTCTGGAAAATTGTCTCAGCTTTCCAACAAATCAAGAACTAGTGCATTTGGACTTCTAGAACTCGAGATATGGGCTGAACACTGAACAGTGTCTGGGCTACAGGACAGATTATGACTTCTCCGTTGTTGCTACCATTTGAACTCGAAAATGACACTTTTAAATCTTGGACTCCTCATGAAAGTTTTAGGCCTATGTCTTAGCTCCAGTTATGATCCAATAACCAAATGGTGTTCTAGTTTGGACTGAACCAGCATCTCTTTTTTAAGCTTAGCCCTCTCTTTGTCTTCTCAATTTCAGTAGTTAAACTCATCAATCAATCCTTTGATTTATGTTATAGGCCTGCATTTAAGATGAACATTTACCATAAATTAAAGGTATCTTATATTATTAGACATGTTATTATAAAACATGCTCTAGTTAAGGAGTTATTGATACTTTAAGTGCAAAATGATGACATAAAACCTTGATAAAAAATGCACTTTTAAGTACTAATCATGAAGCAACTGAGTTTAATAATTGTGGCGGATCTACGTTATTAATCTTAGGGAGAACATTCAATCAAATCAAACATAGATTGCAGACAATTATGTTTTCTTGATTAATCAACTTATCTAGTTCTTAAGGTTGCCATTGAATTAAATTACTAGTGCGGACACTGTGGTTGTTTGATGGTTAGGGTTAGTTATACAGTGGATCCGTTGACTAACCAATGTTAAGAAGAGATAAATATTCAAAATATAAATTGATGTCTCATTTTCATGATCAGTTCTGATTTCTGTAGGTAGATGTTTACTTGCGACCAAGGTTTGTTCTCTTGATAATTTTCTGATTTTATTTAATTTCGCTTGATAGTTTTCTGTTTTCTTTTGCTTTAGCCTAAATAACGTCCAGACCCCCCCTAAATTGCATATCATCTAGCATAAAAATCTGACTTAAACCTTCCTCGTGGGATCGACCCCTTGCTTGCTCTATACTATCTTGTGTGTTGTGTTTTAAGCTAGGGTAATTAATTTGTGTGACCGCGACATCGCAACAATGCAATTTACCAAAGCTAATCATTTATTCATCCTGGTCATCCACTTAGGGTGCCATTAGCCATAGCTAATCATTTGCTCATCCCGGTCATCCGCTTAGGATGCCATTAGCCAAAGCTAATTGTCAACCAATCAAACGTTCCAGAGGTGGTTTGTGAAATCACTATAACATGGTAATATCCCTTGATTTGCTCATTCAAACGATTCATAACAATTTGACATTCACTGCAACATAATGGCAGACCCTTCGTAGTACTCGTACAAGCGTTCCGTAATAATTTAACATTCAGTAACACGATAATAGATCCTTTGTAATACACAAACAAACATTCCATAATAGTTTAGCATTCAGTATAACACAACAGTACCCTTCGTATTACTCATCTAACCATTCATGACAGTTAATGTTCAATACAATACAAAAATAGATCCCTCGTAATACTCAGACAACCATTCATGATAATTAACATTCAATATAATACAACGGTAGATCTTTCGTAATACTCATACAACCATTCATGACAATTTCATTCAATATAATACAACAGTATATCCTTCGTAATACATTCATCACAATTACATTCAATAATATAAAATGGTAGATCCTTTGTAACACTCATACAACCATTCGTCACAATTACATTCAATAAAAATACAATAGTAGATCCTTCGTAATACTCATACAACCATTCGTGATAATTAACATTCGGTATAATACAATGGTAGATCTTTCGTAATACTCATACAACCATTCGTGATAATTTCATTTAATATAATACAACGGTAGATCCTTCGTAATACATTCGTCACAATTACATTCAATATAATAAAACGGTACATCCTTCGTAATACTCATACAACCATTCATCACAATTACATTTAATAAAAATACAACAGTAGATCCTTCGTAATACTCATACTACCATTCATCAGCAACCTAAATTCATAATAGCCCAATCAACATCTCATATTCGGTTTAATATTCATCACAACACAATAATATATCCACCTCAAATGGGTCATTTTAGAACATTAACATTTTCATCATTGTTTCAACATTCATCAAGAATGCGATCGACATTTCAAAGTCATTTCGACAATCATCAAGAATTCAATCAAACACTTCATCATCGTTTCATCATTCAACAAGGATTTAATAAAATATCATCATAAGTAAATCATTTCAAAACATAAACATCATATGAGAAAAGGGTGGAAAGCACCTACCTGCTCCACTTGCAGGTTGTCCTTGTCCTGGCGATGGTTCGATCCCGACCACACCACCTAAGACATCAATGACCACAAATCAGTGCATTTGCATCTTTAAATCACATTCATCACCATACTTATTTCAAGAGTCCATATATTCACATTCAAGTGTTCCACATTTTACACCATTATACAATGAAATTGTTACAAGCATTTAATTATTTTTTTCTTGGGGGGTCTAGTGTAGAAAATCGGTAGCGAAACCGATTCATTGTTGGCCACACAATCCAACAGCAAAAATTGATTCGCTGCAGGCCACACACTTGGGCAGTGAAAACTGGTTCGCTGCAGGCCACACACTTCGGCAACGAAAACTTGTTCGCTGTTGGCTGCACAATTCGGCGACGAAAACCTGATTTGCTGCGGACAACACAAATTCGGCAGCGAACACCTGATTCGTTGTGGACATTGAACAACTAATTCGCTGCGGACAACACAAATTTAGCAGCGAACACCTAATTCACTGCGGACAACACAAATTTAGCAGTGAACACCTGATTCGCTGTGGAATACACAATCCGACAGCGAGCACCTGATTCGCTGCCGACAACACAATTCGTTCTTTGAATCCAGCAGAATCATACAATTTTAGCATGAACACACATGCAAATTCAATTCCAGCACATACTTTGTCATTATATTCCTATTTCGGCTGTAGCATGCTTTCAAGGCTACAAACACATGATTTTTGCACTTAACATCCACCAACACATTTTCATACAAGTTCTTCAACCACATATGTAGAATTCATGACATTAACACATTTATAATTCTATTTTGGTTTCACATAATTAAGCAACTCTAACAAGATCATCATCTCTGCTTTTTATCCCTCTAATCTATGTTTTGTCCAGCCCTCACCATGGCCGACCACCTCTCTAAGTTTTTGCATTCAAAATTATACATTTCCTCTGTTAAATGTTCTGAAATTAGGTCCCCCAATCAGCCCCATTTTCATCCCTCATCCTTGTCTAGTTTTCCTTAACAGATGGTGTGAGACTCTTAGGCTATTTACTTTAGGTTTTCTTCTCCCTTTTCAATTCTAAGTCCCCAAGAACAAGTGGAGGAGTAGTATGGTTCATACCTCATGAGTTTAACAAGTTCAATGTAAGTTGCGGTGGCTTGCTCTCCCTCTCCTTTTTGGTTTTCTTCCTTCCCTCTCTTGTTTTCCAGCCGGCCTCTAGGCTCCTCTTTCTCCTATGTTTTTGGTTTTGTGTACTTCTTCTTACTCACTCACTTCTCAAGGAAAGTAGCATGCATGCTGGTTGGGTTCGGTTTTCTGCTTGGAGGAGGGACTTGTGTGCTACAGCCATGGTGCTACCGATTCTGGAGGAAGGTCTAGGCTCCAGCTTCCACCATGTTTTCAGTCACTTCTCCCTCCCTCTAGCTCTCTTCTCACGCAGCACCCTAGGAGATCTTCATGTAGCTAGTCGGTTTCAGTCTTCTCTTTGGGAAGAGGGAGAGGGCCTGCTGCATGCAGCTGGCTGCCCATTTGGGGAAGAGGAAAGGTCACCCTCCCTCTCCCTTTGCATTTCTACCCCCTCTTAAATGAGAGGGTGTGTTTGGGTGCTAGATATCTCTGGTTCCTATCCCTCTTTTGAGTTATCCTAGACCGGTTCCTATTCCAATTCTCCCCTAGGATAGGCCAATCCAACACTAATTTTTGTTGGGTTTTACAGTGTCGGTGTCGATTTAGAAATCGGCAGCCAAAAACTATGTCGCTGCCGATTCAAAAATTGGCAGCCAAAACTGTGTCGCTACTGATTTTTGAATTGGCAGCTAGAAACTATGTCGCTGATGATTTAGAAATTGGCAGGGATGGTGGAGTCATTTTGACTTTAATTTTTTTTTGTTTGGGTGTTTACATTCATCTCCTCCTACAATGTTACCAGCCTCTCTCCACTCCTTCTCCTACTAATCACATTTTGATGCCACCAAATCAATGTGTAATCTATAAATTCAATGACTACTAATTTTTCCTTATTTGCCTCCGAATAGTTATTGCAATAAAAAATCCAATCCACCTTTTTCTCCGTCTCCAAATATGCCTCGGGATTGTTTTACCTTGAAAAGAAGGTATTTTCAATTTGATAACATCCAAATCACCATCTCAATCATCATGTACCCAACACTACGGAAAATTCCCTTTTGGCCAAATTGGCCCCTAGTTCATTCCCAAAATCCCTTCGGGTTCTAGGGTATCAAAAACCTTCCTGATGGCCTATGGTCTCATCCTCAAAACCACCATCACCAATATCATCAACGTCCTTCTCAAAATCCTCAAAATCAGCCCAACTTGGCCTTTCAGCTCTACTGCAACTGTTTGCTTTCGGTTCAGCCCCAACCTTCCTCACGTCTTGGGTGCTTGTACCAGCCTCATTACCACATCTCTCCACCCTATCAAGTTTGTCACACACGTTCCCCATCACAAAATTCATCCTCTCCATCATCTGCATCATGACTTGCATTTGGAACTTAAATTCACCATTGGGAGGGGTGGTGTGTTATTTTGATTTGACATGATAGTACCTGCAAAAATTGGTTAGTGGTAAGAAAATATTCTCACGTCGCTCGTGTTTCGCTCAAACACTCTTAATATCCTCACACGCTCACGCCTCTCATCTCACCTTCTTGCGAAACTGAAACCAACACCAAATAGAACCAACTTAGTAGTGCAATCCAAATATATATGTATATATGACTCAAGAAGTAATAAAAACTAGAAAACAAGCAAAACAAAACTGCAATGATAATCTCGAGAGTAGTATGCGAATCTATCCGAAATATGAACGAAATTGAAGACTCGAATAAAAACAGAAATGAAATATGCAAAATGATGAAACAACACCCAAATATGTTAGATATGTTGAAAATATACTGCAAGAGATGAAAACAACACAAACAAAGCGAATTTCAAAAGTTGACGCAAAACAGACCCGTTTACGAGTTAAGTCCGAATTTGGAACCTAAAGTAAGTGATGTTCAATTGAGCTAAAATTTTAGATATAGTTTGATTTCAACCCCAATAGACAAAATATAAAATTTTAGCGATTTATGATAAGGTTTGATATGCTGACGCAAAAAAGTTATAAATCAGACCTCATTAGACCCAAAATTGAAAACCAAAGCAAAAAATATCCAATTGACCCTAAAATTAATATATGGTGTAATTAGGACCCAAGTAATCATAATATTAAATATGAGCTAATTCCAAGTTGATTTGATGTAATTTTCCCTTGTTTAGTTTTCTACGACAAAAACTAATAAACATCCTTTTGAACTATTTTTTTCTTTCCTTTTCTCTTTTGTTTTTGATGCTATTGATATATTTTGGACAGTAAAAGAACAAAATAACAATTTTTTTTATATGCCGCAAATTCAAGGAGAAAAAGAAATTGGACACTAAGGAATTTTTATGGAATCAACAAGAAATGAAAATTCCATAAGGATATAACCTGATTAATGGAACCAAGCTCTAATACCAAATGATGTAAACCTCTTGAACACACAGTCAAGCAACACACATGCAAAGACATCAATTCCCAAAAAGCCAAGTAAATCAGTTTTGATAGGAGTGTGACACAAAGATAACTTGTACCTAGGAACCAACACTACTGGAAATGAAAACCCCCACCCAATGAATATTGATTTATGAACGAGAAGTATAAGGATGACACCACAAAGACAGTTGTTCTTTGATAAGTCATTTTTCAGTTCTTTAGAGAACCAAGAAAAGGAGATTATCCCACCAACACACAACAAGTGCTGCAAAAGAAGTTTATTGATATGAAAATTATGTAACCCTTACATGTCTAGTTATGCCTTTATTTATACTGACTCTAGATTGAAACAAACCCTAATTAACCCCTTGTGTGGACTTATATGAGGCCCACTTACAATTAAACCCAAATAATATAAATAAAACCCTTTAGGATAAATCTGAATTCAATATCCTAATTATGATAGGATCAAATTTGTTGCCTTATAGAAGTCCCATATAAGCTAGGAGAAATCTGATTTGGAAAATTTATGTTGTCGCCCCCTTTAGGTCCTTGATCAGCTTGGATTTAAAAAACAAATTTCTCCCTTTGTTGCTGATTTAATCACTTTCTGTCCTGGGCTAGGAAAAGCATTAAATAATCTTTTCCTCTTTAGGAATCAGATCTATCGGAACTTCCTTGATTGTTTAGGAGAATAAATTGCTGACTTTCTATCCTTGTATCATTAGGAAAAACAAGCTTAACAAGGTTGGTATGGGGCTGGACACATCAGCCCCTTATTCCACACAAATTGGGCTCTTTTTGGATCTAAATTAGATGAATTAAAGGTTTTCCTTCATGCTCCTTAGATATCCCAAGCTCCTCTAGGTCCATCTTGCTCCATATGTTCTGAACAAGCCCATTCAATGCTTCTTTAAGCTTATTTTCCCAAGCTCTTGTAATTGGCCTAGTTGGCACCTCCAATGGGTTGTTGGCATGATTATGCTTGGTGTTGGGCTTATCCTAATTAACCCTAATGCGCAAACACCTAACTTATGCAAGAGTTTGTGTTGAAATTATTGCTTTTAAGGTGCTGGTTAAGGAATTTGATCTACAATGCCCTAATGGTATAGTAATTTCTTTCTCAGCTGAGTATGAATGGCTCCCTTCTAGGTGCAGTTCCTACAATGTTTTCGGGCATATATTAGCTTCATGTTTGGCTAATCAAAATGATAGGCTAAGCTAACAAAGGTGGTTGAAAGGACTAACTCGGAGTATAACCTGCTTAACAAACTTCAATTGCAAAAGGTTGGAAAGATAAAGAAGAGCAATCACAAGACTATGCCTAGTAGCTCTAGCACAGCTGAAGGGACATAATTAGTGAATGATGAGGTGAATCAGGTTGTAGATAGCATTATGAATCGTCCAAGCAATGAATCAGTGAACTTCTCGAAATATATATGTGATTCCTTGTGATGCGTGTAACAACCTGACTTTTCAAGCCCAAAACAATGGTAATTCTTTTTTATGTACTTGACACACATCATGTCGGTAATCGGCGAACCTGTTTCCTTACATTATCAAGATACAATCCATACACCAATAACAATCAACATTTCATTTAAAAGTGAATCTTACATAAACACATATTATTATGTTTGCATGATTAGAAGTTCACATTAAAAATATTCATACATAGACATGAGTTTGCATTCCTATCCTACTAATAGTCATCATGAATTTAAACAAAAAGGATCTAATAATAGTTATACGTTTAGTACATTGATTCATACAAAATACATCGTGATTTAGAATGCAACTACATGATTCCTTGCAAAAGTAGGTTCCCGTGTATTGGGTTTCCTAGGCACCTCGTTGGTGTGACGTCCCTGCTGCAGTACAAAACATTTATAAGAATGTGATTACTTAATAATAATAATGATAATAAGCAGTCTGGCAATTTAATGAAGCATTAACATTATCCCATGTTTGAAGCGTGACATTTGTAGTTCCTTTATGTACTTGGTATGAACAACTTATAGTACATATAAATGCACCAATTCTTGTAATCAGAAATCCGACTATCCTCTTAAGGCATTATATGTCGAAGTTAACCATTCACTCGCCCCAACCATCCACTTCTGATGCTATTAGCCGAAGTTGACTAACCTTTGTCCCGGTCATCCATTCGGATGCCATTAGCCGAAGCTAATCAATCATTTGTTCTGATCATCAATTCGGATGCCATTAGCCGAAGCTAATCAATCATTTGTTCCGATCATCCATTCGGATGCCATTAGCCGAAGCTAATCATTCATTTGTCAACATTTAAGCATTTGACAATCTGATATTTGTACTGACACAATATGATAACATTCATGATAAAGTATTTCATAATTCAACGTTATGAAAAAGGAAGGTGAAAGTCACCTACCTGCTCCACCTACGAGTTGTCCTTGTCCTGACGATGGTCCGATCCCGACCACATCACTTAAGACATCTATGGTCACAAATCAATACATTTGTATCTTTGAATCACATTCATCACCATACTTATTTCAAGAGTTCATATGTTCACATTCAAGTGTTCCACATTTTACACCATCATTCAATGAAATTGTTACAAGCATTTGAGTCATTTCCGCCCGGGAGGCCTATTGTAGAAATCAGAAGCGAAAACTGACTCGCTGCGGATCGGACCATCGTCAGGATAAGGACAACCTGCAAGTGGAGTAGGTAGGTGGTTTCCACCTTTTTCTTGTATGATCTTAATGTTTTGAACTAATTTACCTATGATGATATTTTATTAAACTCTTGTTGAATGATGAAATGACGATGAAGGTTATGTAATTGAATTCTTGATGATTATTGAAATGACTATGAAATGTCGATCGGGTTCTTGTTGAATGTCGAAACAATGACGGAAATGTTAATGTTCTGAAATGACCTGTTAGAGGTGGATATATTATTGTGTTGAATTGAATATTAAACCGACTATGAGATGTTGATTGGGCTATTATGAATTTGGGCTACTGATGAATGGTAGTACGAGTATTATGAAGGCTCTACTGTTGTATTTTATTTAATGTAATTGTGATGAATGATTATATGAGTATTAAGAAGGATCTACTATTGTATTTTAGTTAATGTAATTGTGACGAATGATTGTATGAGTATCACGAAGGATCTACTATTGTATTTTATTGAATGTAATTGTGACGAATGATTGTATGAGTATTACGAAGGATCTACTATTGTGTATTATTGAATGTAATTGTAACGAATGGTTGTATGAATATTACAAAGGATTTATTGTTGTATCTTATTGAATGTAATTGTGACGAATGATTGTATGAGTATTACGAAGGATCTACTATTGTGTATTATTGAATGTAATTGTAACGAATGGTTGTATGAATATTACAAAGGATTTACTATTGTATCTTATTGAATGTAATTGTGATGAATGGTTGTATGGGTATTACGAAGGATCTACCGATATATTATATCGAATGAAATTTTCACGAATGGTTGTATGAGTATCACGAAGGGTTTGCTATTATGTCATAATGAATGTCAAGTTGTTACGAGTCATTTGACCGAATCATTCAAAGGATTTACCATGTTATAGTGATTCATAAACCGCTTCTGGAACATTTGATTGGTTGATGATTAGCTTCGGCTAATGGCATCCGAAGGGATGACCGGGAAAAATGATTGATTAGCTTCGGCTAATGGCATCCGAATGGATGACTGAGGCAAATAATTTATTAGTTTTGGCTAATGGCATCCGATTGGATGACCGGGACAAATGATTTGTTAACTTTGGCTAATGTCATCCGAAGTGGGTGGCTAGGATGAATAAATGATTAGTGGAATGAACAAATGATTAGCTTCGCCTAATGGCCTAAGCGGATGACCGGGATGAACAAATGATTAGCTTCGGCTAGTGGCACCCTAAGTGGATGACCAGGATGAATAAATGATTAACTTCAGCTAAGGGCTCCCTAAGTGAATGACCAGGATGAATAAATGGCTAGCTTTGGCTAAAAGCATCCTAGGTGGATGACCGGGATGAATAAACGATTGGCTTCAGCTAGTGGCATCCTAAGAGGATAGCTGGATTTGAGAGTTAGGAGTTAGTTTCAAGAATTGATGCATTCATGTATACTATGTTTGGTATATACTAAGTATATGAAAGAACTATGATTGTTATGCTTTAAACAGAGAATAACATTAGTTCGGCTAACTGTATTCGAGACAAATGATCGAGTTTGAGTATTGTAATTAGCCTCGGTAATTGATGAATTATTAACGGTGGTATTTATATAAAGAGAAATGATAGAACTACGCTCTTTTGGTCCATGAATGAAATGTAACGCTAATATTGTTTTAATATATTTCTTTAAATTTCCTATAATGCTTAGAATTATCTTGTGTGGTAACATGGACATCATACCAACATGGTGCGTAGGGAAATCCATTTTGCAACTCACACATTTTGAAAAGAACTATATATTCACATGTTATGAGTGATATGAGTTCTATATGAACAAACATGTTAATCACTAAATTAGTCGTCTGACCCCTTTTGTAAAGTCTAGTAATGAAAAATTGAAATGGAACACGGATGTAAATGTGCGAACAAGTTGATATGATGTGTATGAATATACATATGAGGTATTCATCTAATAAGGATGTGATGTTGTGAAATTACATGATGTCAGGATAATGAAAGTACTAGTTCTGTAACTTGTTGTTCGACACTCTTGTATGATCTCGTGATGTTAACGAGATTAGAAGAAGAATGTAAATTTATGAGTATGTCAATATGATGTAATGTAAACATATGAGTATGGAAATATAATATTATGGGCACAAGTATTGAGAATCCATTTTATGGGAACGTTGACTTATGTTATCCTACGTAGATTGTGCCTTGTTAATGAACAAAATACAATGATAAATCTAAGAATGATATGGTGAAAAACATCCCGAAACCAAATGATTAAAAAAAAATTCCATCGATTTTGGCCTTGAAAAAGCCGGGTCGTTACATGTAAACCCTGGGGAAAAATAAAGGTTGCTTAGATTGCAAACTAATTAAATGAGAAATAAAAGTTAAAAAATTCATGCATATGGTTAAATAAAAATGGGAATTCATAAATTTTTGGATAAAAGTTTCTGGATGAAATATTTCGAAACATTATAAATCAACCCGAAAATGTTCAGGGTTGGATTAAATTAAAGAAAATAAACTAAACTAAAAGTTGTGGGGTGAAATTATAAGAAATGAAAAGAGGTATAACTTAATTATAAGAAGAAGAAAAAGAAAGAAGATGTGGGGCCCTAAATGCAAATAAAAAAAATTATAGAGCATAAATACTCCTATTCTCACAAAAAAATCTGCAGCAATCGTAAGGAAAGAAAAGAGGGAGTTTTTATATCCATTTTTACAAAATCAAGAGAGAAACACAAAAATTTCAAGAACCTATCCAAGATTAAGGGTTTATAGATGGAATAAACAGTTGTGGGCAAGTGATTAACAAGAAAATCAAATAAGAAGAGAAGATGGAGGGCCGGCTGTCATTAGATAAGAAAGGAGGGAGTTGAAAATCTTCAACTGGTTGAAGATCAAAACCTTAATTCGTACTGGGTAAGGTGTTCTAAACATGATCATATAAGTTATTTCAAATTCGATAATGAATTGATGCCTTGATGTGAATTATAGATTAGGGTTCTTATACTTGAATTGGGGGAAAAATATTTGTTGTTAAAATTAAGTTAATTCATGTGTGGTATGTGATTTGGGACTTGAAACCATGATAATTTACCTTGAAAATGTAGTTTGTGAAAGTTATGTGTGAAGGGAAAGGGGGTGACGACTCTGGAAAGACTCGTCTCCTGACTATCGGTAAGATTACGGATAGGAGGATGAGGGAATTAGAACCAGGTTTGTAACATCCCCCATTTCGGGATAAAACGACAATCTCATGTCAATCGAAAAACAGAGTAATTAATTTTTTTTTTGTATATATATATTCATGGTCTTCGTATTTAAAATCTACCGAAATTTTGACGGAGTCCCCCCTATCATGGAATCTGTTTACACTTCTAATAGCTCGCATCTCATAACTTAATTCCCGACCCAATCATCCTGGGTTTCAATTCCACACTTATACTCACACCTATCAACCACAATATTTATGATATGCATTATATAACAAAATATCATTATGGATGGA
>Ga0307510_10008006_pt1 | contig 12573 bp, 15 predicted proteins | sample 12_EM_MG_FD_207224 | JGI IMG/M metagenome (GOLD analysis project Ga0307510, IMG submission 207224) | Populus trichocarpa ectomycorrhiza microbial communities from riparian zone in the Pacific Northwest, United States - 12_EM | ecosystem: Host-associated > Plants > Roots > Unclassified | place... | reverse complement strand
TGATTTTTTCTTTTTAAACCATAATTTAGCAAGTCTCTTTGTCTTCATAAAAATTTTTTTTTGTATCAAAATTAAATTTTTAATAATTTAAAAAACCAATCAATTATAAACCAACCAAAATATAGTGTATAAAGTTTGAAAACACCACCTATTTTACACTTTAAATTTTTACTTTAATTCCTTTATCTCTCAATCCAATTATTTTTTATAAAATAATTTGAAGCTAATTTAGATTTGAAAAAGCTCAATTATACAAAATAAAATAAATTCAAAAAACAAATTGATTTTTTTAAAAAATAGCACTCCAATCCATGATGATTTGTGAAAGAGAGCATAATGCATTATCAACAGTACGTTTAGTTTTTGTTAATTGAAATCCTGAATTATACAATTTAGTCTGAAACAAATTCTTGGGATAAAATCCTGGAACTTACCTGGAAAACCTAAAGCATGAAGGTTCATTTCTTCGATGTATTGTACAACGGCCGTGCTCGAAGCAGGATTGTTCATAATTAGCATCCCTTTCTAATCTACAAATTAAGTAATACTCTAGGCGTGGAAAACACTATAGCTTTCCTCGTACCTGTATTTTTATATATTATAATTATACTTATAATAATATAATAATAATAACATATACTAAAATACTCTAACCTATCTTTTTTTCTTTTTTTTGTTTTTAATTTTGTTTTGTTTTTTTTTAATGTTTTTTTCTTTTAATATTTTTTTTTTAATTTAGTTTGTTAATGTTATTTTTTTTATTTAGTTATCAGATTTTCATGACACGGATTCCGAGTTTGACTGGTTAACCCGGAAATTTTTTTTATTTTTAATTAATTTTTTTCATTTAGTTTAGTTTGTTAATGTTAAATTTCTTTTTATTTAATTATCAGACTTTCATGACACGTATCCCGAGCTTGACGGGTTAACCTGGTTTGACGGTTTAACCTAGTTCACCCGTCAATTTTTTTTTCTATTTAGTTATCAAACTTTCATTACGTGAATCCTAGATTTGACTGGTTAACCTGGAATAAAAGGTTAACCCAGTTAATTCAGATTTTTTTTTTATTAGTTTTTTTTCTTCATGTTGATATTTTTTCTTTGTTTTTTTTCTTTTTTATTAATCTATTTAATTATCATACTTTAAAATCTATTTAATTATCATACTTTTATGACACGACCTTACAACTAGACCCACATCCAAGGCTATTAGGTCTGGTGTTGCAATTAAATTTACTTAAACTTAGGTCATGCAAGTTTAATGTTATTATTAATATTATAAATATTATTTTTGGATCAGACGTTCCAGTCAAACCAAGACTCTTGGATATAGTTTTACAAAAAGAGCTAATATTTTTAAATTTTAGGTTTTTATTTTATTTTATTTTATTTATATATAAAAAAATTAACCCGCGGTATCGCGCGGATAATGTAACTAGTAGAGAGTAATAATATGTGGAACTGGCATAACCCAGGAAAGGGATTCCATCACTACTTTGCAATCAAAACAAATCTTAAAGAGAATTTACCACTGACCTATAACCACTAACTCAGGATCAACATTCTATGATAATTATCAAAAAGAAAGGAGCAAAAAGTTAGAAATATCCTATGAACTTAGTTATGTGCTCTAGTTCCAAAGGACTTGACAAAAAATTAGCTCAGTTGGTCTTCTTCTCTTCCTCTTTTGCAGGAGTTACTTCACCAGACGATGCCTGATCATCCTCACCACCAAAACCAAATTCATTTACACGAGTTTTGTCCACTGGATAAGCCCACCTCTGATATAGGTATATCAGAAATATAAGATCTGCAAGATATAAGAAAATGACGTGAGAGAAGTGCATGACTGAATCATACTCACAAAGCACATTACATACAGGACAATTTAAGCAACGGGATTCAACGTTTTTCACAGCAAACCAAATTAAACTACCATAATTAAATAGTCTTATTCAAACATTTAGCCCCAAGTATTTGAATTGACTATCCATGCAGCAGGAGTTGGCTTCCAAGTTTCACCAATGCTAATGGCATGTGCACTTCTACCCTCTTCTCAATACTGGGAGAATTTCATTGTCTGAATCGTAGTGTAACATTGGCAACAGCAAAGGTGCAAAGCTGCTTTGTGAACAACGAGGTTTTTATTGTCTTCAGGCTTCAGGTTGAAGCTCAGGACAGAAGAGATGGAGTGGGCTAAGGATATATCAGGGTAATCGACATGGAAAGGGATGATAGTGATACATTCTAATGCCATCCAGTGTAAATGCTAACTGACTTTGGTACCATGACTGTGGAAAGAGAAATAGTAGAATGCTGATTATATCTCACCATCTCGGAAGACAGATAGCCGATGCAATGTTGGCATTTTGATGACAAATGCAAAAAGATCATCAATAATGGTGTTAAGGAACTTGTATGTCATCTGCCTCCATGGGAGATGTGCCACAGACTTCAGCTTATAATTTATAAACAACTGAGGGCACATCATGATAAAACCTGCAATAATGAAGTAATTATTAATACAAAATGATGTATGAAGTTGGGATAAACTCATTACCATGACAAACTGAATTTTATTTGAGTGACTAAACCTAGACGTCTACAAGAAAACATGCTGATGACAAATCTAGAGATCGTGACCTTAACAATACGAGAAAAGAACTTAATGATTAGTAGTTCTTATTGCATCGCTTGCATGTAAGAACAAAAATGACCACAACAGCAATATCTATAAAAAAGTACAACAAAAATATGCTAGATTCAAATCTACAACCATACTGGCTTTACAAGTCAAATAATTTTGGAATTTTTATTAGTCAAAATACAATTTGAAAACAGAATTCTCAACTACACAAGGCTACTAATATTGTAATATTTTCAAGTCAAGATCCTAATATTACTATGCTGTATGCAGGCTGGAAAAACATTTTACAAATTCCTGTTCTGTAACACAATTTCAATTTGTTGAGAAGGGTTTAAGCAAAAAAAATAGAGGACAGTGCATGGATGGATGAAAACAGTAGCTTACCAAACATGTACACACAGCTGGTGAGTGAAGAAAGAATCCAGGAATACCAGCTCTTGTGGCGCTCATACATTAGTGAGTAAACAGAAGAGCATGCAACAAGGAAGAAGAGCACATAGGACAAATACTTCATTGCAATGTCATCATATTCCTTTGTCTTATTCCCTGCATATGATTCGCGATCTCGGAACCTTAACATAGGGATTTTTCCACTTCTATCAATCTGGAGACAAATGAGAACAATTGTGAAATTTGCTTAATTGAAAACTCAGAAACTAAAATTACCGACATTTATACAAGCTGCAGAATGGATGTCAAATCAGCAACTGTAACATGCAGAATTTAAAAATGAGAAGATGAGAAAACGAATTTTGCCCATTATGTGCTACAACGGCATGTGAGCAGCTAAAGATAGAAGCAAGAATGTGCACACTAATGAAAATGTTGTGAAGGAAGATTGAATATAGGTGTTGTAACAAGAGATGTAACAAATGCAAAACAAATAAGCCACTTTTTTTTTCATGTGAAAAACTATTTACATTAGTAAAACCATAGCAACTGCATCAATCTTTGCGCTGCATGGAGTCACAGACACCCACACAGACAGTATAACAAATCAGTATATATAATCGGGATCAATACCTCTATGTGCATAGCTTTCCCTATTTTCCAAAACTCAATGCAGCAACCAATCCCAGAACTTCCAAGTATCATCCATGAAGTGTCATTGTCAAGCAGATAGAGAAAGACAATGAGCTGAGATATAAAGCTCACAACAACAGACTTTGCAGACAGTCCTTCCATAGACTTATTTTTGTTCCAAAATTGGATATCTGAAGAGGAAAAAAATTTAACAAGAACTTCATATACATCTCATAAAAGGCATCAGCGGACAGAGCAAATCCAGAGTTAAATAGAACTTTATTATTGTAGTGGGACGTAATTCACCATTCTTGAATGCCAGGAAGTCAAACACTGAATGAAGCATTGAAACGACCATTGTGATCACCAGGAGGTAAGGATTTCCTTCCAAGAACACCCTCTACAAAAATTATCAATTAATCAATACATGGAAAACTGAGGAAACACACGATTTTTCTAACTTTCACATTGGCTTTAAAAAGTAGCAAGCACACAAACAAACAGAAGTTAACTTGCAAACCTAGGATCTAGCTTCATGAAGCTATAATTATACGATGTTCCACTCAATCAAATTTATTCTGACACATTCAGTCACTTATAATTATTTACCTTTTTTTGTCAGAGTCTAGTCACATCATTAATTTGACCATCATATATCAATTAACCAGGCAACAAACTTCAATTATTTGGCAACTCGACTCTAAAAAGCAAGTTTCCAAAGAAGCATATGATTCTCACTATGAAACTTCAATTAGAAAAACAAGCTCTTAGGAAAAGGCTTTGCTTCCCACATAAAGAAAGGATGGTGAAGTCTATGATGCCTTATAACATGTAATTTATGCATGGTAATCAATGGCTTAAATATCCAAGTCAACTAATTAGAAACTAACTAAACCAACTTGAACATAACAATGGAGTTATATCAAATTTCAGCAACTCCATGTTGTCTCTAATCTAAGACAATTTTGGAATGGAAATGATAAGTGAGAATATATGTAACTAAGTGGATTTCAAGTTAAAAGTAGAAATATTTTATCATATTCCAACAAAATCTAGACTCTCCAGTCACCCAACTTCATATTGTGATCTGAATACAATTAAGTGGTACCTTCAGTTCATCAGCCTCGCCTTCAAGCATGCTTCCATAACTACGATGAACCTGGAATGACTGATCAATCTGCAGGAATAGCTGCCATTTTGTCGTGCTTATAGGACCCACCTCCAAATTAAGTGTCAATTCTGTCACAGTATCATTAATTGCGATAAATTTATCTCGAAGCAGCCAGAACTCGTTGAAGAATAGGGTGGGGAAGTAATTCCCTGAAGTAGGCTCAACATTCAAGTCTGCATATCTGAAGTCAAGAACTCAAAGCCAAAGTGACAACATGATAGTTTTTATTTTGACACGAATGCTGTAGCAAGCTTAGCAGCCACATCAAAAGCATGCCATAATTTTGTTTTGAACATAACCCTTTGCTACTTTTATATATTTATTGCCATCAACTGTACAATATATGTGCACAAGATATAGTGTAATTGTACAGTGAGTCATTTATGTTTGCACATATGCATTGAGATATAATTAGTTGTATCATAATCAAACTAAACACTTGCCACTACAACAGCAAAGTAGCTTTCCATTAACATAAGATAATTATCACTTTTTTTTTATTCTCATGCTGGTAAATTTCTCTACAGCTTCCACTGAGAAACAATAAAATTTTGTAAGTACAGAATTGATAAAGGAAGGGGCTCAACTTTGCCAGCTAAATTGTTTGAACCATTTCAAAATGACACCCAACAAAGTTCTTTCAAGATTTTCAGGGAAGGGAAACGAAACACCACATAAATAAATTTATACTTGAAGAAATACCAGAATTTAAGGATACAAGGAGCAATATTTGGAGGTACAGCATTATGGGGGTATCTGCAGAGAAAAGATAAAGGCCAAACAATTAGCTTAATTACCCACAAAGCAGTGCATAATCATGATTAGAAATAGAAAAGAGAGTGGGTATAAGCTATACAGGCATTGATAAAATTTAAATATATGAAAAAAAAGAAGCAAAAGAAAATCCCCATCTGCAATTTGCCAAGCCTCTTTCATGTTTTTCCAATCTTATTTAGTTTCCAAACAATTTATTTGAATACTTATAAACCCATGAAATAAATAATTAGATGATCCATAAGTTCCTATTTTCAACTTAATTTTTTTTTCTAGTAGAAACAAAATCTTACAGAACCTTGAAATTGAGAAGAAACATACTTTGTGAAATCATCAACTAGATTAATGGTAACATTAGGTTTCCAATATGAAATCCATTCTACAGGGCCATCATCTTTAGAATCGGCTTGACTATCATCAACCACCTGAAGCAATCAACGTGAATCTGTGTAAGGACTACGTAAATGCATGACATTACATTGAAAAAAAAATCATAAAAGAATAAAAGGCAAATGGTAGAAAACAACAAAATTCTGAATGCTAAGAGAACAAAATTCTGAGAACTATTCAGGATAGAAATGGGCACGGAGAACAATGGTGCCCCCAAATCTCGGACAAGACTTGGTTTCTCAGAGGATTTAGCAGGCTTTATTATTAAAGCAATTATCATAAACATATCAACCATAAACACATATAAGAAAAATACTGAGTTTTCTTTTTGATAAAGGTCATCTGTGTAAAATTCATCTTAAAGTAATTTTACAAATGATCAACAGCCAAGAAGAGACCTGAGATGCTGCTTCAACCTCCTCGGAGTCTTTGGAATTCCCCCACAGGCTCTTCCTTTTATCTGATTTTGACTTGGGCAAGTATGTGACAACAGCTGCAATCAATGAAAAGGAAGAGCTACTTTAACATTGAATTTGTATCAATCAATATGTTATCAAATGAAGAAAGAAAAGATGAACATGGTGTGCATGGAAGGAATCATACGATGTGTTCTTCCAAAGGCAGCAAGAGGCTGGTACTCAGGATCACTGGGATCTGGTGGATATCCAGATTGTGCAAAGAAAATGTGGGCATAAAGAGTGCCATTGTGCTTCAATGCCTGAAAGAGAATACGCCTTCATGTTTATGGGTAGTTTATGTGGGGAAAACAAATATAAGCATCATGATTCGTCTTCAGAATATAATCCTATAAGCTGTGCTTGAAAATATGATAAATGAAGTTAGATTCAGTGCTTGCAACACGAAGTACCTCAGATGGATGGTATTTCAAAGAAAGAGACCTTGTACTCTCTGGTCCCCAAACAGCATAAGGTATATTAGTTTCATGCCAAATAAGCGCGCCTTCATTAGAGAAGTCATTAAACCTTTCATGCTCGGAGAGATAGAACCACATATCCTGAAAGCAGATGAAATTCAATTAGAATAGAACTGCTACATAACAAAATAAATCACAAGCAAAAGGAGCATGCCAGCGTCATGAACATATATATGACAGGGAAAAGGTAGTTGAATAGAGTTACTAAATACAAAATTTTTCCACATGTAAATTTCTATTACATTTTATTTTTTTCTTAATCTTGTGAAACTTATATTCTAAATCCTTTGCTGCAAACATCCATGTCTTTTCTGATGTCTGTAGGAAGATTAAAGTCGGCCTACTTGGTTTGAACTTGCAAAAATTATAACGTTTAGATGACTGTATTACATACTTCAAATGTGCATAGGTTCATGCTTTCCAGCAACATAGCATATGGAATCAAACACTGTTTTCCTTTTTTGATATTTGTAATCAGTATTATGCTTAAAGCATTTGGAAGGTAACTCTGCTAGCAAACACTCCTACCTCCCACTTCACAGCTTATAGCAGTTAGAATAGATTGCAAACTTTTAAAAGAATACAAGGAAAAAAAGCATAAGGTTCCCATGTCGAAAATTCAGACCCCGCTAAAAACAGTTAAAAGGAAAACCAAATGTGGTTAACTGAACCAGGCTAAAAAATCAGTCTTTCGTTATATCAAAAGACAACATGATAAAAACTAGAGCTTAAAAATATTCAAGACCTTTTTTTCATACAGCACTGGAAAGAGAGGACTGCCTCAAGGCGCGACAACTCAACTAAAAGAGTGATGGCCTGTACTGTGTCAGGACCAGTCATAAGGCTCAAAATCTACTGTGCTTTCTGACTCCCAAGACCATGAAGTAGACTTTCAATCCAACTACCTCTTCAAACCTGCTCGGCATAACCTAATCTTGTCTGATCCCAGATTCAATTCCTTCAAAATAGCAAGAAGGTCAGCAGGTGAGGTGATTCAGGAAGCATTCTCACTGCTTGATGGGTTCTAGCTGATACAACCCTCTCTCTCCTAAAAGATCATCAAAAAGAGTAAGTAGGTTCCTCCCTGCTATGCCACTATACAGGCATAGTCACTCTAGTTCAATTGAACGATGAGTAGCTGCTCCTGCTTGCCATTACAAAGTTTCACTCCTAACCTTTTAAATGGGGTCACTCAGAGACTTCCCTCCCCCTCTTTTTTTTTATTCAACCGGCGGGGGACAAACCCTCTCTCGTTCATTCTCACCTAGTTCTACATAATCCCTATACCCCTGATTCAGCAGTATCTATTCACCATATCAATTCATCTTGTACGACAAGATGGAACTTCGCAAATAAAAACGTGAAAATTCAAGCACACGGAAATATGCGCTGCATTAGTCACAGCCACGCAAACGCACTACGAAGCAACTGCTCACAAATGCTTCTAAATCCTATTTCATAGCTTACAAGGGCAGTGATATCCAGGTAAAGGAAAATTCCACATTACAGAAGGTCGAAAAATACTGGGTAAAGAAGCATAAAATTCCAAAATTGTGAACCTGCTCACAAATTTTGCAACAGAACAATCTTTACATGACATAGATGCTCAAAAACCAAAATTAGCATGTTGAAAACAACTCCCTTACGTGGAAATATCTGATTTTTGTTTAATCTCAGCAATTTTAACACCAACAATAAAATGCACCAATCCAGGATCAACCCAGGAAGAAAGATCAAAACTTTTTCAAAATGAAGACAAAAGTCAGAGGAAAAAAGAGAGCCCAGATCAGAACAAAAAACACTAGAACATGAAAAATACATACCAAAGACTCTCCTTTTTGGAAGAGATTGGAGATTAGGATGGAAGGGTCAGTGGGGGCTTTTTTGGGAGAGATGAATTTAGAGATGAAATACCAAAAAACAGCCATCCTTATTATCCCTGTTATTGTTTGCCCCATCCCTCCTTGTTGTTGTTGCTGTCCTTGTCTCTGTTGCCCTACTTCACCACCACCAGTTCCTCCTCCTCCTCCTCCTGGTCCTGTAGGTGGCGGCATCTTCTCCTTCCTCTCTTACAGCGGTGGTTGCAGATTGGCTTCTCTCTTAAAGCTAGAGAGAGTGAAAAGCGAGAGATGAGTTGATGGATTCGAAGGTAGGAAAGTAAAGGAAGAATCTTTTTTTATTTTTATATAAAGTACCAAATAGGAATACGAGGAGTTGTGTCGTGCACTATTGCAGAGCAAAGAGAGTGTGTTTTTATTTTTGGGACTCACTTTAAACCGGTGTTATTAAACTCGGTTGTTAACCCGATTATCCATTAACTTAGCCCTAACTTAATAATTTGGTTTAAACTTTAAATCTCTTGTTGCCTTCCTGCACTATATTCTAATAGAAATTAGGATTTCATTCAATAAAGATCACGAATTTAAGTAAGTTGTTACGTCATTGTATTCTTAAGAAAATAATAAGTTTGTCCCTCTAGTGATAAAGAGAGAGACTATTTCATGATGGTTGTGGAAAAAACTCATTGAGTCGCCAATTTAGATCTCAATTGAAAAGGTAATAGATCCATGAATTAGTTCATGATCGAAGATTTAACTTATGATTGACTAGAAGGACCAAGTTATCAGTTCTTTTAACTCAGATATAATTTATTCCAATCCATTCAATGAAAATGTTCACATGTCATCGAAGTGATTCGCATAATCAAAGATGTCCTGATGATAATCTTCATGAAAGGGATCGAAGGAATTATCATAATCAAGACACCACCATCAAACATGTCCAGCATATTTTCCAAAATAATCAAATGATGCATCCATATCCGCTGCATTGGATCTTCGACGAGGTGGTGACCTCCTTGGTGGCGGCTTGTGATGCTTCCATGTGTACGGGCCTGGCATGACAGTGTGCTACAGCACAACACAACCTGCTATTCATTATAAGGAGTGTAAAGATGAAGCTCTCCGAGATGAAAGTAAATGAACGTAAAAGGAGCCATGTTCCAAGGGAAACAGGCAGAGGTAATACTTACAAAAGCAATCATTACCATCGAAGTTCTTAAATCTTTTTTCTTTTTTTCAAATTGTCGAAAAAATGCCACAGTATTCACCTATGGCACCAAGTATGGAGAGATCAATCCTAAACGAGGGATATACAAAATCAGACTTGGGATGGCAGTGAGACGTTTTACGACATTTTGGGCAAGCTCTCAATGTCATCCCAGAGGCTGGGGAATGCCAATTCCTGAACAGGATAAGCAGAATGGATGATCCACATGCGGGCAGGACTGCAAACTTTCTTTCAGCAGCCGTGGGCTTTGAAAGTACACCATCCATACATATTGGGCAAGCTCTCAATTAATGTCATCCCAGAGGTTGGGGAACCATTACGCCAATTCCTGATACAGGATATGCACAATGGATTCGGGATGGCGTTAAGGTATATTTATGCCCATAACCTGCCCTTCATGACAATATCATTTTACAGTTAATAGTGTAACCACTCGCCGTTAGGAACTATTATTTTACATAATTCCCTCCAAAACAGAATGTAAAATATCAATTATCCCCATTGAGGCAGGACTGCCATCCTTCTTTCAGGTGCTGTGGGCTTTGAAAGCACACCATCCATGCATACACTGCCATCAATTTCTTCACTACGTTTCAATGCCACAAGAAACTTTTGTTTCGTTTCTTCTCACATGATTTCAAATGCTCCCCTCTTTCATCTTCCCTGAAGGAATGATCAAAAGTGTTAATTGTACGATTTCATCTCCCCTCTTTCACCCGATTTCAAAACAATGTGATGCTGGAGTTTTTTGAGAAAAAAAGTTTTTCCTTTTTTTTTTTTTTCAGTTTAGGATTTTTATTTTCTAGTTTTTCTAGTTTTTTATATATAAAAATTTGTAAGTGGAGACATGGATTTGCTTGGTCTTTAATGTAAGAAACCCGTAGAATTTTGAGGTTTTGACGTATTATAACCCATGAGTTTGCCTTATAACAAACCCAGTTACCATTCGCTTTGCATCCCGACTGCCTCCCAATGTTTTCCACTAGTGGGACATAAATCACCATGAAGACTCCATTGGGGCAATTGCCAGCACCAAGAAACGAACAGAGCGAACAGTCTTCTTGTTTTCCATCCTACTCAACCTCCGTCAAGAAATGTACTTGCAGGGTTTCCTATAAAAATCCAACAGAAATCCACAAAAGAATCAAAGGGAGTTGAAGGATATTCACCATACGCACTATGAATTCCTTTTCACGTCAATTCAACTGATGAAAACATCAAAAGTGAATCACAGCTAGCAGCAACAATATATTCCATGATGCTTATGCTCCTTTTGACGGTATTGAGGACCAAGATGTTGTTTCATGGAATGTGAGTATTGCAGGGTTTGCAGAGAATAATTTGATGGATGATGCATTAACATTGTTTAGTTCGATGCTGAAAGGTCAAACAAAGCCAAAATATACAACCTTAGCTAATATTCTACCTGTGCGTGGATCTCTAGACGAGAATATTGCTTCCTGGTTTGGGAAAGAGATTCACGGTTATGGTTTAGGACCCGTCATGAAGTGGAATTGGACTGCTTTGTAGCGGACCATTTATATAAAATTCAAGCAGAGAATATTGGGAACTATGTAGTTTTGTCAAACCTGTATGCAGCAGATGCTAGATGGGATGGAGCCATGGAAATAAGGAAACACGATCCACTTCAAGTTAATCGATTGGACGCAACGTTCCCCAACTTCTGGGTCAGGATCATGGAATGAGTTGCTGCTACAGTTTTGGTATGTTTCCAACTTCAGATTGATGTTTTTACCTTATTACCTCTGTAGAAACTACAAAATATGGGATAAAATCTATTGTGTCCTTATGAAAAATCGTAAAAGTGTGGATTAATTTAGACTGCATGTCTGGCCTGCACACTCTGCAGTCCTTTCGAGGGTTTCAATATACAAACCAATTCCTTCTGCTTGCTTCATCCTTGTTGGTGGCATAGCTTAGTAAGTCGTGGGTAATGAGATTGGATATTTTTATAATTCTAAGAGACTGGAAATTTCATAGCTGTAGTCACACTTGCTAATTATCTTATTCAATACTGTCCATCCATGGGTTATTAACACTCAAATTTGTATTCGAAGGATCAACTGCAGTGCCTTGTATCTCTACTCTGCTCATGCAGCATGCTTATTTGCGAGGACAAATGATCTCTTAGAATTATAAGAACAATAAGCAAGAGTAAAGTAAAATAATGTGACCATTACAATATTTGCTGCTTTTTCAATAACAATGACTTCTGTTTATGATAACAGTTCAACACAAAGCATCTTACTTCACATAGCAGAACTGTTCTATGCATTGTCAAAGTGTTTGTCACTTGCATGTGGGGATGTTAAAGGAAACAAGGTAAGCAGCTCTGGTTCAGTGCAACATGGTTTTAGAAAAAACAATGTTACGAAGCCAAATTTGGCCCATGATCGATTAGCCTAGATGGATCCATAATATCATCATTTCATTTTAGTATATTAAAAAAATTAGAAATATCAGCATATTTTTTTAACATCTTAAAAAGTTTGGTTAAAACTCAAGCCAATTAACTATGGATGCATTATATAAAAGGGATAAGTG
>Ga0307510_10008005_pt1 | contig 12573 bp, 14 predicted proteins | sample 12_EM_MG_FD_207224 | JGI IMG/M metagenome (GOLD analysis project Ga0307510, IMG submission 207224) | Populus trichocarpa ectomycorrhiza microbial communities from riparian zone in the Pacific Northwest, United States - 12_EM | ecosystem: Host-associated > Plants > Roots > Unclassified | place... | reverse complement strand
TCTACTTTGTTCAGGCATTGAACGAACTCAATCTCGCATCGCGTGTCCGAAAGAAATGCATGAAAATGTTATACAAGGCGTGCGCTCGCCATGCCTTGTTTCCTACAACACTGAAGATCGAGCTATGCGACAATCCGGATGGCGTTGTGCTGTACCGTGGAGGATATGGGGAGGTGTCAAAGCGCAAATATCAGGGACGGGAGGTTGCAGTCAAGATGCTGAAGATATACGTTACAAGTGACTTGCAGAAGATCATCCGTGTGGGTCGCTGGTCATATTCTTTGTTTCTGGAATAGCCGGTTGGACGCTGACCGTAAATTGTGCAGAGGTTCTGCAAAGAGTTTGTGCCATGGAAGGCTCTTCGCCATCCACACGTCTTGCCGCTCTTAGGAGTGATAATGACCGAGACAGAGTTCTCGATGGTGTCAGAGTGGATGTCGAACGGGAACATAAACGAATTTGTTGCTGCACATCGGGATGCAAATCGGTTTGAACTTGTACGTCCTCCGTTTGAATTACTGTGTCCCTCACCTGTCGCTAACAGTTGTGAGGTTCCCACAGCTTGGCGACGTCGCAAAGGGCTTGATCTATATGCACGGCCAGGGCATGATCCATGGAGATCTCAAGGGAGTACGTCTTCAAAAGTTGCTAGTCGTACTTTCCCTTGAATAGCGTTCGTATGTTAGGCCAACATCCTAGTCGATCAAACCTCCCGCGCTCGCCTCGCAGATTTCGGTCTTCTTACAATCATTTCGGAGGGCTCGACAACCTTTAGCTCATCCACACAGGGTGGTACCGTCCGGTGGATGAGCCCAGAGCTTTTTGACCCTGAAATCCAAGACCACCGTCCGACAAAATGCTCTGATTGTTATGCCCTCGGAATGGTGATATACGAGGTTCTCAGTGGTCATATACCGTTTGAGCGATTTCCAACTTGGGTCATATCTGGGAAGGTATTCAGGGGTGACCGCCCTGAGAGACCACAAGGAGCAAACGGGGTCTGGTTCACGGATGAAGTGTGGGAGGTATTAGGATTTTGTTGGACACCCCAACCGGAAAACCGCCCGAGCATTGGGGATGTCCTTCTGTGTTTGGACGAGGCTTCGAGGTCTTGGGAGCCACCTTCTCCCCATTTGTCGGTGGTGTTATCAACAGCCGACTCACCCGCACGGGGACTATCTGACATAATTACTATGGAAAGCATGGATGCAAGCGACACATCTCCCTCATGTCAACCATCGGAGAAGCCGGGCCAAGAGGGATCTGTGGGAATTGCCAGCCAGGTGAGCTGGGTCCCCTCTCAACGAGTTCTGGTTTTGACTCGATGTTTTATTAGCCTCCATCCCATTACCTTAAAGGGGACATATCCCTTCGTGTGAAGGGACCGTTGCCCATGTCAAGTCCCGTGAGAGAGTCCAACGGCAGAGCAGGTACAGGACCGGGTGATGCTATACTGGGGGATAACGGGGGAAATACATTTCCAGAACCAAAAGCGCGACCCAGTAGTGACCATACAGCAAGTGGCGATGACAGTCTCGTTGTAGACGACACCAGCCTCGAATCAGATGTTGTCGGTGGCGATACGCCGCCCGTAGGCCCCTCCTCGTGTCCTCTATTTTCTGGTCTGATTCTTGCGCTGTTCTTAGGTTGCTGGACCTTCTCACTCTAAAAACACCAATTCCGTACCCACACTGACGCACCACCAAGATGCAGCAGGGATGGTAAGATAAGTAGAAATGACGCATTATTAGCACTCATTTTGGCACAGGCGGGGGATGCAGAGAATACACTAGTGGTCAAGCATATGCCGCATATCGAGGGAGACGCAGGTCGGGGCTCGCATTTTCTTTAATTCCGAGTAGATGTCCGGTTCCTGACTTCCGTTAGTAGGGAGGACAATTCAACAGGAGATGCAACGACCTCCAATACCAGTCCCGGAAACTTCTCAGGTGGTCTCTGCGGCAATACACCTGACCAAGATTGTCAACTGGGATGGAACCTCCCAAGATATTAAGCAGGTGTTGACCACTGCATTCGAGGCGAAGGACTATCTTGACTGTATCAAGAACCTTCGGGCACAAGATGTTGACCCGTTGTCATATATCAACAGTTTGGATAAGGTCGGTTCACCCTTGATCTTTTAGGGAACACTCGGTTCACGATTTGGTGGCAGATCATCGACAACCTTCAAGCCGACCCAGACCTACGAAAGCGATGTATACGAGCGTTGAGAAAGACATGCGGCATATATGGGATCCTTCCTACTTCCCATATAGCCCCCTTCACACTCCATATCAAAACTGGTCAACGACCGTTTGCATCGGGGGGATCCTCTGATGTTTGGAAAGTCACTGATGAGAAAGACCGGGATCGGGTGTTCGCGGTGAAATCACTGCGTATGTATCCTGAAATATACTCTGTCGAAACCATCAACAAGGTATAAAAGCTTTGGCATGATTGACCCGATTCAGAGTTAACCAGTGATCATTCGTCTAGAAATACTGCAGGGAAGTAATAGTTTGGAAGCGAGTGAGTCACCCCAACGTCTTAACGATCGAAGGGGTGGCACCGGACCTGTTTGAGTTTTGCATGGTGTCCCGATGGATGGTGCATGGTCGCATTTTGGATTACATAAGGAAGTACCCCGGTGCTAATCGCCTGCAATTGGTGTGTCTCCTTCGCGTTTCGATGGCCTTAGTCGGTGCTCATTGAATCCTAGTTGGTCGGAGTTACTCGTGGCCTCAGCTACCTACACGAGAACGAAATTGTCCATGGAGGTTTGAAAGGCGTAATTGTGGTTTCCTTCAACTTCCCAGTTGGAATCTTCTTGGCTGACCCATCATCTCACCCAGCCAGATATCCTCATTGACGCAAAAGGCAGCCCTCGTATATCCGATTTTGGGCTCTGTTCAGTCACGAAGAACATCGACTCAATTAATGCGTCAACCCCCCACCCGGGCGGCACGATCCGGTACTGTGCCCCTGAGCTCCTCGACGCCATGAATTTCGTCAAGGGGGTGAAGTGGAAATCGACGAATGAGTCCGACGTGTACTCTTTGTCGATGATTATTGTAGAGGTATGTGTTTTTGCAGAAGTACGGCATATTAAGGTTCATATCATCTCCCCTTCAAGGTTGCGACCGGGGAGATGCCGTTTCCTGACTATACAGACCACAATGTCTCTATCGTGGTCTCGAAAGGGAAGCGACCGCCGAAACCGACTCGCTTCGAAGCCCCTGGGATTACCCCGGCAGTCTGGAAGATCGCCGAAAAGTGCTGGCACCAGAAAGCGAAGGAGCGGCCGGAAGCCAAGGCCATCCTCCAACACCTTGAAAATCTCGCCAACCCTGGTGAGTACACCCATGAAACAATTGCTCCTGTTTGCTATGGGGGTTGATCGATCTGCAGTCGAAGCAGGTGAGGAACAGACGCCATCCCCCTTCAAGCAAATATGGCGTGGGATATGGGACTGAGCCGAGTCGGAGGGCAAATTGTGGAGTTTGTCGTGTACTACAGCACATTCGGTACTGGATATCCGGATCTAAGATTTATAGCGCAATGTCCCTATGGTATTATTTCTACGTGCTGCCGCTGGCGAAAATGACGAGTGGCCGTGGGAATACTCTGCTTACCCCCGCTAGCACCGCGACATTCCCCGATTCCCACTAATCCCAACATCAACGTGTCAACTCGGATGTTGTCTGTCATGGGGGTGGCGGGGAACACAGTGGCCAGATGGTCGGAACGGATGCCGATTAAACCCTGTTGATATACTGTACCATTCCGACCAACCCGGCGGAGGGTTGGTTGATGACAAAAAAAGTTAGTGCCGATTTTAGCGGCGGTGGGCCGGATGACAGTGACAGATTCGCCCGGAGGGCGGCCCCCAGAAAGGTGATGACACTGAATTGGCCCAGGCGGTGTCACCAAATCAGCCCAAGCGGCGTTACTGAATCGAGTCCACAGCAATGTGCTTCCAACTCGCCACTCCTGCGCCCTTAGAGTGGTTTTAGGTTTTGGCTCAGATCGCAGTGCTCGGACTTCCCTTAAGCTTCAAGTCTCGCGGCGTATGATTTCCCTTTGACCCGTTAAGAGGTGAGAGTAGTCAGCCTGGCTGCGGTCTCATCGTGCAAGCTGCTTCCCAAGCAACTGCCCATATGGGTGCTATCCTTCTGGGATCGCCTATCTGAGGCATATGACACCTATTTGGCATGGAGAAGGCAGCTGCTATCTCATGGCTCCGCCTGATTTATTGACACTCGTCCTCTATTCGCATCGAGATCACGCAAAATGAACCTACCGGAAGCAGCCTTGTCAACAGTTTGTCGAGGAGGGACTTTTCCAACGACGCCAGTTTGCTCTCGCAAGTATTGCGTGAATTTCTGTCGGTGGTCGCGGCCACTGGATCCCATATACTAATGTGCATTTTCGATCTAATCAAGAACACAACGATGATGAGACGTCGACTCTTCACTTTTGGTTGACGAGGTGATCGCTTGGATTGCTGACGAGGCACCTGGGGCAGTAGCAGATTGATTAGGTGACGAAGATGGAGGTGTTGATGGTTTTGGCCGTGATGCGTGAAGGCTCGTGTCGTCCAGCACATTTCTTGGAACCGTTCGATTCTCAATTTTCCACCTCCACTTGGACCCGGTGGGATGGTACCAGTGCATAGAATAGCATGAAGGCTCTAGCTACAAAATCCTACTTGTTTCGGACGGCTCGAAGGAGTTGATGACATCAAAGTCAAACCTAGCGGCGGACCCCCTGATGACTGATGACGGTGACAAAAAATCCGGCGGGCGGACCCCTTGATGACAATGACCAACCGGGTTGGTCGGAATGGTACAGTATCAGTTGTTGTTGCGAAATGCGGGTAGAAGCAGGCGACGCGATTTATGAGTTAAACGGGCTTGTGCTGCCGTCATCCTGTTCTTGGGTACCACGTTCGAGCCTCCGAGTGCACAACGAATCAAGAAAACCCCTCGTGGAGATGAAAGAAGTTTTCAGTACGAGTGAAAAGGCCGAGAGGGAGGGAAAGTAGTAAAACCTCCTACCGAAAAGACAAGAAGCACAAGACCGCCGGGAGACAATCCTTCATCAATGATCGTCGTGATTAGAAAAAGCGTGATGGGCCCGCAGCATTGGCTGCATTCCAGCTGGTAACCTCAAGTTCAGAGCCAGAATCCGCATCGTGCAGGTGGCACTGGGAACTGTGTACACAGAAATTGCAAGTCACCCGCCTCTCATCTCGGCTTGACCTCGGTGCTGAACTAGCTTCGCAAGTAACCCAATTGCCGTGGTGGATTGAGAACGGCGCCAAGTGATGGGTATCAGGACTGGTTAATAATGGAAACGTATGTTGAAGACTGTCATCGATGCGTTGAGCTTCAAGGTTTGTCGCGGGTGCCAGCGCGCTTCAGTGAAGTTGTTTGGTGCTGTTTGTCCGCAGGGTCACCCATCACCTGGGCTGGCATGTCTTGGAAGCAGCTCGCGACCTTTCTGTTCTGAACGTTCGTGTTTTTAACAAAAAATCTAGTCTGGAACGTAGCACATTATGAAATACCCCACTTCTTCCCGCAGTATCAGCTGCCTCACCGGAATCCAAAGTGAGCGTGAACGTTTACCGACACATCTCGACGGGCGTGACAACCTGGTCTGACTCCAGTGAACCCCGCAGGTCACAAACCCCGAAACGAGTCGCAAGACACCTGGCTTGGAGGTTCGTCCCTTCCTTGCAGAACGTGAGACTGCTAGTCAGTAGATTCCCACCGGAGATCCTTTCTCAGATCGCTCGAGATGTTCTCGATGATTTCGACAAGGACACAGGGTCAATTATCTCACCGACCCACGTGGCATGCCGATATTGGCGTGGCTCCATGTTTACTTCAGAAAACTGGACGCTGATTTCCAGTGGGAGCAGGAGGCTCCGATACCTGCTCACCAGCTTGCCGCGGTACGATGGGCGGTCAAGCATTAATCTCGGGCACCTTGCTCTCAGGGGGGTGCAACGCTAGCCGCTACTTGTTGGGATACCGACATCACAGCGAACAACGTTCTTTCCGGCATCAGTCCACAGCTCACCTCCAGAATCTACTACTGCCCACCTTCATAGAGCATCGGGCCCACACGACGGACGTTGTGCTCCTTGGGTCAAACGAGATCGCCTCGTCTCCAACTCCCACCCAGATATTCCCCTTGTAGAATTCCACTGGCTCCCTCTCACTACCATTCGAGATTTCCACCTCGATGACTGGTGGTGAGAATCGACTTATCCACCACCCGGCCCAGAAGTGTTTCATCGTCTGACATCCTTCCCCGCTCTCGAGATGTTTACTGCCGGGAGCAACACCGATTTATCGTACGTTTTCTCCTCTTTGTTTCCAGATCCTTCGGCTTAACCCCCTTTGAAAACTCTTTTTGAATTGCGTTCCCACCGAGGAACTTATGGAGCTGGGGTTGACGTGGTTCACTTCCGATCGCAAGAACACAACTTTTTGCCCGGGGCTACATCTTTTTCGTCCACCGGGGAGGGGGAATGCTTCAGTCCGCGGGCTTGAGGAACGTACCCCCCGTTGTCGACGTTGGATTGTCATGGTGCTACTAACGGGTCTGACATAAGGAGTTCTCAAGTTTAAATCCACCAGCTCCGTCATGAACATCTCCGGATCATAAATAATTGCGATTGGAGGCCGGCGTCCGGGTCCGGATCACGGGTGTAATATTTTGTCTACGGGCGCAAAGTATTGATAGCGAAATCCTTTTTAGGACCACCACGTCATGTGCGGGGGAGGAATGTTTTGTCGTCGCTCTGACAGGTTATTAGGAATACGCTAATACCTTGGGTAGGGTTAACAAGCGAGATGCAGATCAGAGATGGAACGGACGGACGAGTGAGTCAAACTTCAGTCACTCAAGTTCAAGCAGGCGGCGAATGAGTTTTTGACATGTCGGAAGGAGGAGTGATCCGAGATAGTGTCCAAGAGCTTTGTTCCCGACCGCCAACGCCTACTTGCTTGCCGGAGAGTAAGCATGTGGACAGGGCAGGAGACACTGTCCGGGCCACTGAAACGGGTTATATAGAACACCATTGCCCGGTTCTCTTGTTGTTCGGGGAGACCCTGGTGAAGAGGTGACGTTGAGATCTACCCAACAATATTGTTGTAAGCAGATAACAGGGTTGGAACATCAGACGGTCATCCGAGAGGCAACCGATGTCGATGATGGTAGACAGATCTATCCCCACGACCGTAAGGGAGGGGGTCTTGTTGTTGGATCGATCAACTTTTGGTGAAGAACCTTATTCTCATGTAAATTTGGGATCGTTTATACCCACGATCTCCTTATGGCCTGGCCCCCTTGATAATAGTTAAGCGCGTTAAGTAAGTAGATTACTTCAAGTCACAACGTTTCCGGATCAATTCTGCTAGCGAGGCTCGTATACATCGCTTTCGTAGGTCTGGGTCGGCTTGAAGGTTGTCGATGATCTGTCCCCAAATCGTAGAGTGTTCCCTAAAAGATCAAGGGTGAACCGACCTTATCCAAACTGTTGATATATGACAGCGGGTCAATGTTTTGTGCCCGAAGGTTCTTGATACAGTCAAGATAGTCCTTCGCCTCGAATGCAGCGGTCAACACCTGCTTAATATCTTGGGAGGCCCCATCCCAGTCGACGACCCTAGTCAGGCGTATTTTCGCAGAGACCACCCGAGAAGTCCCCGGGACTGGTATTGGCGGTCGTTGTTGTCCTGGTTTTACGACCGACATGTCCTCTACGCTCCCCACCAAATCAGAAAATTTTGAATAAGCAGTAGCGCCGACAGGCGGCATGGCCCACGACCAATTTTAAGAACTGGAAATCCTCCCCCTCTTATGCAGCATCGTCATAGTCCACAATTTTTGCGTTTCGTTGTTTTATTCGTCGCTCTCCCTTGGAGTTTGGGACCGTGCATACACAGGGTACATAAGCATGGGGGAAGTTCAAGGCCTCCCGGCCGCCATCAAATTTGAGTGAACTACTTTGAGTTTCGGTGCCTATACCGTATACGGCACATTGAGACGCCCAATGTCCGGATTACCGTCGCGTGGAATATGTATAAGGGTGGAGGGGGAGGACGGTACGGCTAGAGTATCGCCTCCCATTCCCTCTCGCTGACCCGAGGATCCCACGTCTGACAGAAGCCAAGTTTCGCAGGGTGAGCCACAACCTCTACCGTTGCGGGTGTGACCCACTGACGAGAGTCCCTTGCCAGACTACCCCCATACCGCTGCTGGAGGCCTTGCAATGTCCCGTAGTCATGACGAGGAAAACGGCGCCTATTGCAACAAATCACGTGACCACGCAAAGAAAAAAAATACTATCAGTATTACAGTTGAACTTGAAGTACTGGGCGACGAGCCTAGTGGTGCGTCCTCTCCCATTCTTGCTTCTCTCATCAGTGCGGTGCGGAGGATTGACCCTCACTCTGAACCACCACTCTCCCGTGCGGCCATGCTCATCCTAAGATTTACCCGACCCTGTCGACATCCGCGTACCGACCTGCGGTCGCTTAATTCCAGGCGAAGCCATCTCTTGGGTTGAAGCAATCGCCACGAACAAGGGTGACACCAGGTTGACCGATTGCCTCCCCGGGGATGCCGCTCAAACCTTTATCGATAGCATACAAGAGGTACACTACACCGTCACATTCCTTTGATCTAAAGTCTGGTCTGACCCAATTGTCTTTACCCTCTTCGGTCCCTTCGACTTCAATCTTTCCTAATCACTGGTCACCGGTCGCCTTCCACCGATCAGGCTCTGGATCTCCCTGGCCCTCCACCATGGCTCCGGAGGAAGTGTTTGACCGCTTTATGTCATATATGCAGTCGCCAGGCTTTGCTTCCGAAATCTCTCCAAATCCCGCTTTGCTATAACCGACTAGAAGTCCCGCGGTACAGAGGTGGGTTCGCAGATGTGTGGATGGGCGATTATCAGGGTCAGCGAGTCGCAGCCAAGGTCCTGAGGATATACACGACGAGTGATCTCAATAAGATTAGGAGGGTGGGCTGATTTTGTATCTTTTTGAGCGTCCTCGTTCGCGAACTGACCGTGGCCCGTCCAGAGGTTCTGCAAAGAAGTATTAAGATGGAAGGCCCTTGGTCATCCGAACGTGTTATCACTATTGGGAGTGACCATGGACAACGACCACTTCGTCATGGTGTCGGAGTGGATGGAGAATGGGAATATCGTCGAGTTTATCAAGTCCCATAGGGACGCTAACCGATTCGAACTTGTAAGGTTTTACTCATATCATTGGCTCTGCCGTTCACTGGGAATTCCCTCTAACAGCTCAAGGATGTCGCCAAGGGTTTGATATACATGCACGATCAGTCAATGGTGCACGGAGATCTGAAGGGGGTACGACTTTTATCACCGCCCGCTACCTTGCCTCCTAACCCGATTTTCACCAAGGCCAACATCTTGATCGACAAGGACGGCCACGCGTGCCTCGCAGATTTCGGATTCCTCGCTATCATCTCAGATCCCGCAAATCCGACCGTGTCAAGTTCATACACGATGGGCGGAACGGTTCGATGGATGAGTCCGGAGCTCCTCGCTTCAGACCAGTCTGGTCCCAAGAGCGATCGACCGACGAAGCAATCGGATTGCTATGCGTTTGGGATGGTCATCTACGAGGTTCTCAGCGGACGGGTTCCCTTCTCGAAGCTCAAGCACTATATCGTCATACGGAAGGTCATGGATGGTGAACGACCAGAAAGGCCGAAAGGAGCGGAGGGCGCGTGGTTCACGGACGAACTATGGCGGATGGTCACTCGGTGTTGGGCAACTCAGCCAGAAAGTCGGCCTAGTGTCGTAGAAGTGTTAGAGTGCTTGGAGCGGGTTACGAGGGATTCGGGGCCGCCTTCTTCACAGGCGGACGGGGATCTAGGGATGGATGAGGATGATTGGAATCTGGCAAGCAATTCTTCCAGACAGTTTTCTTGGTTCGATCCTTATTGCTTCGTGGCATTACTGCATGAGGTCCTTTGCTAGGGTCACGTCTTCGAGTCTATCAGGAAAATCCTCTCGAGCGAGCGAAGTCGTGTGTATCACATATTTAGCAACAGTGTTCGCTTAGGGCCACGACTCCCAGACTATGTTCTCATATGTACACCAACGCAGTCAAGACATATCTCATACAACGTGTATCCATTAACTCCCTCCGTTCTCCCCCTGTGCCCCTGTCCAGGCCCTTTCAATAAACCCGCCGTCTCGGAACGTATTTCTCGGCGGGGCGCACCCCCGCGTTGTCATACCCAACCTCAGTGCAGGTCCTGGTACATTTGACCCCGCCAGACCCGGGTTCCAAGCTTGTCCTTGGGAATTCAGAAGGATGTGTGGTATTTACCATACATGGCCGCCGTCGTGGGCGGTTCCAGGCTCCCTTCCAGACATCATGCATCAGTTTTGAACCAATTATTTTTTCGACATCCACAGAGGATCTCTCAACAGAGGCTGTTAACGTCTTCGGAAGGAGCAGGACAGAACTTTACAAAGGTACGGTATTCGTGCTGTCACTTACACCCATTCGCTAACACTGTAAAAATCTACAGCCTAGCTCAGTAATGACCACAGTGTCTCGAGCGCAGAAGTAGCGTATTTGAAATCCTGATTGGCAAAGTCCCATGCGGGTGACGAGACATTTCGCGTCGCAGGAGTGTCAGCGGGGTCGCTGGAGCACGAGCTTCGGACTTTTACTCATCCCAATTCGAAGGAAGGGATGGTGGAGGACCGAGTTTCTTCTTCTTTGGTAACATTCCCGGCCATGGTTCCGCGCTTGAATTTCAGGGGCCGGTGAATGCGTACTCTTGTTCCTCTTCGGGGGAACCGTTGACCCTCCATTCGCATTTACCTCCGCGAAACCTGGTGTAGGTATGAAGAGTTTGATACGGAGGTCGGGCTCAGTCGGGTCGAGGGACTACGCTATTGAGGAGGTTCTTGACGGAGACGTCTCGACGATACACCGGTGTATTGGCATCCTGACATTCCACGGTAACGAATCCCTTGACAGAGATATCTAATATGATTATTAGTGTCGCCACCGTGTATAAATGTGGCGCGGCGAACCTCCGAAAATACATGACCGCGCTCACCTGGGAATAGGGGAGGTCGGGATCATGGAGGGTATTAATTGGGTGCCTAGGCGTCGGGTGCATCACAGCTTGACCATAAAATTTGCCGAGTGTCGTTCAATGGATGAGAGAAGGAAGGGGGGCAAAGGCACGAGGGCGACCAAAACACATTCCCGATGCAACGCGACCCTCCGCTCTGGAAAGCGGGGGTGAGCATAGCAACAGTTGAGAGGGTCTCTGTTGCAATGGGTAAGTGTTTGGCGTTCCAGGTGAGCGACTCGATTGGGAGAAGGGAAGTGGCGAATGGAAAAGCCCGTCCCCAGTCGGGGCCACTGTAACTTGCTTCCTACCGAATGGACCCACCGCGACATTGCACCCCATCGAGACGCCGCAACCGGACCAATTGCACCCCATCGAGACGGCACTCGGGTCAAGGTCCAAGTAGTATATGCACACTACGGGTGTGTACCGTCGTTCCCCAGGTGTCGATGAATCGATACAGTCCTGGAAGATCGAGGGGCCTGCCAGGCAGGTGGCAGTTCAGAAGGGTTCTGCCGGGGTTGGTGGCCTGTGGCAATTGGCAAATAAAGAAAAAGAGTCTTTTTTGGTCCAGTGCACGTCCAATGTCTTTCGTTTCATCTTCGGACGCACGCACACGTAGGTCTTCCCCTCCTCCAAATTTCATCTCAATCGACTTGCCATGGTATATAGACCGTGGTTCATGGGACCACCACGGGCACGAAGCTGGCTGTGCTGCTCGGCCCTTCAAACCCATGACCCATGGTCAAAGGATCCCGTCCGAATAAAGCGGGCAGGCTGGACCAATCACACGTCGATCCCCAACACGTCCTCAAAAACACGAGGAGGGTGACCCCCATTAGCCAAGGGTGACCCATTCAATTGGCGACCGGGGCTTTGATCATACAGGCGCACAGTCCGGGATTTTGATGGGTGGCTCAATCCATGGACAAAAGATTTGTATTTAACAAAACCACCTTGCACGGCTGAGATGTATTTAAGCCACAGAGTGTTGGGGGGAAGGCTTGTTTCCTCACTTACCCAACACCGTCTCTACCCAACGCTCAAAACAGCTCCACTCTCCGCTCCCCTCGACACTTCCTATCATCCGTCCAAATGGCTTACTTCAACAACGACGACGACGCCAACCCCTACTTCACCTCTTCTGCATACGAAGAACTGAATCCCTATCAATTCCTAAGCCAGACGTCAACCGGTGAATGGGCCAACGACAAAGCTGACGATATCTTCACTCACAGCTGGGGTATGGTTGGCCAATCAGGACCTATGGTCGACTCACCAACCGGTTCCCGAGCCAACTGTCCTTACAATAATAATTTTACTATTACTGCGAATTTCAATGGGAAGGGGTTTATTTCGCAGTTGAAGGGTAAAACCCCCTTCTGAGCCTTCCCTGCACTTACGGCGGGGTTTTACTCGTCC
>Ga0307510_10008004_pt1 | contig 12575 bp, 6 predicted proteins | sample 12_EM_MG_FD_207224 | JGI IMG/M metagenome (GOLD analysis project Ga0307510, IMG submission 207224) | Populus trichocarpa ectomycorrhiza microbial communities from riparian zone in the Pacific Northwest, United States - 12_EM | ecosystem: Host-associated > Plants > Roots > Unclassified | place... | reverse complement strand
CGAGACCAATCTCCTGGAAAGTATGTATCCCCAGCTGGGGTTCCAACAGACATGTAATCCGTGCCACCAGATAATGCTGCTTGTGGATTATTTAGGGTCATTGCTGCATTCTGATCTGACCTAACAAATGGAAATTTAATCAACTGAGGGACTGATGGGTGGTTAATTATAGCTTGGTATTGTGGACTTGGTTCAGAAGGGATAAACTGTTGCTTGTTTTGATCAGATGTTATATACTGATTTCTCTCATAGCTGTTGTCGACTATGGGTGCAGCGGATGCTCCTTTGCCACCCTTATTGCTAGCTAGGGAGTTCAGAACTTTGCCATCATATTCCACAACATGATGCCAATTCTCATATGCTCGCTTCACCAGGGAATCCACTGAAATCTGTAAGCAAACATTAACATGAATGAGCAAAAATCTACTCACAAAGACAAGCAATGCGGATCCTTCAATCCCTAGGGAGGTTTTTGAGCTCATGACTATCAAGATGCTGAACAAAGGATTGGGGCAGCTAAAGTTTCCACAACGTGTCTTAATAAGGTCATTTCTTATGTCTAAATTAGTGAATAACCATCAGTTGTTAATGGTCCTGATGGTCTATCAATCAAACACATCGGCAGGAAAATTCGAATCAACTATCCACCACATACCATGTAACCATCTTGACTGTTATTTAATGTTTAATTTCAAGATTATTTCCACCACCTTTTAGTGAACATATTTCTTTACATCATTAAGTACTATGAGCAGATGACCATTCACTACTTTTCCTAAAGCTAACTGCAGTATTTTGTATGGCACTTTGAATGGACAGATCCTGTGCAATATAAGCAGATGAATATCAGGAGCAAAAATAAAGTGTAAAATGATGTGAAAATATTGTAGTCAATTCTGAATGGTAGAGAATATCTAACCTTTTGATTGTGATTAAGTGAATCCAAAGAGAGGAACTGCCCATCAGAAATAAGGCCCCTGGGCTCATAAACGTTATTGAAAACAACACCAGTGCTATGAGTACCAGCAGCATAGTAAACGTAAAGCTTTCCTCCTAAGACACAAGTCTTCGCATGCTCAACTGTATTCTCCCACATCCTATTTGACATTCCACTTCCAAGGATCTACGTGCACATCAAAATGGGGCAGCAGGAAATTGAAGAGCAATTAATATGGAAACAAGGGATATGAACTGAAAGAAATAATTAGTTTCTCAGCACACATGTAGGGAAAAACAAGCAACCAGAGAAAGGGATTCTTACATTTCTTAATTTCTGTGAATCCCTAAAAAGAACACGGAGAAAATCTTCAACTGTTGTAATATCAGCCATCACCAATTTTTTGTGCAGTGCTCCATCCTTTGCTATCCTGTCCAATCTCCAAACTTCATCTTGTAAAGCCGGCGGGTAGTGTTTTTTGTATACTGCAAATTATAAAAACAATCCTGGTTACAACAACTTGATGGCAACAATTCATCTGAAATTTAATAAAATATAAGAGGCGATATTTCAATCAAGTATAGGCTCCCAAACTATAAGATAGCCCCTAAATTGGAGGTTTGTTTCTAAGACGCTGCAGAACTGGCTGTTGCATCCATTTATAGCATTAGTTAAATTCTAAGGCTTTTGCATTGAATGTTTACACCCAAGAAAATAACTGAACAATGAAGTTCCAAGTCAAAAAGTCCTGTACTACTCATATTTACCTTCACCATCCAGACTTGATAGTGAGTTATCTTTCAACCAAGCTAAGAATTACAGCTTGGAAGAATGCAGAAGGAACTACTGTTCTCCTGCTACTCTTACAACCTTTCACCATCCAATATGCACCATGTCATGCAGTGGAAGGCTACTAGCTTTATCAGCAAATGCACTATAATAGAATGATATCATTGTTTCTCAATTAAAGGACAGAGAAACCCAGAAATATGGTATCATTTGAGAGGCTTAGTGGGCAGCCATCTACCTAGCCAAGTAAGAGTATCTAGATTCTAATATTGTTGATCACTAATTTTTCATGTTTATACTCTAGTGTTCTACTCTTCAAGAAGGATGTGTGCTACATGGAGATTAAACTAGCAATCATAAATTATAACCACCGAAAAACTCACATTCTCCTCGGTGATCTTTAACAGCAAATGCCTCTGTCTTAGCCTCACGAACACGAATCCCCTCACAATATCCAGGAGAAACCTTAACACCAAGCCTGAACTTTCTGCTCCTTATCCAGCTAGAATTGTCAGTAAAAGTAAGATCTCCAAGAGTTCCTACCCCTTCCTTGAGACTGACCTGTAGATCCCCAGTCAGTAGTGGCCTTTTACCTTCACGCTCCTTTACTTCATGGCTTTCAAAATGTTCTGCTGTCCAACCTTCATCAGCTTCATCATTGAAGTCACCTTCAAGAACCACAACATTCAGTTTGGCTGCTGATTCTGGTCCAGTTTGCATGACAGTTCCGGTGCTTGCATCTAACAGGACAACATGGATAGTTGCCCCTTGCTCCCCCTCAACTTTCCCTCCTGTGAACAGGTGAGGAGGCATTCTTGTTCTGAAATGAAGTTGTAGATCGTTTCCATTTGGGCCTGGAAGCTTTGGTGGTGACGACCTGACATGTAGAAATGTAAGTCATATATGAATACCTATACATTGCAGTTGTTTCAACACTTCTAAGTTCCCAACTTCCATCAGGAGAGTATGGGTTATAACTGAAATTTATAAGGATTGTTTCTACATTGTTTGTCTGCATCATGAAGATCCAAGGCAGATTGGAAAGGAAACTTTAGTCTATAGGATTAAAAAATATCCAGGAACCTACCCTCCAGCCAATTTAGCAGGGCCTAACCTCGTCAAAGCACGTTCCACTTCTTCGCTGACCTGATTATTCATTCAAAAAACCAAAATCAGCAAAAGAAGTTGGAGATAGCTAGAATCAGATAACATGTCATGATTGCGATGCCTTCAATAAATTGAACCAACAGCAGAAGCATTGGAGATAGCGAGACAAGAAATCGCTTGAATGTTGCCAACGACTTTTTTTCAACAAATCGAACTAGGGATTGCTGAGCAGCAGTCTCTGCAACTATTTCAGTATGACTATACGTGAGACCTAATAGGTGACTCCAGTCATGATTCTCATGACATACAATGAACTAGAAATATACAGCAGCAGTGGTGTCATTGTATCTTCTAAAGGCTTAGCATGATATCACTCTTCTTATCTATTAAGCTCATCAGCCATCAATATACCACAACCCAACTAAGATTTTATTATAATAAACGAATTAAAGAAAGACTTTATGACTCACAATTCTGCGAAACAAAGGCTCCAAAGATGAGCAAAGTCTTTGCAAACTATCCACCTTCAAAGCCTCCACAATTACACTGCAGATAATTCAAGTCTTATATCAGTTGGAGTGAACTCAAAAGAAATGCCGCAAACCATTTGTACAAAGAAGATAGTAGACAAACTGACTTAATTATGCATCAAACAATGACTTGAAAATTCAACCAATTCCACAGAAGTTTAGGCTGTTTGAAACTCGAGCCCAAAAGCTTAAGCATGCATTTGATATTTCAATAATGATGATCTTGTTCTTAAACATTGGTCTGATTTAGCAAAAGCAACTCAGTGGAAGCTTTGATACTGAAATCAGCCCCAAAGACTGGTTTCAGTAGCCCTAAATCAACAGAACAAACCCACTCTAACACCGCTCTAGTACCCAAGATTCTCTTACAATCACAGGCTCATTCCTTCATGTACCTCCCTTCAATGCCAAACAAGTTGAAGCTCATCTACAAGCAGTTTCAATCATTCCGGAAGTCTATCAAGTCACCAGCCTTGTGATATTGTTAATTAAGATAACATTTCACTGGGCATGAGATCCACCAGTCATTAAGTCACCAAGAGTCATTGAAAAACCAAACCCAACGGATCCAAGAAGATAAATCCAATATCCAAATTCTCCTATAATTAACCCCCCATTTTGGATCCTAATTAACACAACTCATTCTTTCAATTCTCTTATAGTTGTCCTAATTAATCCTTCAAGCCAAGAAACAAAACCACAACACAAATTGCTTAGACCATGAACTACTTGTAATAAAAATCGTAAACAATAAACCTCGTGAAGTAATGCAAAGACAAACCTTGCTAAAGCGGGCAATTTTGCCTTTTTTGATTCTGGCAGGTTGTCAGCTTCATCATCGACACCCTGCTCATAACCTCTTTTCTCAACTCTCCTGCCCCTCGAACTTTCCATTTATAGAAACTTAACAGAATCCAAAAAGATTTCAGTTACCTTTCCAAATTTAGTGGGGTCTCAAGAGTGTTCTAAGGATCCAAGCACAGCCCGAGAGACTTAAAAGAAAAAAAAATGAAAACCCTATATGCACAACATATGAGTACACATCACCATATTCATCTGAAGAGAAAAGACTGAAACTTTCAGACCCCAAAAAAGCAGAAAGAGCTTTCTATGACAGCTTCCAGATCTTGATATTGCAAGGATGATGTGTTTGTTTACTTTGACATAGATCCAAGCTGATTTATTTTCTTTACTTCTGATCTAAGAATAATAATAAATACTTCTTTCTACGTATATAAAAATATAAAAGTAATGCAAGACCAGGCGTGACAGTGAGTGCATGAACGTCTTTGAAACCGCGTTTGAGGGTGTCCATCGGCAAGCATGTGGTATTTGACTGCTTGTGATTTCTTTGGAAGAGGAAAGTCAAACTCGTGGCCCAATAGAACCAAATTGCCTCCCATATATCTATTTTTTTGTTAGGATGTGCACAAGCTGACCACCTCTGTGCTGCTTGGATACAAATAGCTGTTTAGTTTCAATTCCCTTCTTGCTTTTTTGACTCGGCATCTCTTGTCCCTTGAAATGGATTTATTGTCCATGGATGTTTCAACAATTTCAACTACAGACGCTATAAAAAAGTTTCAATCATTTTGCTATGCTTAAAATTTTATTTTTTTAAAAAAAAAGATGAATAACCCTCTAAAACTAGTTTAATATTTTATTTTTTTTGCTTTTAAAAGTTTTTTTAGTCGTTTTATTATGAAAAAAGTAAAAGACCAAATTGCCCCTAGTTGACAATTCAAAGTTTTTATAGTGTAAGGGCAAACCTATTATTACATTGTTTCAATAAATACTACTCTATGTTTGCGTGCACACTAACTTTTCTAGGAGATTTAGGTTCCTTTTTAATGAGAAGGTGCATCCCAATTAGATTTAACAGACTAATTAAATTAAAAAATAAATAAATAAAAGGACTCAGTTTTTCAATATAGGCTAAGACACATTTCACTTGAACCGGAACATTGAAATGACCATTTTGCAATTCTCAAGAAAAATCAAACGACTTTCTAGTGAGGGCAATATGCTTTTTTCCTTATTGTTAATTGGTATTATCATATTAATCAAGGAAAAACTAGTCTATTTATATTTTTTTAGTATAATAAAATGATTTAATTATTTTTAAAAGTAAATAGTATTAAATTGGCATCTAGAATTTTTTTTTTGTCCTTTTTACTTATTTATACATAGTAAAACAATTTATTTATCTTTAAAATTTTTTAAAAAAATTATTAGGCTGATATCTAGGGATTTTGTTTTTGTATTTTTCATCTTGGTTTTTTTTTATTATTATACTTAATTGACTCATGACAAGTTGGTATTTTAATAAATATAAAATATTATTTAAAAACCAAAAGTAATTGCGCGCGTGCAATGCAAGCATCAACGAGTGGAAGATGCCCATATTTTTTAGGTAGCGTGTGAAGCATCTCCCAATGGCCAAACGTTGTCTTCCGTGATAGCGTTGGAAATGTCTTGATATCCTCTACCCGATGGTCAGACGTGTGTGCATTGTGACATAGTGGTTGAGTTTCGAAAAACTTTTTTTTTTCTCCTCTCTCTTTTCTATGTCCTTGCCTTGGGTTTCATGCATGCCCTTTCATAAATTAAATGTGTGCTACAATTTGTGTTTGTATCAACTGTGGTCATTATTTTTTTAATTGTTATTTGATTTACTTTTAATTTTTTAGAAGTTGGTTTTATTTCTCAATTTTATCCATCAGCATTTAATTTCATTTAATTTATGTATTGAATTTGGTCCTTTTTTTATTGTTGTTTTTTTATCCTTTTTTATTTATTTTATTTTTCAAATTTGTCCCTAATTATTTTATTTTATTTAATTTTTATATCAGATATGGTCTTTATTTTTTTAATTGCTATTTATTTTATTTTTAAAATCTCTTTCTTGATTTTTTTTAATTATATCCCTTGATATTTGGATAATTGAGAATTTTGTTTCATAATTTTTTTTATATTTGCTTTCTAAGAGGTAATCATGGTCTTAGGTTTCGAAGATTAGTCGGATTTTACTTTAATATTTTTTTTTTCAATTTCATCATTCAACATTATGTTATAAAGCCTTGAGCTTCGTGATTTTTTTTCACTTTTCTTTCTATGAGGTTATCCTGATCTCATATTTCGAGCCGTGAGTTAGCCGAGTTAATCCTGATTTAATCGAGTTTTTTATTTTTTCAGTTTTGTCTTTCATTATTTAGTTTACTTGAGAGTTGACCTCTATTATTTTCTTCAATTTCTTTTGTATGGGTTATCCCGGTCTCACAATTGAACCAGAAATTTAGCATGATTTTCAGATTTTTTATTTTTTATTTTTATAAAATTATCTCATTTTTATTCAAGTTTTATTTTGTCATCAACTAAAATCATTAAATTTTTAAAAATAATATTTGGAAAATATTTTTTTATAATATTAACAACCATCATTGTAGAGTCATGGAACAGCGTTCTTGGAGTATCGTGGCTCCATTCTTGCCAGAAGTGACGGAAGTCTCGATCACTATCACCACCTTTTAGGTTTGGAAATATCCGTAAATTTGACTTTTGATCGCTTAATCTAAAATAATCTATGCATTCATTGTTTCATTTCCCCTTACTTGTTAATACTTGATGGTCATTATCATTCAAAATGATATCAGTTTGAAAATATGTTAAAATATATTTTTTTTAATTTTAATTTTTGGTATAAATATATCAAAGTCATAGAAATATACTAAAAAAACCTATCAATTTAATGTTTTTTCAAACCAAACTAGCTGGACAATGTTATTGAAAGATGCGACTGAATGCATTTCTTAATTCCAAAGGAACTGTTGAAGGAAGATTGCAAGCAAAAAGAACACAAGCAAATGACATGGCTGAGGTAGGTGAGATAAGGTGAAGCGAACAGCTGATGCTTTTATACGGTCAACATGCAACATGAAAAAATCCACAAGATCCCTCGATACTAAAGATGGAGATTACGTTGTCCAGGTAGTTTATATCAGGGGTAACAAAACAAGCCTTGTAAAATCATGACTATTACAGTATGCAAAACAGTACAGCACTGTATCAAGTAATTCATTAAGAGCACACTTGAAATAATGGCTGAGCTGGTGGATCCAGAACAGATCGAATTACCGGTGAAAATTGATACATACATACCATTTTTTGCTTGCCTTTGCAAGAAAACTGATGCAATTTGCGAGTGACAGTGTAAGAGAGGATCTCAAGCAATTTGCGAGTGCCTGCTAGTATAAATGCTAACGATAGAACAATTTGCTAGTTCAAGTGTAAGAAATATCTAATATCAATTATATAACAATTACTTTCCTTCGTAACCCAGTTGACGGGCCCGTTGCTCCCATAAGGAAGTAATCTTCCTCTCTCTGATCAGCAATGCTTCAGACCGCTCTCTTGCCTCCTCACATGTTTCAGTTGCAGCATTGCATTTTTCTGCCTCCCTCTGGTATTGGGATGCCACCCTTTTTGCTTCAGCAAGCGTGATGTTCATGTGATGAGCATGCTCTTGAGCAACAGCCTCTTGCAATTTCAACTCCTCTGTTAGAAGGTCTACAAATTGCTTCTCCATCTCCAATTTGAGATCTGGGTCATTGCCCCCGCAATCTATGATAAAAAACAAGATAATGTCATGTCAGTGAGACCACGATTCCTCAAATCATAATTAAAGGAAGCATATAAATGAGAAAGATAAGTTGCCATAAGCTTGAGTCTACTCATAGTAAAACAACATGTTTTGAGCATGAATGAATGGCTGGAATAAGTTCAAACATCAAGAGTGTTAAAGCAGTTCTTTTGAATTTTGATTTTGTTTCACAACCTAATTTTTTTTCAGATAGTGAAATAGTACGGAATAGCAAAGATAAAAAGGAGCAACTGAATCAAAGCTCAAACTGTAGAGGACATTTGACTAACAAGCTATTGTGCTTTTTTCACTCATCAAATTGCCAGTGGTTGGATTGGCCCTAACTCTTGGAAGCCAGTAGCAGCATCAGAGTTATTAATTAAAGTTACGTGCTTTAAATGTAAAGGAATATGATAATTCAAATAAGAGCAATTAAGATCAATTAAAAACCATTTATGAGCTGAAATCATAAATGGAAGAAACCCAATAACTGGAAAAGAACTAAAATTCCCGTTCTGCAGACTGAGGAAAGACAACACAATTCTTGGGGCGTGCTCACATTTTTATCAAACAAAATGCAAGGTTCTTAGCAGTTGGATGTCCGAAATAACATACAAACAAGGTTCAAATACAAGAATTTATGCTCAAGATTTTATAAAAGATTGATAAAGTTACTGGTCTCACTTCATTAGAGGATTTCAGAAACTGAAGGACAACAAAATCTGCAATGTTCTCAGAATAACAGATAAAAATGATCCAACAAACTGGGTTTGTAGAATGAGCTCTCACCTGTGACTGAAAGGTTGGCCAACCCTGAAAGAAGAAAACAAAACAAGAGCCACAAGAAATTAGTACATAAGAGTCTGATTTCTTCAAAATTAAAACTTGACTTGCAAACAAGCTTAAATATTTTTTCTAATAGAGGCTATAATGAATGCTGTGGCTAGTAGCATTGTTCTAGTAAAAATATTTTCAAATATTTTGCTACCTAAAAAGCTATTCTATTCAATTATTTCCATAGCAGATTTAATTGCACATTCAAGTATCTTGTCAACATGAACGGGCCGATGCCTACCACAAGGTTATTCAAGCATTCGGTTGCAAACGGATCAGGACATCAAAAAAGAAGTGAAATGGATGATTGAGTTAAAAAAGAAATCAGATTCAATAGGAATAAAAGGGGGAAGCATGCAAGATGTGCATTTAAAATGAAGCAGCAGTGAAATAAAAACAATAATTTTATACAAATACAGAGCAAGGAAAGCAAGTTTAAAGACAATTCCTTGCAATTTCTCTCAACCATAAACCAAGCCTTCTTCATTCAATATCAACACTAACAACTTTAACATCGTTTTCTCTTCTCGTATAAAGGTTGTACCAAATTGGAAGTAGAAATAGAAATCCAAAATCGGAAACCAACACAGATAAAAACCTGAGAAATTGATGAACGTGGAACCCCCTAAATTTCTCTCCACCAAACACAAAAACAGTCCACCAATAAAGCAATTAAGAGAATTCAAGATCCAAAATTAGGAACAGCGATAGATCAAGACCACAAATTGATGAAATGGGCACCCTTAATTCCACTCAAATTCACAAAAACTCGATCAAAACTAAAATTGACGACAACCCAGATGCAAAAACACAATAGAATGCCAATAAGACAACACGAAACAACAAAAGCAAGAAGAGACAAGTGTTTGATGGATACCAGGAGCAATCTTGAGTAGAGTCATAGGAGGAGGGCAATCACAGATGCAAGGAGGGCAAGAAGAGGCTTTGGAATCAGGGAATCCAAAAGTCTTCCTGAATCTCCAATACAAAGCAGGACCACACACACCTAAAGCAGAAATCACTGCAAATATGACCAAACAACACCTCAAGCAGGCCCCTGATCTCCTTGACATTTCTCTTTCTCTCTCTTTCTCCTATCAAGATGACTCTGTGTGTGTGTGTCAGCTTCTCTGTCTTGAGAAAAGGCGAGTGAGATCTAATGATGATCTATCTAATGTGGATACAATGATTGAGAGCTGAGGTTGAATCCAAGGAAACCAATCTATTAATCCTTACTGTTTTGTCAGTGGGTTTTTTCTTTTCTTTTTTATTATCTGAGGAAATTTGTGTCATTACATTACTTTTTTTTTTTTTTTTGTTTATGAGCTGTAATGTAATCAAAATGTGATTTAAAAAATATAATATATTTTATATTATCTTATTTTGCATGAGATGACAGCTATGGGAGAAATTTCTTGATGTTCATGCTAAATATTTAAGCAGAAATAGATCGAGACTACATAGCGAGGGCAAATTTAAATTTTTTTTTATTATAAAAAATATTAAGATAATACAAATATTTTTTTAAAATAAAATAAAATTCTGTTTATTAACTTGAAAGAGTTTAAACTCAGTTAATTTAATAATATAATTAAAATAATATTAATAACAAATAAAATAGAAAACAAATAACAATTCAATACAAAAAATAAATGTTTGTCAATATCATAGAAATATATCTTTATAATATTTCTAAAATGTATCAATGATTTTATTTATTAACAAAGTAAAAATTAAATGAGAATAAGATAATTACATAGAAAAAAAAATTAAAAATAAATAAATCTTAATTCCTAACAAATAAAATGACAAACAACAAATTTAAAAAGAAAACATTAAAAAAAAGAAGAAATTTATCTAGGTATGTATGAGCCATCACATAGGTAGGTGAATTCTTAAAAATATATTTTTTGAAAGATTCAGACAAGATAATTTTTAATTATCTGGCTTGAGCAAAAATTAAACCAGATCTATAACCTAGTTATGGAATCGAGGTAACTCTATAGAAAACAGACTGAATAAAATAATGAAGCTCAATTTTTAAACCAACTTAATATTGAAAGGTGAAATAAAAAAAAAACAAAAAAAACCTGAGTCAAACTTGACGAACATGTTGAATTCATTACCTGAGATATGATATCGAGATAATTTTATAGAAATAAAAGGTAAGGAAATAAAAAAATATCAATTTCCAACGAGCCTAACAATGATGAATGAAATTTTAAAAATAAAAATAAAAATGACCAAAGTCAATTTAGTCCAACCTTAGAGCATGGGTCAGGCAGCACCCACTTGTTGGCGCGTGTGAGGCACATGCCATCCACTTTTTAATTTAAATGATATTTTATAAATATTAAAAAAACTCAATTACCGTTGACCGACGTAAGAATAACAAAAAATCATAATAAAATAATTAAAATTTCATTGCATTCAAAGCTAAGAAAGATTTTTTTAGGAGCATTTAAGTAATTGTACTATAGAAAAAAAATTTAAAAACCCCAAAAAAACCCCTTGACCTAAAAAGAATAATTTTTTTCTTTTAATGATAATTTAATAATTAAACTATATATATAAAAAATGTAAAAATATTGACTTACCCCTTTATTTTTTATAATGACTAATGAGTCACATTGAAAAAAAGAGTATCGTATCCCATGTCAAAGCTAAATAAGTTTGTCCTTTAAAGATAAAATAATAATTTTATTGTATGAATCCACGATGAAATGTGATTGTGTTTGTAGTTAATCCCTGAGTTTTTTAAGTTTTTATATAATAGATATAAAAAATAAAAATAAAAAATTAATTAATTTTTTTTTAAGATTAGATATGATATAATAATGAAGAAATTTACACGTGAAGAAAAAAAGAAGAAATATTCATATGACAATGGCTGGTGCTTTGGTTTTTTATTGATTTGGGTTTTGACCTTTGATATATTTGGGCTTTTGTAAATTGGGTGAAGATGTTCCAAACTCTTCGATTCAACTTTTTTCTTTTCGGTACATTTCGTTAATGTTATTTAAATTATACCATCTTTTGGGCCTAATAATTTACGACCAACCATATTACCGGTTCGAGCAAAAGGTCAAAGGCACCACTTCATGCAAGAATTCACACCCAAAACTTTTCACGAGCTCCTGCTCTGTCAAGAGCAAGGTTTAATTCAGTTTGGTGACTTGTCGACCACGATTTGAGGTTGGACTTCTTTTGGACGGGGATGAAAGTTAACCTATGTGACATAACAAGTTAATTTATAATTTAGTTTACTTAGCAAAAATAAGATTTCATCGAGTCGTTTTAAAGTATTTTTTTTTTTAATTTGATTTTTAAAATAATATTATTTTAGTAAAAAAATTAAAACAATATCATTTTATATTGAATCTAAATTGACCAAACAAAATCGTATGGTAATTTAACTGGTTGAAGGATACAGGGAGCTCACGAGTTCGAGTCCCCCACAACATGTATTTTCCTTAAAACAAACAAAACAAGATGATATATATTGTTTTAAGCATTTTAGATCAAGATCATGTTGTAGCTTAATTGTTCAATGGACTCAGAGTGCTTCCAATGTTGTAAGTTTGAGTCCCCCACAACACATATTTTCCCTTAAACAAACACAGACAACCTAAACATTAGTGTTTGTTTGTTTATTATTTTAAAAAAGAAAGGCATAAACGACACGACAACAAGTTAATGTGTGTGTGTGTATATATATAAAAGCCTCTCTCAGGCCCAT